>Ga0209536_100015920_pt1 | contig 10708 bp, 10 predicted proteins | sample DeeMarSeWOR28_12_FD_187461 | JGI IMG/M metagenome (GOLD analysis project Ga0209536, IMG submission 187461) | Marine sediment microbial communities from White Oak River estuary, North Carolina - WOR-2-8_12 (SPAdes) (version 2) | ecosystem: Environmental > Aquatic > Marine > Intertidal zone >...
AGGGGAGACGTTAACGATGACTGCCCGCCGTAAGTCGGCCCGGCTTGCCATGGCCGTGTCCTCCATTCTCGCAGCGCCCGTGCTCGCAACCGGTGTCGGCCTCGCCGTCGCACTCGTTGTGACCACCGAGGCGCGCGCCCAGCAGACGACGTCCGAAATCGCCGGATATGTCCTCGATGCCGAGGGCAATCCCGTCGTGGGCGCGCAGGTCACCGTCACGCACGCGCCGTCGGGCACCCGGACCACGACGTCGACCAATGCCGCCGGCCAGTTCTCCGCGGCGGGTCTTCGCGTGGGCGGCCCGTACACCGTCAGCGCCAGCGCCGGCGGCTACGAGGGGGCTGCGGTCGAGAACGTCTACACCGAGATCGGCCGGCGCGCACTGGTCGCGCTGTCGATGGTTACCACGGCACAACTCGCCGAGGTCGAGGTGACGGCGGCGGCGGCGGGTGCCACCGCGATCGGTGTCGGCACCGAGTTCACCGCGGAGCAGATCGCCTCTGTCGCGAGCATCAATCGCGATCCGAAGCAGACGCTGCGCATCGACCCGAAGGCCTGGGTGGACGCGACGAACTCCGACGCGCTCGAGGTGGCGGGCGTCAACAACCGCTACAACAGCATCACGGTCGACGGCGTCCGCCAGAGCGACGACTTCGGCCTGAACAACAACGGCTACCCGACGACGCGCAGCCCGATCTCGCTCGATGCGATCGAGGCGGTGTCGCTGCTGACCGCTCCGTTCGACGTGCAGTACTCGAGCTTCCGTGGCTCGACCATCAACATCGTCACCAAGTCGGGCACCAACGACTTCGACGGCTCGGTGTACTGGTACACCTACGACGACAGCTTCGTCGGGAACAAGAGCAAGGACGAACGGCTGGACTTCTCGTTCAACGAGGACATCTATGGCGCATCCCTGTCCGGCCCTATCATCCGGGACCGGCTGTTCTTCTCGCTTTCCTACGAGAAGCTCGAGCGCGAGGCGCCACAGGAATTCGGGCCGGAAGGCTCCGGCTTCCCGTCGGAAGCGATCGGCGTGACCCAGGCCGAGTACGACCGCGTGGCGCAGATCGCCTCGAACCCGAGCATCTACAACTTTGACATCGGGGAGTTTCCGTCGGCGCTGCCGGAAAACGACGAAAAGATCTTCGCCAAGATCGACTGGAACATAAACGACAGCCACCGCGCCTCGCTCTCGTACCAGAAGACCGAGGGCAACGCGATCATCAATTCGACCAACACGAGGGTGCGTAGCGCCGCCTCCGACCTGTCGTCGCCATCGAACTGGTACGACCGGGCGATCACGATGGACTCCTACTCGGTGCAGCTGTTCTCCGACTGGACGGACAATTTCTCGACGGAGTTCAAGTACGCGCGCAAGGAGGTCGAGACGCTGCAGGACGCCCTGTCGGGCACCAACTTCGCGCAGATGGAGATCAGGACCCCCTCGGGCGGCGTGCTGTTCATCGGGCCAGACGAATTCCGGCACGCCAATTACCTGACCAACGACCTCGACCAGATCAAGCTGAAGGGCGACCTGCGGCTCGGCGACCACAAGCTTTCCGTGGGCTACGAGCGCGAGATGCTCGACATCTTCAACGTGTTCGTGTCCGCGAGCCTCGGCGTGTACGAGTTCGCGAGCATCGACGACTTCGAGGCCCGCAGCGCTTCGACGCTGTTCTACCAGAACGCGTTTACCAACAATTCCGACGATGGTGCAGCGGCCTTCGGCTACAACGTCGACTCGCTGTACGTCCAGGACGCCTGGCAGATCACGCCGGAGTTCGAGTTGCAGTTCGGCCTGCGCTACGAGAGCTTCTCCTCGAGCGACAAGCCGCTCTTCAACCAGAACTTCTTCGACCGCTACGGCTTCTCCAACCAGGAGACCCTCGACGGCCGCGACCTGTTCATGCCGCGCCTCGGCTTCAACTGGCAGGTGTCCGACGACACCTTGCTGCGCGGCGGCGTCGGCCTGTTCGGCGGGGGCACACCCAACGTCTGGGTGTCGAACAGCTACTCGAACGACGGCGTGACGATCGTCAACAAGTTCTACTCGGCACCCTCCCCGGTGCTCGAGAACGTCGACGGCTACAACATCAACCCGATCGCGCTCGACGACCTGTCCCAGCTGCGCAGCGACGGTTCCGTCAACGCGATCGACCCGGGCTTCGAGGTGCCGTCCCAGTGGAAGGTGAACCTCGGCGTCGAGCACTTCTTCGCGGACGACTGGAAGTTCACGGCGGACATGATCCTCTCGCGCGTGAAGGACGAGGTGGTCTGGCGCGACATCCGCCTGGTCGAGTCGGGCACGGCACCGGACGGCCGGCCGATCTACTCCCGGTTGCCGCAGGGCGGTCGTTCATCGAGCGCCCAGGACCTGATCCTGGCCAACACGGACGAGGGCGAGTCGGTCGTGTTCACGGTCGACCTGTCCAAGACCTGGGACACCGCTGCCGGCACCTTCGACCTGTACGCCGGCTATGGCCACCAGAACGTCGAGGACGTGAACCCGGGCACGAGCTCGACCGCGCGTTCCAACTGGGACAACGTGGCGGTCTCCGACCTGAACGACCCTGACCTCGCAACCTCGAACTACGAAATCGCGCACCGGTTTACCATGGCCCTCAACTGGCGCAAGGCGTTCTTCAAGGATGCCTTCACCACGGCAGGCCTGTTCCTGGAGCGTCGTTCGGGCCGTCCGTTCAGCTACACCTTCGCGAGCGGAACGAGCGGCGGCGTGTTCGGCGACCCGCGACAGAACTCGCGGCAGCGGCAGCTGTTCTACGTGCCGGCAGGCGAGGGCGACGTGATCCTGCAGGACGTCACCTGGGACGAGTTCTCGGCGTTCCTCGACAACACCGGCCTGTCGCAGTACGCGGGGCAGATCGCGCCGCGCAACGCCTTCAACAGCCCGTGGGTGACCTCGCTCGACCTCAAGCTGTCGCAGGAGATCCCGCTCGGGATCGCGGACACGCGCGCGGTCGTGACGCTGGCCATCGAGAACCTGGCCAACCTGATCAACAACGACTGGGGCCAGCTGCGACAGGTCGGCTTCCCGTACGTGTCGCCGGTGATGGACGTGGCCGTCGACGCGGATTCCGGCAAGTACATCTACAAGGGCACGCCGAACGATCCGTTCTACCGGGTCGAAGCGCTGCCCTCAGTCTGGCGCATGCAGCTCGGCATCCGCATCGAGTTCTGATCCCGGCGCGAGCCGGTGCGACACGGGGCGCGGTGGGACACCACCGCGCCCTTTTTTCGTCCCGGGGTCGGGCCGATCCCCACGAGAGGGGGGGATTTCGCCGGCTGCCCGAAGTCGACTGAGCCGACCCCGATGGCGTGGTGGAGACCGAGGTCGACTCGAGGTACAATTTTTGTACCGTTCTGAGCCTGTGCAAAACCAGTACAGAAGGCTCGACTTGTGTATGCGAGACCTCCTCAGGCCATCTCTGCTGCACTGCGGGGGAGGGCCGACGCCGCTGATATACTGCCCCGGCACCGCGCAGCATGAGGGGCGTGAATCCGCGCCCTGAGCGCCCACGAAAGAGTACGGAAGCTGTCATGTCCGAGTCATTGATGACGAGGATCGCGCGCGGCGACGACTCCGCTGTCGCAGCCTGCATCGAGCAATACGGGTCGCTCGTGTGGGCCATCGCGAGGCGCCTGCTGCGCAACCAGTCGGACGCCGAGGACGCAGTGCAGGAGATCTTCACCGACGTGTGGCGCAGCGCGCACCGTTTCGACCCCTCGGCAGGCACCGAGAAGGTCTTCGTGACGACGATTGCGCGCCGGCGTCTGATCGACCGGATCCGTCGCGTGGCCAATCGCGTGCAGACCGAGTCCGCCGACGTGCTCGACGAGCTCGGGTTCCATACGCCGGACACGGCGGCGGACGTCAGTGTCGAAGCGGAGCTCGCGGCGCGAGTGCTGCAGACGCTCCGCCCCGAGCAGCGCAAGGTCATCGAACTCGGGCTGCTGCACGGACTCTCGCACTCCGAGATTGCCGAGGCGACGAACATGCCGCTCGGCACGGTCAAGACGTTCATGCGCAGGGGTCTCATCCAGGTTCGCGAGAAGCTCGGCGTCTCGGTGGGGGAGACGGAGCAATGAGTGCGCGTTTCCTCGAGAACGACCGGCTGGCCGACCTGCTGGTGGCGCTCGAGACCGAGGGGCTCGGCGAAGAGGATACTCGCGAGCTCGACCGATTGATCGCGGATGATCCCGGCGCCTCCCGCGACGCATTGGCCGGCGCGGCCTCCGCCGCGTTGCTCGCCGTCAGAGTCCCGATGCAGCCGCTGCCGCCGAGCCTCCACGGACGCCTGGTCGAGCAAGGCCGGGTGACGGTCCGCGAAGCGACGGCCGCCAAGGTCGTGCAGCTGCCGAGACGCGAGCCGGGCACCGGCACGGATGCGGCACCGGCCGGCAGTTCACGGCTCGGCTGGTACGCGGCCGCGGCGTCCTTGCTGCTTGCAGTCGCCGCCTGGTGGCCCCGGATGAGCACCGAGGTGCCGGTCCCCGTCGCGCAGGCTCCCGCCGAGCCGAGCTACGCGGAGAAGCGCCAGCAGCTGCTCGATTCCGATTCGCCCGTGGTCCAGGTGGCCTGGTCCGGAACCGAAGATCCGGCCTCGCAAGAAGTGGGGGGCGACGTCGTGTGGGACGAGGCCACGCAGACCGGTTACATGCGCTTCACGGGCCTCGCCGTGAACGACCCCGGGCAGGAGCAGTACCAGCTGTGGATCTTCGATGCCACACGGGACGACCGCTACCCCGTGGATGGAGGCGTGTTCGACATCCCGCCGGACGGGGGCGAGGTGGTGGTGCCGATCAACGCAGGGATCGCCGTTCGCGAGCCGGCGCTGTTCGCGGTCACCGTGGAGCAGCCGGGCGGCGTCGTGGTCTCCTCGCGCGAGCGGATCGTGGCGGTCGCCCAGGTGGCGGCAGGCTGAGTCCGCAGCCCGCGGTTCCGTTACGCATGCCGCCCCTCGCCTGATGCGGGCACAGTGCGCCGAAACCGTCCTGATGGTGCGGCCCGCGGCCTTCGGCGCGAACGCGGAGACCGCCGCCACCAACGCCTTCCAGGACCGGAGTGCGTACGACGCGGCGGCCGTGCGCGATGCCGCCCGCCGCGAGTTCGACTCGCTGGCGGGTCGGCTCGGCGATGCCGGCGTGGAGGTCATCCTCGTCGAGGACTCGCCCGACCGGGCGACGCCTGACGCGGTCTTTCCGAACAACTGGGTCAGCTTCCATCACGACGGCGTCGTGGTGCTGTACCCGATGCTGTCGCCGCTTCGCCGGCGCGAGCGTCGTGCGGAGGTGATCGACGCAGTCCGTGCGAGCGGTCGCAGCGTGCGCCGCATCGTCGAGTACACGCGGTGGGAGGGCGAGGAAAGATTCCTCGAGGGCACGGGCAGCCTGGTCCTCGACCACATGGCCCGGGTCGCCTACGCCTGCGAGTCGCCGCGAACCCACCGCGACCCGCTCGAGGAGTGGTGCCGGGACCTCGACTATGCGCCGCACGTATTCCTGGCGGTCGGGCCCGACGGTGCGCCGCTCTACCACACGAACGTCATGATGTGCATCGGGCAGGACTTCGCCGTTGCTTGCCTCGAGGCGGTGCCCGACCCCGCCGCGCGGCGTGCACTCGCCGCACGGCTGCTCGCCACCGGCCGCGACCTCATCGAGATCACGGTAGCGCAGATGGGTGCCTTTGCGGGCAACGTGCTGGCCCTGGCGACCGGATCGGGCGAGGGGGTCATCGCCCTGTCCGAATCGGCCCGGGGCGCGCTCGTGCCGGCGCAGCGCCGCCGCCTCGAGCGCCACGGTACGGTCGTTTCCGTCCCCATCCCGACCATCGAGCGCCACGGCGGCGGCAGCGTTCGCTGCATGCTGGCCGAGGTGTTCCTGCCGCGTCGCGAAGGCTCGGAAGCCGACGGCAGCCTCTGACGCCCTATCGCCGGACGGACGGGCCGGCGCGGGACCCGATGCTAGAATCGCGGTTCTCGAGGGTCGCCGTGCTGCCAGGACGTGCTCGAACTCGGCCTCAAGTCGCTGCTTGCCTACCTCCTGGGTTCGCTCATGGGCGCCCTGCTCGTCGGGCACATCCGGGGTGTCGACATCCGCCAGGTCGGGAGCGGGAACGCGGGCGGGACCAATGCACTGCGCACCCAGGGGCTGGGCTTCGCACTCGGCGCCGTCGTCGTGGATGTCGGCAAGGCCGTGATCGCCGTCGGGTGGCTGCCCGGCTGGGACATCCCTGGCGTCGGTCTCGACCAGGAGGTCGACAGGCAGTGGCTGGCGGTTGCCTGCGCGGTGGCGGTCATCGCCGGGCACGTGTGGCCCCTGTATTACGAGTTCCGCGGCGGCAAGGGGGCCGCCACGTTGATCGGCGCGGTAGCCGTGCTTTCGCCGATGGCGCTCCTGCCCGTGATTGCGGTGTGGCTGGTCCTGGTGATGCTGTTCGGTTTCGTGGGGCTGGCCACCATCGTCGCTTCAGTGACGCTTCCGGTCGCTCTTGCGCTGATGGAAGACCGGGTGCCGGCGCCGGTCCTGGCTTTCGCGGTGGGCGTGGCGCTGTTCATCGTCTGGACGCACCGCTCGAACATCGCGCGCATGCGCAGCGGCACCGAGAACCGGGTCAAGCGACTGTGGCTGCTGCGGCCGCGGGATTCCGCGCGTTGAGCCGCCGCCTCGAGGTCGTGCGGTTGCTCGCCGACGGGCACGAGCACTCCGGTGAGGCACTCGCCGCCGCGCTGCGTATCAGCCGTGCCGCGGTGTGGAAGCACGTGCAGCAGCTTTCCCACTGGGGGCTGGAGGTCGAGGCTGTGCCGGGTCGCGGGTACCGCCTCGCCCTTCCCGTCGACCTCCTCGACGAGGCCGTCGTCTACGGTGCGCTGCCGGGGTTGGCGCGGGACCGCCTGCGTCACCTGCAGGTCGCAGACGAGGTGGAGTCGACCAACGAGGTGCTGCTCGAGGCGGACGACGTGCCCGCAGGACGTTTCGATGCCTGCCTCGCGGAGTTCCAGAGCCGCGGCCGCGGACGGCGCGGCCGTAGCTGGCTCGGTTCCTTCGGCTCGGGGCTGTGCCTGTCGGTCAACTGGCGCTTCGAGGAGTCGCCCGCGCAGCTATCGGCCCTGCCGCTGGCGATTGGCGTGGCGATCCGGCGGGCGCTCGGGGATTGCGGCGTGGCCGGTACGGCACTCAAGTGGCCCAACGACCTCCTGCTGGAGGGCCGGAAGCTCGGCGGTGTGCTGGTCGAGATGCGGATCGAGTCCGCCGGGCCGGCCTATGCCGTGGTCGGCGTTGGACTCAATTGCTCCCTCCCGGAGGCGGTGCGCCGGTCGATCCGCGAGACCGGCATCGACGTGGCGAGCCTCGATGAGGCCGGCGTCGCGGCGGAGGCACTGCAACGTAGCAAGGTCGCTGCGGCCGTGCTCGGCCGACTCTGCGAGTCGCTCGAGGAGTTCGACCAGCGTGGATTCGCGCCCTTCCAGGAGGAGTGGTCCGAGGCCGATGCCCTGCATGCCCGGCCCGTGCGCGTGCTGCACGGGGAGGAGGCCCGCGAGGGTGTCGCACGCGGCATCGACCTCGACGGTGCGCTCCTCGTAGAGATCGACGGCCGCGTGTCGCGCTTCGTCGCCGGCGAGGTGACGCTGAGACCGGCCGCATGAGCACGCTGCTGGTCGACATCGGCAACACGCGCGCCAAGTGGGGCCTGTTGCGCGACGGGCAGCTCGCCGCAAGAGGGGCGATCGCCCATCGTGGCGCGGCCGCTCGTGACTGGCCACGCGCGATGGACGACCTGGGCAGCGACCTGGACCGGATCCTCGTCTCCAACGTAGCCGGGCCGGGGGTGGCACACGCACTCGGCGAATGGGCGCTGGGCCGCCACGGCGTGCGTGCCGAGTTCCTCAAGGCGTCGGCGAATGCAGCGGGACTGCAGAACTCCTATGCCCATCCCGAGTCCATGGGCGTCGACCGGTGGCTGGGCATGATCGGCGCGTGGCGACGCGCCCGAGGGCCCCTCGTCTGCATCGCCGCTGGAACTGCGATGACCGTCGACGCCGTGGACGCGAACGGGCGTCATGCTGGCGGACTGATCGTGGCGGGATACGAAATGATGATCGAAGCGCTGATGAGCCGCACGAGCGACATTGCCGCTGGCGTGGCCGTCGAGAAGCCGAGGGCCTGCGGGCAACTGGGCTGCAACACGGCGTCGGCCATCGAGCTCGGCGCATGCCAGGCGCTGGCCGGCGCGGCCGAGCGGGCCGTCCGGTGGTTCGCTGGCCAGGTCGGTGCCGATCCGAAGGTGTACCTGGGCGGCGGGGATGCCACGCGCCTCGAGCCGCTGCTGGACCTCGGCTGCGAGCTCGCGCCCGACCTCGTGCTCGAGGGGCTGGCGGCGATGGCTGCGGGGGGCTGACGGTGCGTGCGCTGGTGGTGCTGTTGTTGCTGGGCAATGCGGCGTTCTTCGCCTGGTCGCAGTGGGTCGCGCGGCCCGCAGGAAAGGCGCCGCCGCCGCGCGCAGCGGCAGCCTCGCGAATCGTGCTGGCGAGCGAGGCCCCGGCGGCGCCACCGCTGCCCACACTCAGGCTCGAGCCCGGCGTCAGCTGCGTGAGCATCGGGCCATTTCCGGACCTGACGGAGGCGGCGCGTGCATCCACGATTCTGCGTTCGCAAGGCCTTCTGCCGCGCCAGCGGTCCCGGGAGGGCGTGGTCTGGTCCGGTTTCTGGGTCGCACTCAAGGATGTCGCGAGCGGCGAGGATGCCGACCAGATCGTCGAGCGCCTGCGCCAGTTCGGCATCGCGGACGCATACCGGGTGCCGGACGAGGAACAGGGCGCGACCATATCGCTCGGGCTGTACAGCGAGCGACAGGTTGCGCTGAACCGGGCGGACGAGGTGCGCGCGCTGGGCTATCAGCCCTACGTCGAGGAGCGCGAGCGCTTCGGCACCGTCTACTGGATCGACGTGGACGTGCGCTCGCCGTCGCAGATGCCCGATCCCGCCAGCTTCGACGGAGGGGGGCGCATCGTTCGGCTCGAAGTGTCGCCCTGCGACCTGGAAGGCCGGACGAGCGTGCCCGTCCCACCGGCGGGCGTTCCCGATGGCGTGCCGGGCTGAAGTAAACTCCGCCAGACGCCTTTTCAGCGCCGGGTTAGCTCAGCAGGTAGAGCAGCTGATTTGTAATCAGAAGGTCGCGGGTTCGATTCCTGCACCCGGCACCAGCACCATCTCCCAGCAGTCCTGTCACGTCCGGCACCTGCCTGACGACCATATTCTGGCTACGATCGTGACCGCGGCCCTGCCTGTTCGGCCCCGATATTTCGGACCAGTTGATTGCGTCCCTGCCATCCCGACTTCGTACTCCACCGGAGTGAGATAGTCGAGACAGGCACGGCCGTGTTTCCGGAAGATCAGCGAGGGACGATTCGAGATACGCGTCCGTCGCCAAGCCGGTAGCGGGACACGAAGTCCCAGATCATGCGGCTGGCATCCGGCCCGATGTCGTCGTTGAAGGCATAGGCGGAGTCACCCCCGCTCCACGCATGGCTAAGGCCTTCGATCAGAACCGTTCGCAGCAACACCGTGCCGCCGCGGGCGTAGGTGCTCGACTGGCACAAGCGACCCGCTCGTCGCCCGCTCGACTGCGACAGCACGAGCGAGCTGCTTGGCTGCCCGAGCAGCGCAGCGTCGATGGCGCGGTACTGCTCGCTCAGCTGCTGGAGATGCACCGGGTTGACGGTCTCGTCGTCCGCGCCCTGGATGACCAGAGTTGGAATCTGTGCACATTGGCTGGTCGGCAGCGCCGCGAGTTCGCTGGCTATCGCGTCAGCGGAGACGGCCGAACCCCGCTTCATGACCGAAACGGCGCCGACGGCGTCGTTGGCGGCGCGGTACATGAGGCCGGAATGCATGGCGCAGGCCGCCAGCAGCCAGGAGCAACGCAGACTGAGCACACGAGCCATGGCCGCGCCCGCAGACATGCCGGCAACATAGATGCGTTGGCGATCGATCGCGTAGCTCTCACACAGCTCGAGGACCAGGCCGCTGATCAGCGTCGCTTCGCCGTCGCCTTCCTGCGTGTGATGGCGAAACCAGGACCAGCAGCGCAGCGCATTGCGCCGCGCACTCTGCTCCGGATACACGACGAAGAATCCCTCTCGTTCGGCGAGCCTATTCATGCGTGTGCCTGCCGCGAACTGCTCGGCATCCTGGCGGCAGCCATGCAGCATGACCAGCAGCGGCAGCGGGCCGGTGGCGCTGGAGTGCTTCGGGACGTAGATGCGATATGCGAGTGTCGTCGGCTGGCCGAGCAGCGAGCGGGTCAGCGCATGTGGTCGACGGTAGTGGGCCTCGCCGAAATACGGGCCAGTGACCGTGCCGGGCAGCAGGCGTTGGCCCACCAGGCGGCGCAGGCCGGCCACGCCCTGACGCAGGCGATGCAGCATGGTGGCTACAGCGAGTGGGCGGTTAGAGGAAGGTAACCGTCAGCGAGTGCCGGAGATCAGCTGCGCGAGCTCATGTTCTTCAATTCTTCGACTCTGACGCTGACGCGTTCCAGGCTGCGCCGCTGCATATCGGTGAGCGGTTGGATGTCCAGGCCGCCCGGACTGAAGCTCTTCAGCAGGTGCATCGGATCGAGTTTGCCGATGTCCATGCTGGCGAAGACCATGGAGGGATTGGTCGACTCGGCCATGCGTGCTACTCC
>Ga0209536_100015921_pt1 | contig 10708 bp, 7 predicted proteins | sample DeeMarSeWOR28_12_FD_187461 | JGI IMG/M metagenome (GOLD analysis project Ga0209536, IMG submission 187461) | Marine sediment microbial communities from White Oak River estuary, North Carolina - WOR-2-8_12 (SPAdes) (version 2) | ecosystem: Environmental > Aquatic > Marine > Intertidal zone >...
CCCCGGTTTGATGGCTGAGAACCACCCGTCCTAGTCCCCTAGACGATAGCGCCCCTGACGGTCCCGACGGGCCCAGTCGGGAGCGATAGTACCAAAGAGCCCAATTGGCGTCAACTCGTCATATCTTAAACAAACGGGTATAATGAATTGAGATAAACTGGGAAGAAAAGGTAGTTAGGAATTGGAAAGCAACAAAGTCATTTTAGCCGCTCCCCGTGGATTCTGCGCCGGAGTGGTTCGTGCCATCGACATTGTCAATCTGGCCCTGGAAGTCTATGGCCAGCCCCTCTATGTTCGAAGGGAAATCGTTCATAACAAGTATGTGGTCAATGAACTGCATCAAAAAGGAATTATTTTCGTAAATGAACTGGATGAAGTTCCTGCTGGAAGTCGTGTAATATTCAGCGCTCACGGCGTTTCCCCGGACATCGTGGCTTCGGCCTCAGCTCGCCGGCTGAAAGTCATCGATGCCACCTGCCCCCTGGTAACAAAAGTGCACCGGGAGGCGATTAAGTATGCGCGGCTCGGATATACTATTATTCTTATAGGACACTCCGATCACGACGAAGTGATCGGCACTCTTGGAGAAGCTCCCGAAGCCATTACGGTGCTGAATCCCGAGGATGACATCCGTTCCCTGAAGCCGCCGGACCCCCAAAAAATAGTATATCTTACCCAAACTACGCTTAGCTTGAATGACACGCGGCATATTGTCGAAGCACTCCGCGACCGCTTCCCCATGATCCAGACTCCGGGATCCGAGGACATCTGCTATGCGACGCAGAACCGTCAGAGTGCTGTGATAGAGCTTGCAAAAAGCGCCGAACTGATCCTTGTGGTCGGATCGGCCAACAGCTCTAATTCTCGTCGGCTGGTAGAGGTCTCACAAAGCGCCGGCGTCCCTGCCTACCTGATTGATGACATTGGAGATATTAAGCTTCAGTGGCTGAATGGGGTTCGCACTATCGGACTTACGGCTGGGGCTTCCGCGCCCGAAGACCTTGTTGAGACCGTTGTCCACTACCTCAAAGGCATAGGTTATCCGGACATCGAAACCACCGGCGGTGCGATTGAAAATGTCCAGTTTTCAATTCCGTCCGAATTATTAAAGGCCTCACAAATTCAAAAGAGCCGGATTTCCAGAACATCGAAACCAGATGGATAATTTCATTAAATCACGACAAATATTGGAATTGGCAGGCACTTAGGCTATAGTTGTCTGTTTATAGTTGGTGTTTGAATAGAGGAATACTCAAGGATTCGACGGCTGCAAATCTACAAGGATGTGGAGGCAGTCTTAGCCGAACAGATGGGTTTTATGGCTGAAGAAATTACGCTCGTAACAGGAGCAACCGGATTTATAGGTAGTCATGTGGTACGCCGGCTTCTTTTGAGAGGCGACCGCGTGAGGATTCTGGCCAGGAACTCCAGCCGTAAGTCCAATGTCGAGGCGTTTGGGTGCGAAATCGCCATCGGGGATCTAAGGGACCTCACCTCCCTTCTGCGCTGTGTCCAGGGATGCCGCAGCGTTTATCACGTCGCGGCCGACTACCGTTTGTGGGCGAAAAATCCGCAGGACATTTATAACAACAATGTCGGAGGAACCCGCAACATTCTCTCAGCCTGCTGTGAAGCGGGCGTGGAAAAGGTGGTCTACACCAGCACGGTGGGAACGATCGGAATGAGAAAGGATGGATCCCCGGCAAATGAAGACAGTCCGGTTAAGCTGGACGATATGATAGGGCACTATAAGCGCTCCAAGTTTATGGCCGAACAGGTTGCCGTCGAATGCGCGGCATCAGGTCTTCCGGTTGTCATTGTTAATCCCACAACGCCGGTGGGTCCGGGCGATATAAAACCAACTCCGACTGGCAGAATCATCCTTGAATTTATCAAAGGCCGCATGCCCGCTTATGTGGATACCGGACTCAATGTGGTTGGAGTAGAAGATGTCGCTGTAGGACATCTTCTGGCGGAGACCAAGGGTCGCGTAGGGGAGCGCTATATCCTTGGCGGTGAAAACTGGAGCCTGGAAGAAATCCTGGAAGCGCTGGCAAGAATTTGCGGAAAACGAACTCCCCGATTTCGTATTCCCTGGAAACTGGCGCTGGTTGCCGGCTATATCGACAACTTTGTGATGGGATCCGTTCTCCGAAGAGAGCCGCTCATACCGCTCGAGGGCGTGCGCATGGCGAAACACAAAATGTACATCAGCAGTGAAAAGGCCCGGAAAGATCTTGGATACGATCCGAAGCCTGCGGAAAAGGCGCTGCGTGAGGCGGCAGAGTACTTTCGACATGATTGGCATCCGGATTCGGCTCAGGATCGAATTTCGAATTTGGGTGCAAATACAATTTGAAATTTGCGTCTCCGATTTGGGAAGAAGCAGCAAGTGGAAACCGAGAATAGAGTCAAACCTTACCCGATAAATGGTGGAGAGATGTGCGCAGCCGTTTATCGCGGGCCCTCGAATATTTCCGTTGAAAAAGTTCCGGTCCCGAAGATCCGGGACAGCGAGATTTTGCTGCGAGTACACACCTGCGGCATTTGCGGTACGGATCTCAAGAAGATCGAATATGGACTCGTCTCGCCTCCGCGTATTTTCGGCCATGAAATCGCCGGAACCGTAGCCGAGGTGGGATCCAAAGTAACGCGATTTAAAGTGGGAGATCGTGTAACAACGCACCACCATATCCCCTGTAAAAAATGCTTCTACTGTGGAAAAAAGCTTTTCTCACAGTGCGAGTTTTACCGGAAAACCGGAACGACTGCCGGATTTGAACCCGCCGGCGGAGGCTTTGCGGAATATGTTAGGTTGATGGACTGGATTGTGGAAAACGGAACCGTCCTAATCCCCGATGAGGTGAGTTTTGAAGAGGCCAGTTTTATGGAACCCCTCAATACATGCCTCAAAGCTTTGGAAACAGCGGATCTGGCGGCAGGTGAAGTCGTTGTTGTTTACGGACAGGGGCCCATAGGGCTTCTTTTGACACAGGTAGCTTTGCATGACGGCGCAAAGGTTGTAGGATTGGATTTCTTGGAGAGCCGGCTTTCTCTCGCACGGCAATTTGGTGCCCAAGCTGCGCTCAATCCGGAAAAAGACGATGTCAGTGCCGCGGTAGCCGGGTTAACGGAAGCAAGAGGAGCCGACCTGGCGGTCGTTGCGGTAGCGAGTTCGAAGGCGATCGAAGACGCACAGCGCATTGTTCGAAGGGGCGGGCGCGTGCTGCTCTTCGCTCAAACTGTGCCCGGCGAGATGGTGCCGGTAGACGCCTCGCGAATTTGCATGGAAGAAAAAAGACTTATCGGCAGCTATAGCGCGTCGGTGGAGCTTCAAGAGAAGACGGCGAATCTGATTTTTTCCAGAAAAATAGATGTTGCCCGTCTTGTCAGCCACCGACTTGCGCTGGAACTGCTTCCCGAAGGAATTCATTTGGCATCTCATCCCTCTGACCATTCGTTAAAGGTAGTGATACAGCCATGAGAGAACTTATTAAAGCCAGCAGAGAAAAGATGACTGCGGCCGTTCTATATGGGAAGCGTGATGTACGCATCGAACAGGTACCCATACCGCGGGTGGAAGCCGGCGAGGTTTTGGTACGGATCAAGGCCGCGCTGACCTGCGGAACAGACCTGAAAGTTTATCGACAGGGATTTCACGCCCGAATGATAGTACCTCCTTCGGTATTTGGGCATGAACTCGCCGGAATAGTAGAAGAGGTGGGCGATGGCGTGGATAGCTTCTCGCCCGGAATGAGGGTCGTGGCCGCTAACTCGGGTCCATGCAACGAGTGCTTCTACTGCCAAAGGCATCTGGCGAACCTGTGCGAAAATCTTCATTTTATAAACGGTGCCTATGCCGAATTCATCAAAATCCCCGAACCGATCGTGCGACAAAATTTACTGATACTGCCCGACAATGTCAGTTTCCGTGATGCAGCGCTGGTTGAACCTCTGGCGTGCGTCCTGCGTGCCGTGGAAAAAACCGGCATTGACGAAGAAGACACGGTGGTAGTGATTGGTATGGGGCCTATCGGGTTGATGTTCGTGCAGGTCTTAAAATCGATGGGCTGCAAGGTTGTGGCTCTTGGCAATCGAGGCAGTCAGCTTGACATGGCTAAGATCATGGACGCCGATCATGTCGTAAATTCCACGCATTCGAATGCAGTGGAACAGGTTCGCAAAGCAACAACCGGCCGTCGCGGCGCTGATGTAGTTATTGAAGCGGTGGGATCCAAGGAAACATGGCAGCAAGCTATGGGCATGGTGCGCCGCGGAGGAACCATCAATCTTTTTGGGGGCTGTCCCTCAGGCACGCACATTCCCCTGGACAGCACACTCATCCATTATTCCGAAATTACCATTAAGGCTAATTTCCACCACACACCGCGATTTATCCGTGAAGCGCTCGAGGCTATTCACCGCGGAAAGCTTAAAGCCCAAAGCCTGATAACCGGCGAAGAGCATCTCAGTGCACTGGGTAGCGTCCTGGAACGACTTCTCCATCGGAATGGGGATCTAAAGATCGCTATTATCCCTTGAAGCAGCTATTTGATTGCCAATCAATTCGCTCGGGAGATGGGAATGGGACCAGATCTGATCGCTTCCTATAAATCCGCAGAAGCGGTGGCTCGCAGGCGCAGCAATTTTTATTACTCATTTCTCGTTCTCCCCTCGGAGAAGAAAAGAGCCTTCTGCGCCGTTTATGCGTTCATGCGCCACTGTGATGACATCTCTGATGACAGCGGCATTCCGTCGGACAAGAGAAAACTGCTAAACGATTGGCGCGCTCAGCTCGACCTGGTTTATTCAGGGGATGCTGTAAAGAATGCTATCCTGCCGGCTTTTCGCGACACGGTGGACAACTTCTCGATTCCGGCCAAATACTTTCATTGGATAATCGACGGAGCCGAAGCGGATCTCGACATACATCAGTACGAAACGTTTGACGATCTTTATAAATACTGCTTCAATGTCGCTTCGGCTGTTGGGCTCGTATGCATTCAAATTTTCGGCTTTGACGAAGAATGCGCCAAAAAATATGCCGAGCAGTGTGGTATAGCATTCCAACTCACAAACATTTTGAGAGATGTGAAAGAGGATGCCGGGAGAGGACGGATATACATACCGCTCGAGGATCTGAGGAGATTTGATTACTCGCCTGATGATCTTCACCGCGGGATTTTCGACGAGCGTTTCGAAAAACTCATGCGGTTTGAAACCGAGAGAACCAGGGAATACTATTCGGCGGCGCGCAAACTCCTGCCTCTCGTGGAAAAAGCGAGCAAGCCGGCTCTTTGGGCCATGATTGAAATCTATGAAAGGATACTGAACAGAATTGTGCAGGTTGAATTCGATGTGTTTCGCAATTCCATCCATTTGGCCGGCCGCGAAAAGGCGGTTATTGCGCTGAGGGCGCTTGCGATGCGATTTGCCGGCCGGTTCGGGATGCAGGCGGCCTAACAGATTCAAGATGCAGGATTAAGTAATTAGGCGGACGAAAGGGGCGTTATAGAATGAAGGTTGAGAAGGCATTGATGGAGACGAAGGATAGCCTATCCTTTGCTGCAGATCCTGCATCCTGCATCCTGAATCCTGGATCGGAAGAGCTGGATGACAAATCTTACATCCAGCCGGCACGCGCAGCGCTGACCCGGGCTACGGAAATTTTGGCTGCGGAGCAGCACCCTTCAGGCTTTTGGTGCGGGGAGCTGGAAGGTGATTCCATTCTTCAAAGCGAATATATCCTGCTGAAATTTATCGTGGAGCAGGAGCATGATCCGCGTCTGCCGAAGATCGCCAATTGCCTGCGAATGCAGCAGAGACATTCCGATGGAGCCTGGATTCAATATCCGGGCGGCAAGGCCGACTTGAGTGCCACGGTAAAGGCCTATTTTGCGCTGAAACTGATGGGGGATCCCATTAACGCCCCCCATATGAAGAAAGCACGGGAACTGATACTGGAATTGGGAGGCGCCGAGAGGTGCAACACCTATTCCAAATTCTATCTCGCGGCGTTGGGGCAGATGCATTATGACCGCATTCCGGCTATTCCGCCCGAACTGGTCCTTCTGCCCAGATGGTTTTATTTCCATCTGGACAAGGTTTCTGCATGGTCCCGAACTATGATTATGCCGCTTGCGGTGGTATCCAGCTACCGTCCTGTCAGGCAATTGCCCGAACCCAAAGGAATCATGGAACTGTATTGCGGGCATGACTACATTCATCGTCCATTCATCGAATTCGACAAACAGCTTATCAGCTGGAAAAACCTTTTCATCGCAATCGATAAGGGCCTTAAGATCTGGCAGAAAATCAATTTGAAGCCGCTGAGACGCAGCGCACTGCAGCGCATAGAAAAGTGGATTCTCAAGCGCTCCGACGCCCAGCGATCCGATGGGCTTGGCGCCATCTTTCCTCCCATGGTCTACATCATTATTGCTCTGCGATGCATGGGATATTCCATGGATGATCCGCGCGTAAAAGAGGCCGAACGCCAGCTGGACCGTCTGATGATTGAAGATTCAGACACTATTCGCCTGCAACCCTGTTTCAGCCCGATTTGGGATACGGGAATTGCCACGTATGCCCTTTGCGATGCGGGATTAAACGAAAGCAACTCCTGTATGCGCCAAGCGGTGAGTTGGCTTGTCGAGAAGGAATGCCGCGATTTCGGAGATTGGAAGAAGAACATCAAGGACTCTGTGCAACCCTCCGGCTGGTATTTCGAGTTCAACAACTCCTATTACCCGGATGTGGATGACACCGCCATGGTCGCTATGGCGCTGCTTCGTTCAGGGTGCAAAGAGGGCAAAGAACCGGCGGAACGCGGAGTTCGGTGGATTCTTGCAATGCAGAACGACGATGGAGGCTGGGCGGCATTTGATCGCACCATCAACAGACCGATCCTCGAGTACGTTCCCTTTGCGGATCACAACGCAATTCAAGATCCATCCTGCCCGGACATTACGGGAAGAACGCTGGAGTGCCTGGGACATTTCGGATTTCGTCCCGATCACGATGCCGTCAAGAAGGCGCTTCGTTTTCTGGAATTCGAACAGGAACCGGAAGGGTGCTGGTTTGGACGATGGGGTATTAATTATGTTTATGGGACATGGCAGGTTGTCTGCGGATTGAAAACCGTCGGCGTCGATATGAGCCAGCACTGGATACAAAGAGCGGGTTCCTGGCTGCGAAGCGTCCAGAAGGAGGACGGCTCTTTTGGTGAATCCGCAGATACCTATGAAGATCCTGCGCTCAAAGGAAAGGGGCCGTCTACAGCATCACAAACTGCATGGGGAACCATGGCACTCATGGCCATCTACGGCCCCCGTAATCCCGAGGTTATCCAAGGCATCCGCTATCTGATAGATACTCAGACGGTATCCGGCGGTTGGGATGAATCCTGGTTCACCGGTACTGGATTTCCCAGAGTGTTCTACCTGCGCTATCACCTCTATCGCCTCTACTTCCCTATCATGTGTCTTGGCCGCTGGCTCCACGAATATAGTCGGCAGTCGGCAGCCGGCAGTCGGCAGGAATCAGTCGGCAGGAATCTTCACTAACGATCTATACAAGCCATTTATGAGGCGTCCTACCTCAGCCGACATTTCAATAAGCTGGGTCGCTTTTTTTGCCTAAAATATCCGAGAGCATCGGAAATTAGGATCTGGGTTTCGACTTCCTTCAAAGATCCAAGAGCAATCAAAAGGTATCGTTGAAATTCCCTTCCGGTTCTTCTGCCTTCTCCCTCGGCAATTTTTGATGGTATGGAGACGCCTGCTTTCCTGAGTTCGATGCTAAGCACAATGTTTGGCTCGAAGATTGCGTTTCAGACTGCCGACTGCAGACTAAGTACTACTTGTCGCGCTGATTGCGATGTGCGAAAATGCAACCCTTTTGGTAAATAAAGAAAGTAGAGCATGCCATGAGCGCAAAAATACAGGTCGGGGTTCTGGGAGCGACCGGGACCGTGGGACAAAAATTCATCAAACTTCTGGAAAATCATCCGTGGTTCGAACTGACAGAGGTTGCGGCATCGGAGAGAACCTCCGGTAAGCTTTACGCAGACGCTGTGTCCTGGAAGCAGGTAACACCCATTCCTGAAAAAGCTCGATCTCTGGAAATCCGTCCATGCACACCGGATCTGAAGTGCCGAATCGTTTTTTCCGGAATGGACTCATCGGTTGCGGGACCTATTGAAGAGGACTTCGCACGGGCCGGTTACGTTGTCCTCAGCAATTCGAAAAATCACCGAATGGATGAGGATGTTCCCCTTATCATACCGGAGGTAAATCCTGAACACCTGGGATTGATACCCGTTCAGCGCCGAAATCGGAATTCAAACGGCTACATTATTACGAATTCAAATTGCACGACTATGTTTCTGGCTATGGCTCTCGGACCCATTCACCGGGTTTTCGGGATCGAAAAGGTATTCATGGTTTCGATGCAGGCAATATCAGGAGCCGGTTATCCGGGCATTTCATCTCTCGATATTCTCGGCAATGTCATCCCCTATATCAGCGGTGAAGAGGAAAAGGTCGAGATGGAAACGCAAAAAATACTGGGGACCTTTAATGGACAGACCATCGATCCGGCCGATTTCCCGGTCAGCGCTCAATGCAATCGCGTCGCCGTCGAGGACGGACACATGGAATCGGTTTCCATCAAGCTGGCAAAAACGGCTACGGTGGATGCCATCGCCGATTTGCTCCGCAACTACGTCGGCTCACCGCAACAACTGGCGCTCCCAAGTGCACCGGAGCGTCCCTTTATGGTGATGGAGGAACCGGACCATCCACAGCCGCGCTTTGATGTGAATCGCGCCAACGGTATGGCGACCCTAATCGGGCGCCTCCGGCCCTGCTCTATCCTGGATTTCAAATTCACACTGATGGGCCACAACACGGTCCGAGGAGCCGCAGGAGCATCCATATTGAATGCCGAGATGCTCAAGGCTCAGGGATACTTGGATTAGATCATGATAGTTTGCAAATTCGGCGGCACCTCGGTTCAAGATGCAGAAGCGCTGATGCGGCTGGCCGCAATCATCCGCGCCCGGCAAAACCAACACCCTATTGTTGTGTCCTCTGCCATGGGCAAGACCACCGATCAGCTTCTGGAAGTAGCTCGAAAAGCTGCCAAAGGAAAACGACAGGAAGCGCTCGATCTGCTGGCAAAGATAAAGGACAAACATATAAGGGAAGCGCAGAAGCTCGAAATCGCCACTTCGGAAGGTTGGGTTCTCGAAACAATCAACAGCAGCTTTAAGGAAATGCGCGACCTGGCCAGAGGGCTGGCGGCGCTGGGTGAACTCACTCCAAGGATCATGGACGCAATGGCCAGCTATGGCGAAAGGCTGTCCACAACGATCATTACGGAGTTCCTTGAAAAGCAAGGAATGCCGGCACAGCTCATGGACTCCCGGGAATGCATTATCACGGATGATAATTTTACCCGGGCCAATCCCCTGTTTGAAGACAGCGAGGCCGCCATCATCGAGCATTTCGGGCCGGTTCTCAAGTCAGGCAAAATACCTGTCTTTCAGGGATTCGTTGGACGCACTCACGACGGAATCATTACCACAATCGGAAGGGGAGGCTCCGACTTCAGCGCCGCCATTGTAGGTGCGGCTCTTGGGGCGGATGATATTCAGATTTGGACCGACGTGGACGGAATCATGACGACCGATCCCAGGATGGTTAAAGAGGCGCGAAGGATAAGGGCTATCTCATTCGACGAAGCAGCCGAATTGGCATATTTCGGGGCCAAGGTGCTTCATCCTGCCACGATTATTCCGGCGGTGCGGAAAAAGATACCGGTACACGTACTCAACAGCTATAAACCTGAACAGGACGGCACGCTTATTTCCGATGAAGCGCCGCCTTCCGAAAATCCGGTTAAAGCCATTGCCTACAAGAGCGGAATCACCGTTGTCAATGTCACTTCCACGCGCATGCTGATGGCCTTCGGCTTTTTGAAAAAAATCTTCGAAATTTTCGACCATTACAAGGTTCCGGTCGATGTGGTGGCCACTTCGGAGGTTTCCGTATCGCTGACCGTTGATGAAACATCGGAGCTTTGGGATATCGTTACGGAGCTCAAAAAGATCGGCGAAGTTAATGTTGAGGGATCCAAGTCGATTGTTTGCTGTGTGGGTGATAATCTTAAAAATATCCCTGGAGTCCCTCACATAGCCTTCGGCGCCCTTCAGGATATAAAAATACAAATGATTTCCCAGGGAGCCTCCGCCATCAATATTACCTTCGTCATTCATGACGACGTCCAGTACATCAAAGGGGGCTGGATCAACCGGAACCGGATTCTCGTCCATGGCCAGCCGCGCTATGTGACGTTGCCCGTTCGCAAGGATCCATCGGATCTGGCCATCAATGAGCGCGTGTTCGCCGAGTCGTTCGAGAGCGACAAGAAGAAGCTGCTGCGCCGGATCGAGGACGCCTACCGGAAGGCGCCCTATTTCCAGACGGTCTTTCCGCTCCTGAACGGGTGTCTGGCCAGCCCGCAGCGCAGCGTATCGGCCTTTGTCGTGGACACCTTGCGGGCGTGCTGTCGCTTCCTGAAGATCGAGACGCCCGTCGTGCTTTCGTCGAGCATGGTCCGATTCGGCGAGCTGAAAGGCCAGGATCGCGTGCTGGAGATCAACGAGTGCCTGGGCGCGACGCACTATATCAACACCATCGGGGGG
>Ga0209536_100015922_pt1 | contig 10708 bp, 12 predicted proteins | sample DeeMarSeWOR28_12_FD_187461 | JGI IMG/M metagenome (GOLD analysis project Ga0209536, IMG submission 187461) | Marine sediment microbial communities from White Oak River estuary, North Carolina - WOR-2-8_12 (SPAdes) (version 2) | ecosystem: Environmental > Aquatic > Marine > Intertidal zone >...
TCTCTTGCCCTCCGGCCGGCTTCGATCGCCGCTTCCACGTCAGCCTGCGTGATGATGCCGTGCTCGATGCCCGACTTGAGCAGCTCTTCGTAGGTGCCTTGGTTCCGGTCTCTTCGCACGTACGCCTCTGGCTTGCGTCCGGCCCGAACCTCCTCCAGTGCCCCTTGAATGCTGCGGTAGAGACCGAAAGGAATGTGCTCAAACATCTCACGATACTCGGCTTCACTTTGAGGTGATGTCTCTTCGGCTTGGTGTTCCAATCGACGCAGGTTTGCCTCCTGCAGCTCACACTCGACAGCCGGCACGAGGCGAGCCAAATTGTCCATCACAATGAAATCATGCACTCCCGCTTTTAAGGCTGCGACGGCGAGTTCCTGCCCGATATTTTCAGATACGATTAAAAACGGAATGTCTAGCCCTTTTTCCTGGTAGATTTCTAGCGCGTCTAGGCCACGAAATTTCGCCATATCATAACCTGAGATGATTAGGTCCCAGGTTTTTTGCTCAAGTGCAGTGTCCATCGCTTGGGCATTATCCACAACTTGGTGTGTTACTTCGAAATTGCCGCGCTTGAGTGCCAGCAAGATTAAATCAACGTCTTCTGCTGAATCCGAAATGAACAAAATTTGGAGTGGTTTACTCATTCGCTAGATCCCTAGTACCTTGATCTGACTGAAGCGCTGGATAATGGAAAGGGAGAAGGAAGAAGATTTGATCTGCAATGATGATCGCAGTACTGAGGTTTTTTTTCAAGATTATTATAAGGCAGAATAGAAACCAGAATTGACTGATAATCGGAAACCCTGCGGAGGGTTGTTATGCTAAAATTATTGTAAGAATATATAAAAAAAGAAATAGTATTGATTGTCTGTCATTAGGTTTTTGAAAATTAAGTTAACATGTTTGGTTGATGATGGATGTGTACCAATCTCTTGATATCGTCAAAATTACAGTGGAATGATCGAGCTAAAGAAAACACAAAAAGTCATTGATCAGATTACAGTTTTGGATATCGAGGCGCTGACTGTTGAAACTGGTGAAGTCGCCGCGTTAGTTGGCCCTGCAGGTAGTGGGAAAGAGGTTTTGTTTGAACTTCTCATCGGTCAGTCTCATCCTACTATGGGACAGATTCGGCTGGCTGGTATAGACCCGAAGGTCGACAAGGAACGGTTCAGTCGTCAAGTTGGCGTGCTATTCGCTGAAGATGGTCTCTATGCTCGCCAATCTCCCTTGGACAACCTGCTCTTTCACTGTCGATTGCGAGGCTTGCCCAGGGTGCGGGCTGAAGAAGTCCTGGCACAGGTGGGCCTTGGAGACCAGACAAACGCTAAACTGGATAAACTGCCATCCGGGCTTAATCGACGCCTTGCCTTTGGTCGGGCTATATTACACGAACCTGAAATTCTCTTGCTGGTCGAGCCGTTTGTGAGATGTGATAGTGTTTCGATTGAGCTGCTGAGCGATCTGATCCACCAGCAGGCTGAAGCAGGTGTGGCGGTCCTGATATTGAGCGATGACAGCACCAATCTGAACGAGCTTTGCGATGCGATTTACATAATGGATCAAGGTCGAGTGGTTGAATCTTACCAACCACAGGAACAAGACCAGCGGGAATTACCGTTCAAAATACCAGCCCGGATGGAGGGGCGGGTAGTGCTTGTAAACCCGGCTGATATCCTATATGCCGATGCTGAAAGCGGTCGTGCTTACTTGCAAACTTCAGAAGGACGGCTGCCAACCCATTTTACCTTAGCAGAGTTGGATGAACGCTTAGCGCGCAGCGGTTTTTTTCGCGCCCATCGCGGGTATCTGGTTAATTTACAGCATGTGAAAGAAGTGATCCCCTTTACACGCAACAGCTTCAGTCTGCGTCTGGATGACAGCGACAACACTGAGATACCGCTCAGCAAATCAGCTGCGGCTGAACTGAAAGAACTGTTGGGATACTGACAGAAAGGACTGCTCTTGTTTGAAATATTGTTCTTAGGGACCTCGGCTTCTGCCCCTTCTGTACACCGGGGATTAACATCGCAGATCATCAAGCATGATGAATACCGCTTCATGATAGATTGCGGCGAAGGCACCCAACGCCAACTGCTGCGTTCTGGGATTGGCTTCAAGCGCCTGAACCGCATCCTGATCACCCACGGGCACCTTGATCATATTCTTGGTTTGGCTGGCTTATTATCAACATTTGCCAGATGGGAAACCCTTGACGAGATGGAAATCTATGGAGGGCGATGGGCATTGGAACGCATTCACGATTTGATCTTCAAGGTGGTGCTGAGAGGGGCACGCCCGCCGATGTCGATCAAGTTAATCGAATTGCAGCCTGGTGTGATCTTCGAAGACGGTGATTTTTCTGTAACAGCTTTCCCGGTAGAACATCGTGGTCCTGACTGCTATGGATACCGCTTTGAGGAAAGACCTCGACGCCCTTTTTTACCAGAGAAAGCGGAGATGCTGGGTATCCCTGCAGGACCGTGGCGCCGAGATCTGGTAGCCGGAGAACGGGTGAAGTTGCCGGATGGTCGTGAGATTCACCCTGATCAGGTGCTGGGCCCCGAACGTCCGGGTACGTGTTTAGTGCATGTCGGTGACACTGGCAATACGCAGAATTTAGTAGAGATCTGTCGCGAAGCAGATGCTTTGGTAATCGAGGCGACTTATTTGCAGGAAGAGGCGGAGATGGCGCGCAATTTTGCCCACCTCACCGCTCGCCAAGCTGCCGAGCTGGCTGTTCAAGCAGAGATCAAATACTTGCTCCTAACCCATATCTCGCGGCGTTACCGTGAGCGAGATGTTGAAGCGGAGGCTCAGGCAGTCTTCCCCACCTCTTTGGTGGTGCGTGATTTTGACACCTATCAGATTAAGCGGGGGGATTGTGAAAAAATTGAGAGAGAATATTGATGATCGTTTCATCGTCGCAATCGAGGCAGGATAATTAGATGGATCAGCAATCCGCCAAATGCGACTGCCAGGACCAACCACAGGATTCTTTCAAGGACAGAATCGGAAGTGGCTGCCAAACCCAGGGAAAATAATAGCCCTGCCAGATTGAGACAGGCGAGGATAGAAGGGCTCTTCAACCTTGCGGTGAATTTTTCATTATATACAGAAGCTTCCCAGCTGGCATAGCTGAGAGTCGCCAGACCGATGGCGCAACCCAAGATCCACAACGCATTGCTTCCCACACTGATCCAATCAATCATTACCCTTACCCTAATATATGTCTGGTGCGCTCAAACTAGACGGTACTCCCGGTGAAGTTGAAGCTGTTGATCTTTAAGGACGGGACTTGCGTAGCAATATTACCCCATTCACTGGATAACTGGCGCGTGTCTCGGCTGACCGCTTCGACCTGGGCAAGTGCCTGGACATAAGACTGGGTGAAGCGCAGGTTTTTTACCGGGAAGGTAAGCTCCCCATCTTCGATCATGAAGACACCATCGCGGGTCATGCCTGTGACAACCGCATCACGGGGGTGTACCAGGCGAGTGTACCAGAAGCGTGTTATGTAGAGTCCGCGTTCAGTCTTTTTGATCATCTCGGCTGCGCTCGAATCGCCTGGGGCCATGAACAAATTGACTGCCATCGGACTGTACATGTAAAACGAAGGAGTTAAGGCATGACCGGTGCTGGTCCTGCCTGCCTTACTGGCTGTATGACGATCGTAAACCGGTCCCATGACGGTGCCTTTCGTGACGATTTCAACCTTCTGCTTAGGGACACCTTCGAAATCAAAAGGTAAAGGCAGCCCAGCAGGATCTGTGCCGTCATCCCAGATTGTCACCAGCGGGCTCATGGCTTTTTCGCCCACACGCTCGTTCATCCATGAACGCCCTTCTATAACTTTTTGGGCACCCATGCCATGCAAATTCAGCATCTCAAGCAGATCCTGGGTTACATATGGATCAAGCACAATTGTGTACTCGCCAGGTTGGATGTTCTGAGGATCCCGGCCGCGTTCAGCCTTATCGATGGCTTCTCGCCCCAACGACTCGACGGGTAACCCGGCAACACGCCATCCTGAAGTATGGGCGTAGCCGGAGGAGTCGTCACTCATTACAACAGTCTGGAAATCCGCCTTCGTACTGGCATGGTAAGCGAACAACCCGTTAGTGTTGGCGACAGCGAATTCGCCGGTTCCAGTCGAGAACGCGCCGGAAGCATTCAAGCCTTTTTCTTTCGCCAAGCGGCAGACTGCTGCTACCTGCTTGGCGCGCTGTTCAGCTGAAAACTCCGCTGTTGCTGGGTCTAAGGCGTCGACCTGGGAAAATTCGGTTGGTTCAGCCAGACCCGGGAAATCGGGATCCTCGGGACTGGCATTGGCGTTTGCCAATGAACGAGCAAAGAGTTCATCCAAGGCAGCAGCATCCGTGCGGTTGGTAGTTGCCATGCCGCTGTGATTACCAACCACTAAGCGCAGCGTTAAGTTTAGGTTGCGTTCTGCGACGTTTTGATGGATCGTGTTGTTGGCAAAGCGAGTCAAAGTATCATCATTCACCGTTAGAAATACCTGGGCTTTGTACGAGCCACAACGTTTTAGGACCTCCTGGCAAAGGTTTTGAGTTTTGGTATTTGTTAACATTTTTACTCCCTTGAATTTGGGTTGAAAATACCATTAAGAGCGGCCGATTCCCTGGATACCAGCGAGAATCCTACTTTAGCACCCCGACGCGCACATTTCTAAAGCGTGCTGGTGCGGTTCCATGACCGGTATGTGCGATCTGAGCAGGTTGACCTTTACCGCAGTTGGGAGTGCCGTACATCTTCCAGTGTTTTTCATTACAGATGGCGTCACAGCTGTGCCAGAACTCAGGGGTGATTCCAGTGTAGGTGGGATTACGCAGCATGCGTCCCAGCTTTCCGTTTTTGATCTCATAACCAATCTCGGTACCAAATTGAAAATTGTAGCGTTTATCATCGATGGACCAGGAGCGGTTAGTTTCCATGTAGACGCCTTCATCAGTATCAGCGATGAGGTCATCGAAATCCCAGGTGCCAGCTTCCAAACTGACATTGGTCATGCGAACGATGGGGATGCGGTTCCAGCCCGATGCGCGCATGCATCCGTTTGAGGCTCTGCCAATCTTTGAAGCCGTCTCTCGGGACATCAAATAACCGACAAACAGACCGTCTTTGACGATAGACGATGATTGTGCGGGTACGCCCTCATCATCCCACCCAAAAGTTCCCAAACCAAAAGGACGTAGGCTATCGGCGGTCATATTGACGATTTCAGAACCATATTCGAAGGTATCCAGTTTCTCAGTTGTGAGGAAAGATGTCCCGGCGTATGCTGCCTCGGTGCCGAAAACGCGATCCAACTCAATGGGGTGACCGCAGGATTCGTGAACTTGCAATGCCAGCTGCTCACCGCCCAGGATCAAGGTAGTCGTGATCTCACTCGGGCAGGGTTCAGCGGTGAGAAGCGCTACTGCTTCACTGGCGATACGCTGGGCGTTTCCAGGTAAATCCCAGGCCAGAGCTGCCTCCCAGCCAGCTGTGACTTGCTGGCGCCCAAAAGAGGTGGGATAAGAGCGCACCTGAACTTCTCCGTTCCCCACTGCAGTGGCTTGCATGCCACCCCCGGTTTCATAAATCGTCTGCTCAGTAAAAGCGCCCTCGGTATTCGCAAACCACTTGTCTTCCCGGATGAAGGTCAAGTTGGACCGGCGGACGCGCAGACCGTCTACTTTCGCCATCTCGGAGTCAGCGGTAATTAGCACGTTGAGCTTGTCTTCTTGCGAGATGTTGAAGGGGTCAACCTCGATAGGAGTTTGATATTTTCCCTGACTGGACACTGGCGACCCGAGGTCTACCTTCTCACCACCCGCCAGAGCGGATGCTTTGGCGATATCCAAAGCCGATGCAGTAATGCGATCAACCTCTTCAGGTGTCAGATCACGGCTTGAGGCAAAACCCCAAGCGCCGCCTGCCAACACGCGTACACCGAAACCGATGCTCTCAGTATAGTTGAGAGATTCAGGCACCCCATCCCTGACTGCCATGGTTTCAGTTTGGTTGTGCACCACACGGATATCAGCATATTGCGCCCCGCGGGCGCGAGCGAGATCGAGCGCGCGGCTCATGATGGTTTTCAATGCGAACCTCCTGTGTATCTAGTGGATGCCAATCTTTGTTTCCTATGATCAATGGAGCCAGGTAGATATGGCTCGTCTCGATTGTTTGAGACTGTTCAGGCGAAGCGCTGTTCCTTCCATACATCGGCTTCGTTGTGATAACCAGCCTGTTCCCAAAAGCCGAGCTGGTCTTGGGATAGGAATTGCAGACCGCGCAGCCATTTGGCGCCTTTCCAGAAATAGGGAGTTTTGATGTCGTCTCGCTCAGGGACGTGACCGATTACACCGCGCAACGGGTAGCCGTGATCAGGCGTAAGGGGCTCGCCATTGTAATGGGTAGCTAACAAGAAATTATCCTGTAGGACAACCTCGAGCGGCAGATTAACGGTGAAACCGTACTCGGCGTGCTGGAGAACGAACCGGGCGCTGGGTAGCGGTTTGATCAAGCCCTCATTCACCAATGCGCGCACCGAAACCCCCTCCCACTCTGTGTCGAATTTGCTCCATTTGGTCACGCAGTGAATGTCCATGACCAACTTGCTGCGCGGCAGCTGGTTGAATTCATCCCAGGTCCAGATAATTTCCTGCTCGACCTCACCCCAGATGCGAAAATCCCAGCTATCGGGGTTGAATGAAGGCACAGGTCCATAGTGCAGGACGGGGAATTTTTGAGTTAGTGATTGTCCAGGGGGCAGACGTCCTTCATTTCGGACGCGGTTCTCTTCTTCTTTACGACGGAAAATACTGTTAAACATAACAACCTCTTTATTTGCGTGAGCTTTGAAATTGGGAAATCTCGGCGATCATTAAGCTCGGTGGTTTGGGATTGGTAAAATTTTATGTTGCCTATGCAATGCAGATCACCGGATTTTGAGATTATATCAGAGCTGGAATATTGTTACAGGAGCCCTGTTAATGGAATTGGGAAAAGAATTATCTCTCCGCTGTTCTGCCAACAAACAGCTTTATAGAACAATTTAGTGTCAACGGATTGCGCCAATTAACTGCGCTCATGACCGGATAATCCGCTCAATTCATCCTTGAGTAATCTGTTGACAGTGTTTTTCAATTCACTCTAGTGTGAAACTCTCATCCGGTTTCAGTACAATAGCTTGGGTTTCGGTCTCTGCCTGTACCCTTTGTGCCCAGGCGTTGGGGTCCTGGGCGATCAACCCCCAAGTGTTGTAGTGAATAGGGATAACGTACTTTGGTTCCAGCATCTTAACCGCTCGCAGAGCGTCGTCGGGGCCCATCGTGAAATTGTCGCCGATGGGCAGCACTGCCAGGTCAATACCCTCCTCTCCAATCAGGCGCATGTCGCCAAATAAACCCGTGTCGCAGGCCATGTAGATCTTATGTCCGTCTTTGGTGGTGAGCAGAAAACCTGCCGGGTTGCCGCCATAAGAACCGTCAGGCAAACCGGAGCCATGTAATGCCAGTGTGAGCTTCAAGTAGCCAAAGGGGTGGTTGAAGCCACCGCCCAGGTGCTGCGCGTGGGCTTCAATGCCCTGTCTGCCGAGCCAACCGACGATCTCAGCATTCGAGATCGGTTTTGCGCCGGTTCGTTTAACGATATCCAGTGTATCGCCCAGGTGGTCTCCGTGACCGTGGCTGATAAGGACATAATCCGCTGGAACTTCATTGGCTTTGGTGGCACAAGCCGGGTTGTCGCTGAAGAAGGGATCAACTAGTAGATTGTACCCGCCAGTCTTCAGCCCTAAGGTGGCATGACCATACCAGGTAAGTCTCGTGCTCATGTTTTCCTCCATTTACTTTATGGTTTTATTTAGTTTTATTAGTATAGCCTGTAAGTGTTTGTGCGGTCAATTTCAATTCACATCACCCAGATAGATTTGTGTGTGGGAATCGATTTCGCCACTACATTCGGTTTTTAGAAGTTCCTTTAGCACTGCCGGATAGAGACGATTCCGGTCAAGCTGTGCGATAGGAAGCCAGCATATCCCGATCTGGTAGGTGTCGAGCATCGTTCCATTGAATGGGCTGTGACCTTCTTCGAGGGCACATCGAAACATGAACTCAATTTGGTGAACCTCGCCATCATACTCGGAAAATTCGTGGTGTGCGCCGATGTACTCGCGAACAAACTGTAGTCGACCGATGACAATCTCCACCTCGATTTCTTCCTTACATTCCCGCCGCAATGCTTTGTGGAGCGTCTCGTAGTGCTCTTGACCTCCCCCAGGCAGGATGTAGAAATTGCCCAGTGGGTCGCGATTCTTGATGGTTAACAGTTGACCGTTCTGAAGGATGATGGCTTTGGCCGAATTTCGGATCAACGGCATGTATTGATCATTTTCCTACTTGATCCGTCGGTCGAAACCGCAGCGCTGACCATGTTTCGTCGATTGAAACCTGTGTAACTGGTCTGAACCCATTTTCAGCCATGACCTCCCAACCAACATCCCGGGAGATATCGGTCTCAACTTTGGAGCTCTTTTTTGGGTAGCAAACCCACAATAAACCATCGTATCTAATAGATTGGATGGCCGCGGGAGCTAATTCTTCTAACTCAGCGATGTTCTTCACAAACAGCTGGACAAAATCAAGCTCGACCGCTGGTCCTTCAAGGATCTGTACTCCTTCTGGCAAATTGCCAAGCTTTTCAATGTATCCGGGTGGGGGATTCACAAACATGATGTGATGACCGGGTTGAATACGTAACTTTTTAATGAGTGGTGTTTTTGACATCGGTGTTCCTTAATCCAATAATTGTCCCAAAAGGCGGCATCTTGCTCCCAAATGGCTTGCGTTTAATCTATTTGTCCGCGCCAATCCTGGTGACTCATTGGGTTGCAAGTCTCTTTTGAATGGTACGCTCGTACTCAGGGAAATACCTGTTGATGACCGTCAAATCAAAGCTGCTGAGAATGCTGGTGTTCGGCTCTCTTTCAAGCAAGAACTCAAAGGATTTTTCCACCAGCGTTTCAGCTGGCACACTTCCACCGGTCAGTTTTTGGTAATAAGAAGGTTTAACGGTGACTTTGTGAGTGGTGGTCCGATGACCTGCGACCACAACCTCGAACTTCGTGTCGTTTATCTTTTTTACGTCAATCATATCTAGATTTTTCCCTTTCTGTTCTATTTTGACTCCTAGTGCATAGCACCCTGACTAAATCTCCCAGATGCGGATTTTGTTATCTGCCCCACCGATAGCCAGTACGTTTCCATCTGGCGAAAAAGCCACGCTGCTCACGACTTTCGTGCTGACCGGTATCTCGGAGAGCAGCTGCCAATCTTCACGCGACCTTAACTGCACCTGGCTTTCCATGCTTAGGGCGGCAGTTTCCCCGTCTGGCGAGAAGATCAAGCCGCGCACGCCCGGTGACTCCAGCTGGAAGGAGCGTGTTTCACGCCAATTACTTGTGTCCCAGAATTTTACAGAACCTTCGTAGCCCAGCGAGGCCAGGGTAGCGCCCTGGTTGATGAAATTCAATGACCCGACGGCAGTTTTGTGTCCGGAGAGCGTAGCGAGCAGTTCTCCGGAGGGCAGCGACCAAATCAGGATATCGTCTCCCAGACCACAGGTCGCCAGAGTTTGGGAATCCGGCGAGAAGGCAATCGAGGACAGGTTTTTCTTGCTGGCTTTGATGCCGATGACTTCCTCACCATCTAATGTCCATATCATTGCCCGTCCCCCATACGAACCAGCTGCCACCCAGGTGCCGTCCGGTGAAATCTGCACCGCGGATACTGTTTTCTTGCGGTCCTGCAAGGTGTGCAGGTTTTCCCCATCTGGGAAGGACCACAACCTGACAGTCTGGTCGCTTGAGCATGATGCCAGGATTTTTTCGTCAGGAGAGAGCGAGAGGCTGTTGGCGCTGTTGGCGTGCCCCTCGAATGTTTTAATCAGTTTCCATTCCGGCACGGCCCACAGATGGATGACATTATCCATACCGGCAGAAATCAACGTTTTGGTGTCTTTCGTAAACAGCAACGCCAGGACATAGCTGGTGTGCGCTTCGAAAATTGTTATCTCATTCAATTGGGAATACCTCCTTCTTTATACCAATAAGAAACTGCTCAGTACTATTCTAATCCAATCTAAACGATAACAACATTAACTTAAGGTTACACCCACAAACGATTGGGATTTCCCGATGTTTTAGGCGCTGTACGCCTGAATAAACGTACCAATGATATCAGCGCAGATGATGATCTTCTGACCAGTAGTCTGTTACAAGGCTGTCAGTCCCAGGCACAGCCAGCCAGCGATGAAGGCCAGCCCTCCGAGGGGTGCGATGGCTCCGAATCCACGTTTGTTGGTGAATACGATCAGGTATAAGCTGCCCGAGAACAAGAGAGTCCCGGCGATAAACAGCCACCCGGCGGCAACCGGAAATGGAGATGTTGAATACATGGAAGCAAGAATGCCGGTGACGAGTAATGCCAGGGCGTGGTAGATCTGGTAGCGCACACCGGTTTCGAAGGTATCCAACCGGTCAGGAGACAGGCGTGGTTTGAGCCCGTGCGCGCCGAAGGCACCAAAAGCAACGCTTATTCCTCCGGAGATGCCGCCAAGCAGAAGAAATATAGGTCCCATGATGCTATCCTCTTAATGGGTATGTATTGTACTGAAATTTTAGAGCCACCGCCGGATACCA
>Ga0209536_100015923_pt1 | contig 10708 bp, 10 predicted proteins | sample DeeMarSeWOR28_12_FD_187461 | JGI IMG/M metagenome (GOLD analysis project Ga0209536, IMG submission 187461) | Marine sediment microbial communities from White Oak River estuary, North Carolina - WOR-2-8_12 (SPAdes) (version 2) | ecosystem: Environmental > Aquatic > Marine > Intertidal zone >...
AAAGAAGCACTCAAAGATGTTGAGGGATTAGATAATAAAAGTATAACCAGAAGCAAAAATATGTTTGCGCTGGGAATGGTATATTGGATGTATAACAGGTCTACAGAGCATACGATAGATTTTTTCAATAAAAAATTTAAGTCAAAACCAGAATTAATTGAAGCAAACACAAAGGTTTTAAATGCTGGTTTTTTCTTTGCAGAAACCCTGGAGTTGATTCCTAATTCTTACACCGTTGCCCCTGCCAAAATGCCTGCGGGCACCTACAGGATAGTCATGGGTAATACCGCCACTGCCTGGGGGTTTTTAGCCGCTGCGGAAAAATCAGGTCTGGAACTATTTTTGGGTTCATATCCCATTACCCCGGCCTCAGACATTCTCCATGAACTGGTTAAACACAAACATTTTGGCGTTAAAGCTTTGCAGGCCGAGGATGAAATAGCCGGTATCACCTCTGCAATTGGCGCAGCCTTTGCCGGTGATTTAGCCATCACTACCACTTCAGGACCAGGTTTGGCTTTAAAAGGCGAAGCCCTGGGTCTTGCAATGATACTGGAATTGCCATTGGTTGTTGTTGATGTACAAAGGGGTGGGCCATCTACAGGTCTGCCTACTAAAACAGAACAGTCAGATTTACTTCAGGCGCTATATGGCAGAAATGGTGAAAGCCCCGTGATCATTATCGCTGCCAGTACACCGGCCAATTGCTTTAATTATGCCTATGAAGCAGCAAAACTGGCAATTGAACATATGACCCCGGTTATATTGCTCACAGACGGTTATATCGCCAATGGATCTGCACCATGGAAAATAAAAACAGTATCCGAAATGCCGGATATAAAACCCAGGCTAATAAAAAAAGCCACCGATACATGGAATCCATATGACCGGGATGAAGCAACCCTGGCACGGGACTGGGCTATTCCCGGAACATTTGGATTGGAACATAGAGTGGGTGGTCTTGAAAAAGATAAAGTGACCGGTCAGGTATCCTACGTTCCTGAAAATCATGAGTATATGACCAACATCCGTGCTAAAAAGGTGAAACTGGTTGAAAATTATATTCCGGAACTTAAAACCGAATTTACCGATGAAGGTGATTTACTAGTAATAGGGTGGGGTGGCACCTATGGCTCCCTTTATTCTTCCGTAAAAGAGATCAGGCATGATGGCTATTCATCTATTGGGCTCGCGCATTTTAATTATATTAATCCTTTGCCAAAGAATACAGGGGAAGTCTTAAAAAGATTTAAGCGAATCATAGTTTGTGAACTAAATACAGGACAGTTTGCCTCCGTATTAAGAGCAAATTTTCATGGCATAGAATTTTTGCAGTACAACAAAGTTCAGGGATTACCTTTTGGGAATTCAGAACTAATAGAGGAGTTTAAAAAAATAATGAAATAGAAATGGATACAACAGCAACAAAGAAATATACATTTAAAGATTTTGCGAGTGATCAGGAAGTAAGGTGGTGCCCCGGTTGTGATGACTATGTCATTCTGCGTTCCATGCAAAAAGCACTTCCCGAAATGGGACTTAAAAAAGAAGATGTAGTATTTATTTCCGGAATAGGATGTTCTTCCCGTTTTCCATATTATATGGATACCTATGGAATGCACAGTATCCATGGAAGGGCACCGGCAATAGCTTCAGGTGTTAAACTTGCCAACCCTGAACTCAGCGTATGGGTAATAACCGGTGATGGCGATTCAATGGCTATAGGCGGAAATCATTTTATTCATGTTTTAAGACGAAATCTTGATTTAAATATCGTTTTGTTCAATAATGAGATCTACGGACTAACCAAAGGGCAGTTTTCCCCAACTTCATTAGTTGGTCAAAAGACCAAATCATCTCCCTATGGCAATACGCAACCGCCATTTTTACCAGGTGAGCTGGCTATTGGGGCGCATGCTCGTTTTTTTGCAAGAATTGGGGGAAACACCCCTAAAGAAATGACAGACATTTTTATTAAATCGGAAAAATTTAAGGGTACCTCACTGATAGAAGTCCTGCAAAATTGTCCGATTTTTAATGATGGATGCTTCTCAGAATATACAGATAAGGCCGTAAGAGAAGACAAACAATTATTTGTTGAACATGGAAAACCCATGATATTTGGCAAAGAAAAAGATAAAGGTTTGATCTTAAACGGGTTAAAATTAGAAGTAGTGACCCTGGGAGAAAATGGAATTACCGAATCGGATCTGCTTGTTCATGATGCGGAAGAAAAAGACCCAACCTTGCATCAAATGCTTGTAAGATCAGAATATCCACTGGTAACCGGTATCATCAGAAGTTTTCCCGATATTACTTTCGAGGAACGTGTTGATGAATTAACGGCCAAGGTTAAAGCTGGTTCCAACTTTACGAAGACAGATGATCTGTTCTTCTCCGGTGAAACTTATGAAGTTAAATAATATAAATTAACGTATGGGTTCAGAAGCCATCATTGTATTTTTTCTTGCTGGAATTGTCCTGGTTGCAGGGGCTAATTTTTTATCAAATTTAATTTCACACAAGTCAGATAACCCCCAGAAAAGGGAACCTTATGAGAGTGGGATGACCACTATTGGACCAACATGGGTTCAGTTTAAGGTGGGGTACTATTTATTTGCTATTTTATTTTTGATTTTTGATGTTGAAGTTGCCTTTTTGGTACCCTGGGCTGTAGTATTTAAAGATATTGGTGCAATTGCATTTATTGAAATATTAATCTTCCTGGTCATTTTAGGTTTAGGCCTATTGTACGCATGGAAAAAAGGTGCCTTAAGATGGGAATAGATCAGAAAAACGGACCAACGGGCCAACCTGGTGAAGTTCCGGAAGACTTTCCGGGAAAAGTTATTCCGGCAGGAAACGGTGCCAATGTTATTGTAACATCCCTGGATAAAATAATAAACTGGGGAAGATCTAATTCTCTTTGGTCCCTCTATTTTGGAACGAGTTGTTGCGCTATTGAAATGATGCAGACCGGTGCAGCCCGACATGATTATTCCAGGTTTGGATTTGAAGTAGCCAGACCTTCACCCAGGCAGGCTGATTTGATCATAATAGCAGGAACAATAGTAAACAAAATGGCACCGGTTCTACGACGCTTATATGATCAGATGGCCGAACCAAGATATGTTATTGCAATGGGAGCCTGCGCTATTTCCGGAGGTCCATTTTTTTACAATACCTATTCGGTAGTAAAAGGAGCAGACCATGTTATTCCTGTTGATGTATATGTGCCGGGGTGTCCTCCCAGGCCTGAAGCCCTATTGGAAGGCATGCTTATGCTACAGGATAAAATAAGGACAGAAAACATGAAACATAAAACAAACCCAATTGAAGGTTTTGATGAAGGCTTATAATAAAAAAAGATGAAGAACGAGGAATTACAGGGGTTAATAGGAAGTTGGAGTCCTGATTTGATATTTTCTGAAGAAGGATCCCAATACCTGAATGTAGCGGTTCCAAAAGAAGAATTGCATGCCATCATGTTTAAATTAAAACATGATGAACAGACAAGTTTTGATTATTTGTTTTGCTTAACTGGCGTAGATTGGGGGGAAGAACTGGGTGTTGTTTACCATTTGGAATCTACAGTCTTCAGGCACAGCCTTGTTGTAAAAACTCAAACGGCAGAAAGAGAAAATCCTGCTATAGACTCTGTCTGTGATATTTGGGCAACAGCTGAGTTTCACGAACGTGAGGTATTTGATTTTTTTGGAATAGAATTTACTAATCATCCTAACCTCAAACGCCTTTTCTTAACAGATGATTGGGATGGTTTCCCTTTGCGCAAAGATTATGAAGACAACATTAATATGATTATCAAATAATCAGTTATGGAGACAGTCACCCTCGATAGTAACTTTAAATCCGAAGAATATTTTATAAACATGGGGCCGCAACACCCTGCTACCCATGGCGTTCTAAGGCTTTTGCTTACGATAGATGGTGAAATTATAAAAAAAGTTGAACCGGATCTGGGTTATATTCATCGTTCCATTGAAAAAATGTGTGAACGGGATAGTTATCAGCAAATAGTTCACTTAACGGATAGAATGGATTATTTGTCGGCCAACATCAACAATGAAGCCGTTTGCCTTACAGTGGAAAATGCCTTGCAACTGGAAATACCTGAGCGGGTCAAAGTAATCAGGACTATTATTGGAGAACTTACCAGAATATCTTCGCATTGCTTGTGGTGGGGTGTAATGGGTATGGATGTTGGTGCCTTAACCACTTATTTTTATGGCTTTAGAGACAGAGAACTACTAAATGACATATTTGAAGAAACCTGCGGAGCACGCCTCACTATGAATTATAATGTGCCTGGCGGGTTGATGTTTGATATCCATCCTAATTTTGTAAAACGCGTAAAAGACTTTATTGCGCATTTTAAAACCAAACTACCGGAATACGATCGCCTTTTAACAAACAATATTATTTTTCAGAAAAGAACGAAAGGGGTAGGCATCCTCAGCAAAGAAGATGCGATATCCTTTGGGGCTTCCGGCCCAGTAGGACGGGCATCAGGCTATTCCTGTGATGTAAGAATACACCATCCCTACAGTGCACTGGACAAGGTAACTTTCAACGAAGCGCTGAGAACGGAAGGCGATACCTATGCCCGCTATTTGGTAAGGATTCAGGAGATGTGGGAATCCTTATCAATTGTTGAGCAATTAATAGACAACATACCTGAAGGAGAATACAGGGTAGCAACCAACGCGGTAATTAAATTACCGAAGGGAGAATATTATCAAAAAGTTGAAACAGCAAGAGGTGAATTAGGTGTCTATATAATAAGTACCGGATTAAAAAGTCCATATCGCTTGAAATTCAGATCTCCCGGATTTTCAAACCTCTCATTGCTAAATCATATTGCTGTTGGAGGCAAAATAGGTGACCTGGTAGCTTCAATGGCAACGCTTGATCTTGTAATACCCGATATAGACAGATAAAACTATGATATGACTATTGCTTTAAGTATCACAAAAAATATACACGACTGGCTCTATAGCATTATGCCCGAGACGGCAGCTATGTATGCTGAGATGGTATTGATAGCCCTTGTTTATCTGGGAGTTTTTGCAATTGCAGGTTTGTTTCTCGTACTACTCGAAAGACGGGTTGCTGCCTGGTTTCAATTGAGAATAGGTCCTAATCGAGTTGGTTTTCAAGGTTTGTTACAGACAATGGCAGATGCTATAAAGCTGCTTTCCAAAGAATTAACCGGCACGGCTAAGGCAGATAAATTCCTATATAATTTAGCTCCGTATTTTGTTATAATTTCTTCCCTAATGGCATTGAGTGTCTTTCCCTTTACACAGGAATTTCAGGCATTCGACATTAATATTGGAATCTTTTTTCTGATTGCAGTTTCGTCCATAGGAGTTATTGGAATTTTGTTAGGAGGATGGAGTTCAAACAATAAATTTGCCATGATCGGTGCAATGCGAAGTGGGGTGCAAACCATTAGTTATGAACTTTCTATTGGCTTGTCACTGCTAACCATGGTTTTAATAACAGGAAGCTTACAACTTTCCGAGATTGTGGAAGTTCAAAAATCGGGCTGGCTGATTGTTCAGGGGCATATCCCTGCCATAATAGCCTTTATGATATATATGATTGCAGGAACGGCGGAAACGAACAGGGCTCCTTTTGATATGGTTGAAGCCGAATCAGAACTAGGTGCTGGATTCCATACGGAATACTCAGGAATGAAGTTTGCTTATTTCTTTTTGGCGGAATTTATAAATATGTTCATTATTGCGGCCATTGCCACCACAGTTTTTTTCGGGGCCTGGCTGTCTCCTTTCGGAATTACAGAATCTATTCCGCTGTTAGGCGTGTTTTGGTTTTTGCTAAAAGCCCTTATTCTCGTTTTTTTGATGATGTGGTTTCGGTGGACATTCCCAAGGCTAAGAATAGATCAACTGCTTACATTGGAATGGAAGTATTTATTACCCCTGAACCTTGCAAATATTGTAATTATGGCCTTGCTGGTTTGGCATAATTTAACCATTAGTTTTTAATATTATGAGCTACTTTTCAGATATATATAAAGGCATAAAATCCTTGCTCACCGGCATGAGTGTTACCGGAAAGTATTTTATAACCTCAAAGAAAGGTGCTATTACACAACAGTATCCGGACAACAGAGAAACACTTAAAATGTTCGATCGTTTTCGCGGTGAAGTCATTATGCCTCACAATGAAAATAATGAACATAGGTGTACGGGCTGTCAAAAATGTGAAATCGCATGTCCAAATGGAACTATTGAAATCATTTGGGATAGAGGTATTGACGAAAACACAGGTAAAAAGAAGAAAAAAATAGACAAGTTCGTATATCATTTGAGCATGTGCACCATGTGCGGACTTTGTATAGATGTCTGCCCTACAGATGCTATTAAATGGGGTCAGAATTTTGAAAATTCTGTTTACGACAGAACCGCCTTAACTAGAGTTTTAAACGAACCGGGGTCCAAATTACAGGCCGGTGTAGAAGATTAAATATGGAGAAAATTATTTTTTATTGCCTGGCAGCAGTGATCATCGCATTTGGCATAGCTTCAGTAACGAGCAGAAAAATGCTTCGTTCGGTGATTTATCTTTCTTTTGTTTTAATCAGCATTGCCGGGATATTCTTTTTAATAGATTACAATTTTCTTGCTGCAATTCAACTCACGGTCTACGCCGGTGGAATTGTTGTGCTTATTATATTTTCAGTGTTGCTGGTACATCATATTGAAATGGAGTTAGAAATGGCCAAGGCCTCTAAAAAGATAGTGACGGCCATTGCCTGCTTAATCGGACTTGGCGTTTTTTTAACTGCTATTTACTCCTATGATTTTAATGTAATAAATAACTCTTTAACCACCACAACGGCAGAAATAGGAGCCGGTTTGCTAAGCTATACCGCAGGTGGGTTTATTTTACCATTCGAAGTAATTAGTGTACTCCTATTGGCAGCAATGATAGGAGCTATTGTAATTGCCAAAGGAAAAAAATTAACCGAGAACAACAACCAATCACAATGATACCAGGAGTAAGCATATATGAAATCCTTACCGTAACTTCAATTCTGTTTTTTATAGGAGTGTATGGCTTTATAACAAGAACCAATCTGATCTCAATTTTAATTTCTGTTGAATTAATTCTAAATGCATCAGTAGTAAATTTTGTGATCATCAATAAATATTTATTCCCTGAAGCCCTTCAGGGAGTTTATTTTTCAATTTTCATTATTGCCGTTGCGGCTGCGGAAACGGCTCTGGCGGTTTCTATTATTATTAACCTGTACAGGCAAATTAGCTCGGTGGAAGTGAAGGAAATTGAAACTATGAAATACTAATACAAACTGGTATGAATCTGAACCTCGTCATTTTAATTCCTTTAATACCTCTTTTGGTGTTTTTGGTCCTCGGGCTTTTTTATAAAAAAATTAAACCTGCAGTCTCGGGATATATGGGTGTTTTAGGTTTGCTTTTCTCCACCGGTTTGGCATTGTATACAGCCTATAGGTACTTTATAGTAATCGGAAAAACAGAAGGGGTTTATCAGACTATCGTAGAAAAAACAGTTTGGATGAACTTTACGGATAGCCTGAGAATTGATATGGGGATACTATTAGATCCTATTGCAGTAATGATGCTGATCGTAGTTTCGGTTATATCCTTAATGGTTCATATTTATAGCAGGGGGTATATGAAGGGCGATCCGGGTTACACCAAATATTTTGCATTTCTGTCGCTCTTCACATTTTCCATGTATGGCCTGGTTTTGGCAACCAATTTATTCCAGATCTACATTTTCTGGGAATTGGTAGGAGTATCCTCTTATTTATTAATAGGTTATTATTACACAAAGGAATCTGCTGTTGCCGCCGCTAAAAAAGCCTTTGTTGTAACCCGTTTTGCTGATCTAGGTTTTCTTATTGGCATTCTGATAATAGGATACTATACCGGCACATATGATTTTGAAACTTTGAACAACCCGGAAGGAAACAGTATATTAAATTGGGCAGCTACCTCCTTTATGGGGTTATCAGCACTAACCTGGGCATTGATTTTGATCTTTATTGGAGGAGCTGGCAAATCAGCTATGTTTCCACTGCATATCTGGTTACCGGATGCGATGGAAGGGCCAACTCCGGTTTCGGCATTAATCCATGCGGCAACCATGGTTGTTGCCGGCGTATACCTGGTAGCTCGCCTATTCCCAATGTATTATTTTATAGAAGACGGCTTTGCCTTGAATATTGTGGCTTTTATTGGGGCCTTTACAGCTCTTTTTGCCGCCGTAATAGCCATTACCCAAACAGACATCAAAAGAGTATTGGCCTTTTCAACCATGTCCCAATTAGGCTATATGATGCTCGCACTAGGTGTTTCAGGATATGATGGCCATGATGGTCTGGGCTTTATGTCGTCCATGTTTCACCTGTTTACACATGCCATGTTCAAGGCCTTGTTGTTTTTATGTGCAGGTTCTGTAATACATGCTATTCACAGTAATTTCCTTGAAGACATGGGGGGGCTGCGAAAATATATGCCCATAACAAATATTACATTTTTAATAGCAGCCCTCGCAATCGCTGGCGTACCCCCCTTAGCAGGATTTTGGAGTAAGGATGAAATACTAGTCGCAGCCTTTGAACATAGCCTTTTCCTTTATGTAATTGGTTTATTCGTTGCGGGACTGACAGCATTTTACATTTTCAGAATTTACTTTGGGATATTCTGGGGCAAAGAAGGTAATTATAAAGAAAAGCCACATGAATCCCCCGGATCTATGACCGCACCTCTTTTGATACTGGCATTATTGAGCATTTTTGGTGGATTTATACCATTTAGTGAATTTATAAGCCCGGATAAAGCGGGGTTTGAAACGCATCTCAATTTACCATTAGCAGCAGTTGCAGTTTTTGCGGGCTTGCTTGGAATTGTTCTTTCCTGGATATTCTATAAAAAGGAAAGCGAACTCGCAGACAAATTTGCAAAACGTTTTGGATCCTTTTATACCTGGGCCTATCATAAATTTTATTTTGATGAATTATACCTGTTCGTTACAAAGAGAATACTGTTTAATGGTATTGCCCGTGGTGCAGCAAAATTTGATAAAAAATATGTTGATGGGACCATGGTTGGCATAGGAAATCAAACAGTTAACACCTCTGAAAAAATTAAAGGCATTCAGTCTGGCAAAGTTCAGGATTATGCCTTTGCATTTATAGCCGGAGCAGTAGTGCTCGCTATTATTTGTATCTATTTATGGCTGAATTAAATATATAGTATGGATATTTTGTCGCTTTTTATTGTCCTGCCGGTACTTACTGTCCTGGTATTGGTTTTTACCAAAAATCTAAAACAAGCCAGAATAGTGGCGATGGCTGGAAGTCTTGCGCAGTTGGGAATGGCCATTAATTTAATTTTTGCCTACCTCAGGGAAATAGAAACTAATGATGCCATTATGGTCTTTACCAAAGATGTTGTATGGTTTAAAAACTTTAATATTCATTACAATATAGGGGTAGACGGTATCTCTGTGGCTCTATTGGTATTGACGGCGATTGTTGTGCTCGCCGGGGTCTTTATTTCCTGGAGAATGGAAGATTTACCAAAAGAGTTTTTCATTTCGCTAGTTGTACTTTCCATTGGTGTATATGGCTTCTTTATTTCTATCGACCTCTTTACCATGTTTGTATTCTTCGAGATTGCGGTTATCCCAATGTATTTACTGATAGGTATCTGGGGTACCGGCCCCAGGGAATTCTCTGCAATGAAATTGACCTTAATGCTTATGGGTGCATCCGCTGTACTCCTGGTTGGGATATTGGGCATTTATTTTAACTCTGGTGCTGACGGGGGCGCCTTAACGTTTAACATCCTGGAAATAGCCAAGGTTACTATTCCTTTTGAAGTGCAAAGATTGTTCTTTCCCATAACCTTTATTGGTTTTGCAGTAATAGGCGCTTTGTTCCCTTTTCATACCTGGTCCCCGGATGGTCATGCTTCGGCCCCTACGGCTGTTTCTATGTTACACGCCGGAGTATTAATGAAACTTGGCGGCTATGGTGTGTTTAGAGTAGCTATCTATTTATTACCTGAAGGAGCATTACACTGGTCCTGGTTTTTTATTATCCTGTCTGCTTTTGGCGTTATATACGGTGCGTTTGCAGCTATTAAGCAAACTGATTTAAAGTACATCAATGCCTATTCCTCGGTAAGCCATTTGGGCCTGGTACTATTTGCATTACTCATGTTGAATAAAACGGCCTGGAATGGAGCCATATTACAATCACTCTCGCATGGATTTATGACAGCACTTTTCTTTGCTTTAATAGGCATGATCTATGGAAGAACACATACCCGGGATGTTACTAAACTTGGTGGCTTGCTGAAAGTAATCCCCTTTATATCTGCAGTTTACGTTATAGCAGGTCTCGCTTCACTGGGATTACCTGGTTTTAGCGGCTTTGTGGCTGAGATGAATATTTTTGTGGGGGCCTTTGAAAACGATAATATCTTTTATAGGATCGGAACCGTGATTGCTGTATCGGCCATTGTTGTAACTGCTGTGTATATATTGCGAGTTGTGGGCATTATGTTGATGGGGCCTGTAAATAATGAAGCTTACTTAAATCTTGAAAGGGTCCGATGGTATGAAAAACTTGGCATTTTCCTGCTCCTATTACCTATAATAGCGA
>Ga0209536_100015924_pt1 | contig 10708 bp, 8 predicted proteins | sample DeeMarSeWOR28_12_FD_187461 | JGI IMG/M metagenome (GOLD analysis project Ga0209536, IMG submission 187461) | Marine sediment microbial communities from White Oak River estuary, North Carolina - WOR-2-8_12 (SPAdes) (version 2) | ecosystem: Environmental > Aquatic > Marine > Intertidal zone >...
TCGACACCTTCAGGCGCCACGGACAGTATCGCCTCGCGCACGTTGTCAGGCGTGAGCCCGCCGGCGAGGATGACCGGTCTCGGGGAAAGGCGCACGAGTTCCCGGCTGATCCGCCAGTCGTGCGTCTTGCCGGTGGCGCCGCTCGCCCCCGTCTCCGGGTCGAACGTATCCGTGATGAACGCGTCCACGAGCTCGCCCGATTCTTCTAACTGGGCGATGAGGTGATCGCGGGCGCGCTCGCCCACGACCAGGCTCTTGATGATCCCGAGGGCCGGACGCACGAGCCTGAGGCGCTTCAGCTCGCTCGCGCTGATGTCCCCGTGCAGCTGCACGATCGAGGCGCCGAGGTAGTCGGTGAACCGGGCGATGTCGTCGGCATCGTCCTGGTAGGTGATCGCCACAGCACGGGCCGGCGGCTGGATGAAGCGGATGATCCTCGCAGCGTCCCCCTCCGAGAGGTCCTCGGCGTTCACGGGCAGCCTGAGCGGAAAGCCGAGGTAGCGCACACCGCAATCCGTGAGCATCCGGGCCTCTTCCAGGCTCCGGACGCCTGCGACCTGGACGAAGTCCCTGAACGCATCGGGCTCCAGCGGATGGGCGCTGCCCTGTCTGCCGTCTTGCACGGCAGGCGTCACGCGAGGGAGAGCATTGCGTCCTCGCCGGGCTCGTGCCGGACGCAATGGCCGAAGCGGGCGTATTCCCGGCTGAGACGATCGCGGAGCCAGGAGACGTCTTCCGGCTCCGGGTAGTTCAGCCGGAGCTTGCGGAGCTGGAAAGGCAACAGCCTCAGCTTCGACAGGCAGCCAGTGCCGCTGTCGAGATCCGCGAAGTACATGAGAACGAGGTCGTCCCGATAGGACTCGTAGCCGCGTATGCCCTCATAGTCCGAGAGCAGGTCCCCGCAACCGTAGAGAATGAGCCGGCCCCGGTAGACCTCGGCCGCTCTCGGATGATGGGACGAATGGCCGTGCACGACGGCGACCCCGGCCTCGTCGATCAAGCCTCGTGCGAACCGGCGCTGGGCGTCGTCGATGTCGTAACCCCAGTTGCCGCCCCAGTGGATCGAGACGATCACGATGTCCCCCGGCCGGCGCCGGGCCTCGATCTCCCCTGCGATCCGCCGAAGCGTCGCCTCCGTCAGGTCGGCCAGGTAGTTAACCCCTGCGCGACCGGGCTCGGCGGCCCAGGCCGCAGGCAGCCCGCTCGTCGGCGAGCACCATGCAAACAGCAGGACGCGGCAGCTCCCGTCCAGCTCCTTGGCCACCGGCGTTGCGGCCGCTGCCACGTCTGTGCCCGCGCCGGCGTGCCGGAGACCTGCGGAGTCGAGCGTGCTCAGCGTCTCCGCAAGGCCGCGGTAGCCCCAGTCGAGCACGTGGTTGTTCGCCAGTACGCAGCAATCGAGGCCGGCCGCCGACAGACAACCGACGTTGGCGGGATGCATCCTGTAGTGGATGCCCTTGCCCGGCCAGTAGTCGTCGGACGTCGTGACGGCCGTTTCCAGGTTGACGATCCGAATGTCGGGATCGAGTCTCTCGAGTTCGACCAGGCTGTCGCCCCAGGGGTAGGCGAGGTCGACCGGCCGCGGGATAAGGCCGTGGGCGGCCTCGGCCAGCGCCACGTACCGGGTTGCATCGCGCACGTGACTCTCGTGAAGACGCGGATCGCACGGAGTCGGCAGGATCTGGTCGACGCCGCGACCCGTCATCACGTCGCCGGCAAGGAAGATCCTGACCGACTTCAACTCAGCGTCGTCCCGAGGCGCGCAGGGTCGGGTGAACCTGGGATTCAGATCTTCCCGGTCACGCGGTCCCAGAACTCCGCGCGATGGTTCGTCTTCGGGAACGGCTCGTCGGGTGCGGGAACGCCCAGGAACTCGCACAACGGCCCCCAGCCGTCCTTCACCTCGTAGACCAGCAACCGGTCGGGCTGGATCGTCGCCTTCACCGCGTCGTTGTGGGCGACGAAGGCTGCTCGAAGTTCTTCCCGTCCGAGGCCGGGCGGGAACCCTGTCCTCGCGATGACCCGGGCGGCCATCTCGAGCCACGCCTGCTTGTCGGGCGGTCCCTGGTCGCGTTCCGCGAGCAGCTTGTAGATGGTCGCGGCAAAGCTGTCGGCCCACTTGTCGGGATCGCGCAGCGTGAGGACGAACTTCGCCTCCGGGTAGGCCTTCGCCAGCTCGCGGAAGAAACAGGCGGTCGGCCAGTCGACCGCGCTGTTGAACCCGCTGTAGATCGCATTCCAGTCGGGCCGGTCGTCGACCGCGTCCGACCAGAGCGGCACCTGCGCGGGCATGTCCAGGAGCACGGCCTCCATGTGGTGACAGGGGCCGAGCCCGAGCCGGTTGATGGCGAGCTTGAGCGAATAGGTGCCGGTGCGCCCAACACCCGCGCCGATGACGTGCATTGCCACGGAGGCCCCCCTCTAACGGATGTTGGCGGAACTATACGCCCGGCCGGGTCGGCGCACTCCGGAATGAGGTCCGGCGGGCGCGGAGCCGACCCGTGCCCCGACCAGGGAAAGGAAGCCCCGGCCGGCAGCCGGGGCCTCCACTCGCGTCACGGGACCCGCGGGTCCCGCATCGATGCCTTACCTGTAGGTATCGAAACCCGAACGGTTCAGGTTGATCTCGCACTTCGACATCCGGGCCCACAGCCGGGAGGGCACCGAGCCCGGGTCCGACTGGGCATCCCGCCAGGTGTCCCAGGCGTTGCCGAAGGTCTCGGCATCCTTGGCACGCCCGACCCAGAAAACCGTCTCGAGGTTGTCGCGCATCAGCGGCATCCAGACCTCGGCGCGGTAGCCGTAGTCCTTTCCCCACGCGTTGAAGTCCTCGACGATCGCCATGTACTCGCCGAGGTCGCAGGACAGCTTGAATTCGATGACGTCCAGGTAGTCCGCCATCGTCGTTGCCGGGAATGCCAGCAGCAGGGCTGCAATCAGCGTCTTCATTGTCTCTGTCTCCTGCCTTGTTCAGTACACGTCGTAGCTGCGACGGCTCACGATGTCGCTGCACTTGGCGAAGCGGGCGTTGAGCTTCGACGGGACGGATTCGGGGTCGGACATGGCGTTGCGCCACGCGTCCCAGGCCTTGCCGAAGGTCTTGGCGTTCGCGCTGCGCCCGGCCCAGATCAGCGTGCCCGGGTTGGGATGGAAGTGCTTGACCGCGATCTCGGTCTGGTACCCATGGTCCTTGCCCCAGGCATTGAAGTCCTGGACGATGGCCATGTACTCGTTGAAGTCGCAGGTCAGCTTGAACTCGATGACGTCCGCGTGGTCGGCGGTCGCGACCACGGGAATCGACAGCAGCAGGGCTGCGATAAGTCTCTTCACGGTATTCTCCCCCTCGATTGTTTCTCGTGACATGCGCCGGAAGGTCGCCGTGGGCTTCCAGGGCCGGTCCACTATAGGCCCTCGATCCCTGCGGACCAACCCGCGCGCGGGGGCGGCGGCTGGGCGCGTCGCGTCGCATTTCGCCGGGGACCACGCCCGTCGGGCCTCGGGTGGATGACCGGGTGGGAACATGGAAAGGCGTATCGTGCAGGCCACTTTCGTGATCTTTCTGGCGGCGGCGGTCGGAGCCTGTCTCGCCGCGGAATCCGGTGAGGAAGCCCGCTATCGCGGCCAGTACACCTTCGGTCACGAGGTGCGCAGCTTCTGCCCCGACGTCAGCGCCCAATGCTACTGGGTGAGCCCCGAGACCCCGGCAGGCGTCCGCGAAGCGCTGCAGGAAACTTCGCGCGCCCGCACGAGCAAGCCCTACGAGCCGGTCTGCGTCCTCGTCGAGGGTCGCATCGACCGCGACACTCCTCGCGAGGGCTTTGCCGCGGACTACGACGGGCTCATCGTCATCCATCGCCTGTTCGGAGCCTGCGCCGACGTCGACATGGTCATCGAGAGCGACCTGCGTCATCACCGCTGGGTGCTCGAGAGCGTGGACGGCGTGCCGTTTTCGCCGGATCCGGCGGCGGGTCCGACGCCCGAGCTCGACTTCGGCGAGCAGCGGTTCGTCTCGGGCAACACGGGCTGCAACGCGTTCTCGGGCATGGCGTTCCTGGACGACGGCAGCCTGCGCATCGAGTTCACGACGACGACCGACGAGTCGTGCACGCCGGCACAGCGCCTGCTCGAGTCGACGCTGCACGCGCTGCTCGCCGGTGGCGCGGCGGTCTCGCTGGATCCGCAACGACGGCTGATGCTCGAGTCGTCGGTGTCGCGGCTCGTGTTCCGCCTGCGGGACTGGATGTCTTGACGTCGGAGCCTACGCTCGGCGTCGCCGGAAGACGACGAGCGCGATGCCGCCGAGGACGGCGACCGAGGCGAGTGCCACGCGCAGCGTCAGCGGCTCGGCCAGCAGCACCACCCCGGCCATCGCCGTCAGGACCGGCACGCTCAACTGCACGGTGGCTGCGCTCGTCGCCCTGAGGCCCTTGAGCGCCGCGTACCAGACGGCGTAGCCGAGCCCGGAGGTGATGGCCCCCGAGGCCAGCGCATAGCCGGCGCCGGCGGCGTCGAAGCGTACGGCTTCCCGCGGCGCAAGGAACGCGACGCCCAAGAGCGCCAGGGCCATGGGGGTCGCGCGGGCGAAGTTGCCGGCGTTCGCCACGGTGGGATCGACGGTCGCCGCGGCCGGCGCCCGGCCGCGGAGCGAGTAGACCCCCCAGGCGATGCCGGCGGCGATCATCAGGAGCGCCCCGCCGAGCGGGGGCGCCGTCAGGCCGGGCAGCAGCAGCCCGACCAGGCCGGCGCCCGCCACCACGACGCCCAGCCACTGGGGCGTGGACAGTCGCTCGCCGCGGGCGATGCCCGCGCCGATCATCGTCGCCTGCACGGCGCCGAACAGGAGCAATGCGCCGGTAGCCGCCGTCAACGACAGGTAGGCGAACGAGAAGGCGGCGGCGTAGGCAAAGAGCGCCAGGGCCGAGGGCCAGCTGCCGGCGCGAGCCTTTGGTGACGCGCGCAGCCGCACGATCAGCCACAGGGCGATCGCGCCGCTCGCAATCCGGATAGCGGTGAAGCTCGCCGCATCGATCGGCGTGTCGCGCAGCGCGGCGCGGCAGAGCAGCGAGTTGCCGGCGAAAGCCGCGAGTGCAAGCGCGGTGAGGACGGCGGTGCGCCACGGGGACATGGCGGCAGTCTGCACGAGACCCCGAGCGTGCGTCCAAGGGATCGCTCCGAGGGTCCGGGCGCGACGTGGCACGGGCGGGAAAGCGGGACGGCTCCGAGGACGGTCCGCCCGCCGACGGAACCCGCTAGCATTGGAGGGCCGGCGTATTTCAGGCCGGCTGGAGCACCCCTGCCATGAGCACCCCCTGCGCCGTCGTCGGACACGTTCGCGAGCTGTGGCGGTTCCCGGTCAAGTCGATGCGCGGGGAGCGACTGGAGCGCGCGGAAGTCGCCGCCGCAGGGCTCGTCGGCGACCGCGCCTGGGCGCTCCTCGACGCCGCCACGGGCAAGCCGGTCAGCGCGAAGCGCACGAACGAGTTCCCGGGCCTCATGGACTTCGGCGCGAGCTTCACGGAGCCGCCGCAGGCCGGGGGAGCGATCCCGGAGGTCGTCATCACGCTGCCCGACGGCAACACCGCGAGCAGCGAGGCGGGGCAGGCGGAGAAGGCCCTGGCCGACTGGTTCGGGCGAGAGGTGAGACTGGTCCGGCACGAGGCGGAGTCGTCCTTCCTGGACGCCTATCCGTTGTCGCTCGTGACGACCTCGACGCTTTCCACGCTCGGGCAGCTGGCCCCCGACAGCCGCTTCGACCCGCGCCGCTTCCGGATGAACCTCGTCCTGGAGACCGGCGCCCCGGGATTCGTCGAGAACGGCTGGATCGAGCGCAGGCTCGGCCTCGGCGAGACGACCTGGCTCACGGTCACCGAGCCCGACGCGCGCTGCGTGATGACGACGCTGGCGCAGGGCGACCTGCCGGAAGACCCTGGAATCCTGCGCGCGCTGATGCGCCACAACCGCCTGGAAGTGGGTGCGGCCGTGCCGCAACCGTGTGCGGGCGTCTACGCGTCCGTGATGGCGGTCGGAAGCGTGGCCGTCGGCGACCGGGTCCTGCTGGACTGACAAGCGCGGCGTCCCGTCCCGTCGCGCGGGCGCCCCGGGGGGCAGCGCCCGGCGCATGCGGACCGTGCGAGGCGGCGTATAATGCGCGGCCTGCGTGCAACGACCGCCCTCGAGGAGACGACCATGAACCGGCTGACGCGATCGGCCTGTGCGGCGATTCTTTGTGCGAGCGCCGCTCTGTTTTCCTGGCACGCCGCGGCCCAGTCCCCGGGCGCGCCGGCGAAGGAAGAGGCGGAGCCGAAGACGATCGCCGAGCTGACGGCCGACAGCGACCGGCTTGACGGCCTGTTCACGTTGTTCCGGGACCGGAAGACCGGGCAGGTGCGCATGCTGGTCCGGCCCGAGCAGCTCGGGAAGGAATTCATCTACTTCGCGCAGTCGGCCAACGGTCTGCCGCAGGTGGGCTTCATCGTCCGCGGCACCTACCTGGTCAACGACGTGATCTCGCTGCGCCGCCACTTCGACCGTATCGAGTTCGTGGCCGAGAACACCAGCTTCTACTTCGATCCCGAGAGCCCCCTCGCCCGGGCCCGCGATGCCAACCTCGTTTCCTCGCTCCTGGCAGTCGAGAAGGTCGTGGCCGAAGACCCGAAGACGGGCGAGATGCTGATCGAGGCCGACAAGCTGTTCCTCACCCAGAGCCTCTACCAGGTGAAGCCCTCGCCGGACCCGGAGGCCGATCCCAAGACCAGCTATTCCCTCGGCACGCTCAGCGACACCAAGAGCCGCATCCTCGGCCTGCGCAGCTACCCGCTCAACACGGACGTCGAGGTGGAGTACGTCTTCGAGGACCCGGCGCCGCGCTACGACCTGCTCGAGGACGCCTACGAGATCAAGGATCCGCGCAACGTCGCCATCCGGGTGCTGCACAGCTTCATCGAGATGCCGAAGGGGGACTACGCTTCGCGCCGCGCTGACCCGAGGGTCGGCTACATAGGCCAGCATGTCACCGACCTGACCTCCGACAGCGCCACGCCCTACCGGGACGTGATCAATCGCTGGAAGCTCGTCAAGAAGGACCCGGGCGCCCCGGTATCCGAGCCCGTCGAGCCGATCGTCTGGTGGATCGAGAACACCACGCCGCTCGAGTGGCGCGACCTGATCCGCGACGCCGTGCTGGCCTGGAACCCTGCGTTCGAGAAGGCCGGGTTCCGCAACGCCCTCGTCGTCAAGGTCCAGCCGGACGATGCCGACTGGGACGCCGGGGATCTTCGCTACAACGTGATCCGCTGGACCTCCTCGCCCTCTCCGTTGTTCGGCGGCTACGGTCCGAGCATGGCCAACCCGCGGACCGGTCAGATCCTCGGCGCCGACGTCATGCTCGAGTACTCCTTCATCGCCCGTCACCTCGATCGCCTGCGGGCCATTCCAGTAAGCGCGTCTGCTGGCGGCGGCAACGATCTCTGCAGCGCGGGCTACGCCGTCAAGCTCGGCACGATGCTCGGTCGTGCGCTCGCGCCGGCCGTCAACCTGAGCAGCGAGGACGAGGAGAAGATGCTCAGGGAGGCGATGTTCTACCTCGTCCTGCACGAGGTCGGGCACACCTTCGCGCTGATGCACAACATGAAAGGTACCAGCCTGCTGAGCCCGGAGCAGCTGTACGACCCGGCATACGTCGAGGCGCACGGCACGGCAGGGTCGGTGATGGACTATCCCGCCATCAACTTCGTGCCGCCGGGCCGGGCGCAGACGCGCTTCTACGACACCCGGCCCGGGCCTTACGACCTCTGGGCGATCGAGTACGGCTACTCGCAGGCGCTCGACGACCCGGAGGCGGAGGAAGCGCGTCTGCGGCAGATCCTGGCGCGCTCTTCCGAGCCGGGGCTGGCATTCGGCAACGACGCGGACGACATGCGGAGCCCCGGCGCCGGCATCGACCCGCGGGTCAACATCTTCGATCAGAGCAACGACCCAGTCCGCTACGCCGCCGATCGCATCGACCTGCTGAGAACTTCGCTGGGCACGATGAAGTCCCGTTTCGCGCAGCCCGGCCAGTCGCGACAGGAGCTGTTCGACTCCTTCCGCCTGGTGATGATCGACTGGCGGAATTCTGCGGCCGTGATGTCCCGCCAGGTCGGGGGTGTGTACGTCGATCGTGACTGGTCGAAGGCGGGACCGGACGCAGCCTCGTATACGCCCGTCAGCAAGGCTTCGCAACAGGCGGCGATGCGGGCCCTGGAGCAGGGCGTCTTCGCACCGGACGCCTTCGCGCTTCCGTCGGACCTCTACGCAGCCCTCCAGCCGCACCCGCGCATGTACGACTTCTACGGCAAGACCGAGGACCCCAAGATCCACGACCAGGTGCTCGCGGTGCAGAAGGCGGCGCTCGATCACCTGCTGAACCCGGTCGTCCTGAAGCGCATCAGCGACACGCAGCTCTACGGCAACGAGTACCCGCTCGCCTCGATGATGACCGACCTGACCGATGCAGTCTTCGAGGCGGACCTCTCGGGCGACGTCAACAGCTTCCGGCAGGCCCTGCAGCTCGACTACGTCGGGCGCCTCTCCGCCATGGCCGGCGGCGAGAGCAAGGCCCAGTTCCACGCGGCGGCGCAGTCGATGGCGGTGTACGAGCTCAAGCGGCTGCGCAAGGCGCTCGGCAAGAAGCGAGCGGGCGACCTGGCGACCCAGGCCCACACGCAGCACCTGCTGCTGACGATCGATCGGGCGCTCGAGGTGAAGACCTGACGGCGGCTTCGGAATCCGGCTCCTGACCTCCGGCCTCAGAACGCGGCCTGAGGCCAGCCGAGCTTGGCCCGTTCCGCGTCGATGAAGGCGTCCAGCCGTTCCCTCATGGCGACGAAGCGCGGCTCGTCGGACAGGCTGCGCAGCACCGGGTCTGCGAAGACACGCCAGTCCAGATCCTGGGCTTCGAGCCTCTTTTCGAGGGCATCCAGCACCTCGTTCTTGTCCCCTTCGAGCAGGCGCATCTTGGCGTCGATGGACGCGTATCCGGATTTGGCATTGCTTCTGAGGGTGCCGACGTATCGCCTCAGCCCCTCCATGATCGGTGCCGCCTCGTCATCCCGTCCCAGGCGCTTCAGGCAATGCACGCGGTTCAGTGCGAGGTTGCTGTTGCTGCGCACATGGAAGGGAGGCACCTGGCCGTAGATCGGCACCCGTCCGCCGTGGGCCCGGTCCAGGGTGGCCAGGCCGGCGGCGCACTCGCCTCGTCTCATTTGCAGGATCGACAGGTCCTCCAATACGACGGGTACGTTCTGCATTTCCTGCGGCATGGAGTCGTAGAGCTCCTGGGCGCGCGCCAGCTGGTCCATGTCCAGTGCGATATCCATCCGTACGAGAGCCGGGTTTCGGCTCGTTGCGAGCTCCTCGTCGTCGACTTCCTTCAAGGCTAAATAGGCCAGCCAGCTCGGGTCGCGCCCGCTCTCCTTGTAGCGTTGATAGACCTTGGCCGGGCCGGGCTCCGTCATGGCGTAGAGGCTCAGCTCGACTTGTTCGAGCAGTTCGCCGTGATCCGCGGAGCCCGGGCCGTCCGCCCGGTTCTCCAGGCGCTGCTGCAGCGCCTTCAGGTAGGACTCGTCTCCATATTCCCGACCGATGCTCAGCATGCTGCGGGACACGTGTGCCTCGGCCAGCAGCGGGTCCAGCGCCAGGGCCTTGTCGATGTTGGACTGGAATAGCGCGAAGGCCTCGGCTGCCGGAATCTCGCCCCAGTACTGCGTCTCGCGCAGGTCGAGCACGGCCGCCGCCCGGGCAGCCCAGGCCGGCGCGAAGTCCGGGTCGATGTCGGTCGCCTGGCGGAAGAGATCCAGGGCCTTCCGGGTGTTGCCCTCCTTGAGCTCACGCGCGAGGTGCCGGCCCTGGAGATACAGGTCGTAGGCCGCCACGCTGGTCGGGCTGGACGCCGCAGTGGACGCGCCAGGGTCGAGGTGCGCGCGGAGCGCCGTGACGATCGCCGCAGAAATCTCGTCCTGGATCCGGAAGATATCGGTCAGCTCGCGGTCGAAGGTGTCCGACCAGAGGTGATAGCCGTCGGCGGCGTCGATCAACTGCGCGGTGACGCGGATCCGGTCGCCGGACTTGCGGACGCTTCCCTCCAGCAACGTGCGCACGTTCAGTGCATTACCGATCGACCGGATGTCCTGCTCTTCGCCGCGAAACGCAAACGATGAAGTCCGGGCCGCGACCTTGAGTCCCTTGATCCGAGCCAGCAGGATCAGAAGCTCCTCGGCCAGGCCGTCGGACAGGTAATCCTGTTCGGGATCATTGCTCATGTTGACGAAGGGCAGCACGGCGATCGAGGCGTGGCCTTGCCTCATCACCGCAGCATCGGGGGGCCTGTCGCCCGCAACAGGCCCGAGGCCTTGCCGGTCCTTCAGCACGTAGTTGTCGACGATCAGGACGACGACCGCTGCGGCAAGCAGCCCGATGATGATGAAATCGATCTTGCGGCCCGTGAGACGTGCAATCGACTCCGTGCGCGCGACCTCGCTGGAGCGCTTCACTCCCTCGGGCGTAAGCTCGAATGCCCAGGCGAAGAACAGGGCGAAGGGAAAGCCGATGATCCCGATCCAGGTTACGAAGCCCAGGGTCCAGGAAGGCAGGTGAAGCGGCGGCGCAACCGTGTCAGTGACCTGGATGACGATCCAGGCGAGGACCGCGTAGGCGACGGCCACGCGGAAAG
>Ga0209536_100015925_pt1 | contig 10707 bp, 4 predicted proteins | sample DeeMarSeWOR28_12_FD_187461 | JGI IMG/M metagenome (GOLD analysis project Ga0209536, IMG submission 187461) | Marine sediment microbial communities from White Oak River estuary, North Carolina - WOR-2-8_12 (SPAdes) (version 2) | ecosystem: Environmental > Aquatic > Marine > Intertidal zone >...
CTCGCCACGCTGCTGTTTTCGCACGGTACACCCATGCTGCTGGCGGGTGACGAGTTCGGCAACAGCCAGGGCGGCAACAACAACGCCTATGCGCAGGACAACGAGACGGGCTGGGTGGACTGGAGCGGGCTGGACGAGGATCCCGGATTTACCGAGCAGGTTCGCCGAATGGTCGAGTTGAGGCGAAGCCTGCCGCTGTTGCGCCAGGCGCGTTATATCCATGGCCGTATGCCCACAGACCAGGGCTGGTGCGACATTGACTGGCTCCGCCCTGACGGCCGGCCCATGCAGGAGGGGGACTGGAACGGCGAGCAGCGTCTGGCATTGCTGTTCTCTTGTCATGCTGACCAGAAGGACGACAGTCCGGTCCATGAGGCGGTCGCCATCCTGTATAACGCAGCGCCCTCAGAAACGCTGTTTACATTGCCGCCGGGTCTCCCCCTGCAGTGGGATATCCGCTTCACCAGCAGCGTGCTGCCCCCGGCTGTCCAAGCCGATGGATCGTGGCTAGTGCCGGCGCGTTCTCTGGCACTGCTGACCGCTGCATCGAAGTAAGGGGTATCGCTGCCCCGCGCCTGTCTTGATTCGTTGCTGTCCGTTGCGTTTTTTGTGGACGAAGCGGGATTCGAAGGATATATTTTGTGGGCCCACGTACTTCTTCACTGACATGCCCGGGGCAGGGTAAATGGAGAGAGCCATGCAAGACGACCGTCTTAGACCCATCCCTGGTAATTGGCAACGTCATGCGCTGTTCAGCGCCATCACTGCTTCGCTGGCAGCCGGCGGCAGCGGTGTGGCACTGGCGCAAACCGGCCTCGACGCCGAAGCGGACAACGCGGCCGGTGAACTCGAAGAGGTCATGGTCACGGCCCGCAAGCGCGAGGAGAACATCCAGGACATCCCCCAGTCGATCCAGGCCTTCAGCCAGCAGGAGATCGACCGGGTCGGTATCAAGAGCCTGCAGGATGTGGCGCGGTTCGTACCCTCGATGACCGTTGTCAGTTCGGCAGCGGGCCTCAACAAGATCGTGTTCCGCGGCCTGGCCGACTCCGTTCGCCCCTATATCGCCGACGCTTCTGCCGCGATTTACCTGGACGAGCAGCCGCTCACCACCGGCGCGCAGTCCCCGGATATACGCCCGATCGACCTGGAGCGCATCGAAGCGCTGGCCGGACCGCAGGGCACCCTGTACGGCGCCAGCTCGCAGTCGGGTACGTTGCGCTACATCGTGGCCAAGCCCGATCCGACCCAGTTTTCCGCCAACGTCGGCGGCGGCCTGCATGCCATCGACGGCGGTGGCAACGGCTGGGACGCCGACGCCATGGTGAACATCCCGTTGATCCAGGACAGGCTGGCCATCCGCTTGGTCGGATTCGGCGCCAAGGACGCCGGCTACATCGACAACGTGCTGGGCAACTCGCCGGGACGCCTCGATGCGGATACCGGCGAGCGGATTTACGGCAGCAAGACCAACGCCGCTCTTGTCGCCAGTGATATCAACAGCACCGACTGGGTGGGCGGCCGCATTTCGGCGCGCTGGCTGATGACCGACAAATGGTCGCTGACGGGTATCTACAATTACAGCGACTCGGAGATCAAAGGCAATAACGATTTCGACCCGACCACGGGCGATCTGCAGACGATCAAGTTCCACCGGGAGCTGTGGGACGACAAATGGAGCAACTTCCAGGCGACGCTCGACGGCGATCTCGGTTTTGCGCAACTGACTTCGTCGCTTTCCTACTTCGAGCGCGACACAGCCTACGTGTTGGACGCCACCAGCGGCGTGGCCTACTACCACTCACAGCTGGGCATTTACGGCCGCGGAAGCTGCGGCAGCAATCCGTATTATGCCTATTACAACATTTACGATTTCGCGACCGCCTGCGAGCTGAACGGCACCGGCTACGATGTCGACGACGGCGATCCGACCGGCTTCTCGCGCAATGACCAGCGCGACACGCGTTGGACCACGGAGACCCGGCTGACCGGCAGCACCTCGCGCTGGGACTGGACGCTTGGATTCTTCTACCAGGAAGCCAAGCAGCGCTGGGACTTTGGCACTTACATCGACGACTACACGCAGACGGAGTCCTGGGCTGCCTATGAGGCGATGTACGGGCCGCTCGAACCGACCAACATACGATGGGGTTCGGCCGAGCAGAACAAGCGCAAGGACCTCGCCGTGTTCGGTGAGGCGACCTACAACATCACTGATCAGTGGAAGCTGCTGTTCGGCGCGCGCTGGTACGATGTTTCCATCGATCGCACGTATTCCCGGAATGTGCCGGCGACCGCGCCGGGCTTTGTCGTCACACCGTCCGGTGGCGACGACGGGGTGCTGCCCAAGATCGGCTTCCAGTATTTCTTCAAGGAAGACCGCATGTTCTATGCGCTGTACTCGGAAGGCTTCCGCAGCGGCGGCATTAATCGCGCGCGGGGCAACCCGACCCTGCCGATCCAGTACAACCCCGACATGCTGAACAACTACGAGGCCGGCCTCAAGTCGCGCTGGCTGGGCGGCAAGGTGCAGCTCAACGTCATCGGCTACCACCAGCTCTGGAAAGACATGCAGCTGGAGCTTGTCGATCCCAGCTACGCCTGTTGTGGCGAGCCATACCAGACGGTCCTCGCCAACGTGGGCGACGCGGTGGTTGACGGCATGGACGTGGAAGTCAGCTGGCTGGCCAGCGACCACTGGTCGCTGGGCCTGGTCGGTACCTACCTGTTCAAGGCCGAGATCGACGAGGACGTGATCGTTTTCGACGATCGCTTACCGGACGAGGTCGCCCTGGAGATCCCCGCCGGCACACAGCTGCCCCTGTCGTCGGACCTCAACGTCGCGGCGTATACGGAGTTTCGTTGGCCGGTGAACTGGCTGGATGGTGGCGATGTTTTCATGCGTCTGCAATACAGCTACACCGGCGAGTCCTGGAACCGCCTGGTCGATAATGATTTTGAACCGGACGGCACCGGCTACGGTGGGCGCGTGCAGTCGCCGTCCTACAACCTGTGGGATCTGCGAACCGGATTCAGCAGCGCCGACTGGGAGTTTACCGCGTACGTCGACAATTTCACCGACGAGCGCCCGGTGGTCTTCCACGACACCAACGCCGACCTGTTCTGGGGCCGCGATACCTATCGCACTTCGCGTCCGAGGACCTTCGGCGTGAACGTGCGCCGGTATTTCCGGTAGAGATCTGTTGGAGCGGCTCAAGTGGGAGCGGCTTTAGCCGCGATAAGTCAGTCTGAAGAAGGTCATCGCGGCTAAAGCACAGGCAATGAAGCAGCAACGGTTTTCGGCGAAGCCGAAAGAAGAGCCTGCGGAATGCCGTTGCGCGTCGCTCCCACAGACTTCAGAGGTCCCACCCTTCCAGTTCGTCACCCAGGACTTCGATCAACGGCGCCAGTTCCTCGCGGAAATGGCGCCAGTGGTTGACCGAGGAGCTGTAAATTGGCTGCCGCACCTGCTCTGAACTGGCGGTGCGCACGGCGCGCTCGGTTTCGTAGAAACGCAGGCAGCGGTCCTCCCAGTCCAGGCCACAATACGCCAGCAGCCGGCGCGTTTGCCCCTCCTGGTCACGTACCATGTCTTCGTAACGCACCTCCAGCACGCGTCCCGGCAGCACTTCCTGCCAGTGCCGCATCATGCGCCGGTATTCGAGGAAGTATTCGCCGAGCTCGACCAGGTCATAGCTGAAGGTCTGGCCATGGGCGAAGTGCTGCTTGAAACTGCCGAAGCAGCTGTCCAGCGGGTGGCGGCGCGCATCGATGATCTTTGCGTTGGGCAGCATCAGGTGGATCAGGCCGACGCTCGGGAAGTTGTTCGGCATTTTGTCAGTGAAAAACGGCAAGCCACTGCGATGCCGCTGCGTTCGCTCCAGGTAGAATTCGCCCAGTTCATGCCAGTCCGCTGCATCCAGCAGGCGCACGCCTTCCGGGTATTTCTGACCCTCGCAGCGGGCCGGCAGGCTGCCGATCACGCGCCCCACGTCGGGCAACTCCGCGGTGCCTTCGACCTGGCTGTGGCTGGCCAGAATCTGCTCGATCAGCGTGGAACCGGAGCGCGGCAGGCCGACGATGAAAATGGGTGAGGGATCCGGACAGCCCTCGCCTGCATGCTCGGCGATGAACGCGGCGCTGAATACGCTCCGGATGCGCTCATTGACGACTTCGGTATCGACCGGGTCGTAGGTGATGCGCATGCGCTGCGTCACACAGGCCTCGGCGTAGTACTCGAAAGCGCGGGCATACTCTTTCTGGTCCTCCATGGCCTTGCCCAGGGTGAACAGGAAGTGCACCCGGGCATCCTCGTCCAGGTCCTCCTGTTTGAGGCGGCGCTCCATGTCCGCGACTTCCTCCGGCGTGAAGCGGAACGTCTTGAGGTTGGCCAGGCTCCAGTACACCTCACCGAAATTGGGCCGCTGCTCGATGGCCTTGCGGTAGGCGGCAACGCCTTCCTCCTGTTGGCCCAGGGTTTTGAGCAGGTGGCCCATGCCAACCCAGGCGGCGGTGTGCCAGGTATTGATGTCCAGGGCGCGGCGGTAGGCCTCCAGCGCCTCGGTCGACCGGCCGGCAATCGCCAGCATGCTGGCGTGCAGGTAGTGCGCATTGGAATTGCGCGGGCTCAGCTCGGCCGCCTCCGCCGCACAGGCCACTGCGTCATCAATCCGGTCCAGCTGTTTGTAGACCCGCGCCAGGTCCAGCCGCGCTTCATGGAAGCCAGGCGCCAACGCCAGTACTCGCAGCAGCAGCAACTCCGCCTTGCCCCAGCGCTCCGCTTCGCCTGCCACCTTGGCCAGCAGGCGCAGGGCGTTGACTTCATCGGGCTGGCGGGCCAGCAATTCGCGGCAGATACGCTCGCACTCACGTGCCCGCCCCTCGCGCAGATGTTCGCCGGCCGTGGCCAGCTGGCCACGTTCCGGGGCAAGTCTGAAAGCTTCTTCGAACACAGCGTCGGCCTCTTCGCCGGAGCCCAGGGCGGCGAGTGCGTGCGCCAGCTTCAGGCGCACGGAGTCCGCTGCGGGATCGAGTTTCGCCGCCTGCTGCAGTTCCTTCACGGCTTCGTCCAGCCGGCCTGTCTGCAGCAGGGCCTGGCCCAGGTTTTCGCGCGCCCGGGCGAAGCGGGGTGCGCATTCAACGGCGCGCTGGAGGGGCTCCAGTGCTTCGCGGGGCCGCCGGCAGTCGAGCAGCGAGACCCCGAGCAATGTCAGCAGATCCACTTGATCAGGCTCGATGGCCAGGGCGCGGCGGCAGGTTTCGGCGGCGGCTTCACCATCCCCGGAGTGCAGTTGCCCCATTGCTTGCTCGAACTGATGCCGCATGGAAGGGTCGGGTACGGGTGGTTTGAGTGGGGGTTTCGCCATGGCTCCGAGTCGGGGATCGCCGGTCTGCATATCGGTGGGAGATTATAGTGCACTGGGTCATGGCGCCGCATGTGCGAGTTTGGCTACGATCAATCCTGAACTCCCGGTAAAGGTACCTCCGCGTGACTGTTAAAACACACTTTCTTTTGCACTCTGTTCTGTTCACCACCCTGACCTTTTTTTTCGCAGCTGCGGCGTGGGCAGACGATGCCGACGCCAAGGGCCAGCGATTGAGCATCGAGCACCTGTTCGAGCTGGGTGCGGTCAGCGACCCTCGCCTCAGCCCCGAGGGCGACTGGATCGCCTACACTGTGGAACGTGATGACCTCGAAGCCGACGAGGCACGCAGCCGGATCTGGATGGTGCCCGCAGCCGGCGGAGAAGCGCAGCCGATGACCGCGCCGGACCAGTCTTCCTGGCAGCCACGTTGGAGCCCGGATGGCCGCTACCTCGCATTCCTGTCAGCTCGCAACGACAAGCCTGCGCAGGTCTGGCGCCTGTCACGCCGGGGTGGCGAAGCGGAGCAGGTGACGGACACGCCACAGGCTGTGGCGGACTTCAATTGGTCGCCGGACTCCGGCCGGTTGCTGTTGCTGCTGCGCGATCCAACCGCGGCGGAACTGGCTGCACATGAGCAAGGTGACGACTACGAGGAGCAGGCTCCGCCGCCCTGGGTGATCGACCGGCTTCAGTTCAAGTTGGACTACGAAGGTTACCTGGATCGACGGCGCACGCATTGCTATGTGCTGGATCTCGCAAACAAAGCACTCACGCAACTCACTGACGGCGACTTTGACGACAGCGAACCCACCTGGTCGCCCGATGGCAAGTTCATAGCCTTCACCAGCAACCGAACGCCCGAGCCGGACAGAAACTACAACACGGACATCTGGGTGGTCAGCGCCGAGCCCGCGCAAGCGCCCGCGTCGTTGGTCCAGGTGACGACCAACCCCGGCGCCGACGCCAGTCCGGCCTGGAGCCCTGACGGCCGTCTCATTGCGCACACATCGGCCACCGACGCTACGGCCATGGTCTATGCAACATCCCACCTGGCGGTTTCCTCGGCCCAGGGTAGCCAGACCCGCGTCCTTACGGCTGCGCTGGACCGCATGGTGTTCCGGCCGCGCTTTGCGCCCGATGGACGGCGTATCTGGTTCCTGCTCGAGGACAGCGGTGAGCAGAGCCTGGCGCGGATGCCGGTGGAGGGTGGAAAGGTGGAGCGCATCGTCCAGGGGCAGAACGTAGTCTCGGCATTCCACTTCGGCGCCAGGGGCCCGGTCGCATCGCTCGTCACCCGGCCGCATCTGCCTCCCGAAGTGTTCCTGCTGGACGGCCGCCGGCTGGAGCAGCGGACGTTTACCAACCGGGATCTGCTGGGTAAAGTCACTTTTGGCGACGTCCAAAAGGTCGCCTTCGACAGCCTTGATGGCGCGCGTATAGAGGGTTTTGTCATTTTGCCGGCCGGCTATGTCCAAGGCCGGCGCTACCCTGCCGTCCTCGATATTCACGGGGGGCCGCAGTCGCAGTACGACTGGTCTTTCCAATTTGAAGGACAGCTCTACGCCGCCAACGGCTACGTGGTGATCCATCCCAACCCGCGCGGCTCGACGGGTTATGGCCAGAAATTCTGCCTGGCCATCTGGCAGGACTGGGGCGGCCCCGACTTCGAAGACGTGATGGCGGCGGTTGACGACGCCATCGCCCGCGGCTGGGCCGACCCCGAACGGCTTGGGGTGGCAGGCTGGTCCTACGGCGGGATCCTGACCAACCACGTCATCACCAAGACCGACCGCTTCAAGGCCGCCATCACCGGCGCCAGCGAGGTGCTGTATGTCGCCAACTATGGGCACGACGAGTACCAACGCTGGTGGGAACTGGAACTGGGTTTGCCCTGGGAGCCGGAGGCGCGAGCGATTTATGAGCGGATGTCTCCCTTCAACCGGGTGGATCGCATCGTCACGCCAACCCTGGTCCTCGGCGGCGAGGAAGACTGGAATGTTCCAATCATCAACTCCGAACAGCTCTACCTGGCGCTGAAAAGGCTGGGCGTGGAGACGCAGTTGGTGGTCTACCCCGGCGAATACCACGGGATCGCGAGGCCGAGTTATCTGAAGGACCTGTACGGGCGGTATCTCGACTGGTTCGGGCGCTGGCTGAAATAGGAGGTCAGTCGGCGGTCGCCAACGCACGGCTCAGGTGCCGGCGGGTGTCAGCGGGGTCGATCACGGCGTCGATCTCCAGGTGGGTGGCTGCCTCGATGGCGCGACCCTTGTCGTACAGGCTCGCCAGCAGTGTGTCGAACAGCGCCTCTCGTTTTTTGGGGTCCGTCTCGGCTTCCAATTCCTTGCGGAAGCCCAGGCGGACGGCGCCCTCCAGTCCCATGCCGCCGAATTCGCCGCTGGGCCAGGCCACCGCATAAACCGGTTCAGCGAAGCTGCCGCCGGCCATGGCCATGGCGCCCAGGCCGTAGGCCTTGCGCAGGAAAACCGCGACCAGCGGCACCTCGAGTTGGGCGCCCGCGACGAACAGGTCCGACATGTGCCGCACGGCGGCCTGTTCTTCGCTGGCCGGCCCCACCATGAAGCCCGGCGTGTCGCACAGGGACAGGATCGGCAGTCCATGACTGCTGCACAGGCGCAGGAAACGGGCGGCTTTCTGGGCGGCGTCCGCGTCGATGGCGCCACCCAGTACGCGGCAGTCGCTGGCGACCAGGCCGAGCGGACGGCCCTCGAGGCGGATGAAGCCGGTGACGACGGCGCCGCCAAAGCTGGCGCTCGTCTCAAGGAAGGAGCCGGTGTCGGCCAGCGTTTCGATCACCCTGCGCACGTGGTAGGAGTAGCGGCGATCGGCCGGCAGCAGGGCAGCGAGGGTCGACTGGTCGGCGCACTGATACTCGTCGATGATGCCCTGGAAGTAGCCCAGTAATTGCCTGGCGCAGGCGGTCGCTTCGGCTTCGTCGGCGCACACAAGGTCGATGACCCCGTTGCGCGACTGCACCTCGACGGGCCCGATCTCGGTTGCTTCGAAGCGGCCCAGGCCACCCCCTTCGATCATGGCCGGGCCGGCCATGCCGATCCAGGAAGACTTCGTGGCGATGCGCAGGTCCGCGGAACCGAACAGCGCGGCGTTGCCGGCGAAGCAGTAGCCGTTGTTGACGGCGATACGCGGCACCACGCCCGACAACCCGGCCCAGCGCGCGAAGGTCGGCAGATCGAGGCCGGCAATTTGCGTCGTGACATCGGTGTCACCCGGGCGGCCGCCGCCACCCTCCGCGTACATGACGATGGGCAGCAATTCGCGGTTGGCCACCTCCAGGATGCGATCCAGCTTCTTGTGGTGGAAATAGCCCTGGGTTCCCGCCAGCACGGTGTAGTCGTAAATGGCCACGGCCACCTGGCCGGCGGCCGGGCCGAACTGCGCCGCGTTGATGGTGGCCAGACCGGTGATGACGCCGTCGGCCGGCGTGTTATGGCGCAGGTCGTCCTCGCTGCGCCTGCCCCGCTGGGCAGCAATGGCCAACTGCCCGTACTCGATAAAGGAGCCGGGATCGCACAGGTCGTCGAGGTTTTCGCGCGCCGTGCGATAGCCTTTCGCACGACGGCTGGCGACGGCTTCGGGGCGTGCCGGGTCCTCCGTGGCTGTGAGCAGTTGCTTCAGTTCCGTGATCGGTTCATGGCCGTTCATTGTGGGTGACTCCGGCGGCATTGTGGCTCGAACTCGACCCATTATGACGGATTTCCAGATGCACTCACTTGCCCCGATCCGGATGTTCGAGGAGGCACTCCTGGTGCACCAGCCAGTTGATCGAGATCTATGACGGGCAACGCCGGCCTTCTTGAAACAGCCAGCCTGCATATAGAATCGTACAAGCGTTGCAAAAAAGACAATAAGTCCGCGCACCATCGCCAAAGAATCTGTTGTCGACGATTCATGCTTGCGCAAAGCACGCGGAGGTCGTCAATCCGCGCCTGGGCCATGGCTGCTGAACCATCCAGGAGGTCGATATGAAGCAGGATCAGTACGATGCAGTGGTAGTCGGAGCAGGTCACAACGGTCTCGTCGCAGCCTGTTATCTGCAGCGCGCCGGCCTCAAGGTGCTCGTGCTCGAGCGCAACGATCACATTGGCGGGGCGACCACCAGCATCTCGCGCTACAAGGATTTCGTCTACTCGAACAGCTCTTATGTCTACAGCCTGTTCCGCCAGGAAATCGCCCGCGCGCTCGAACTGTACAAGTATGGTTTGCAGGTCATCCCTTATACCGGCGGCGCCCAGATCATCAGGCAAGAGGACGGCAGCCATGACTTCCTCGGCGCCTATTGGCACGCGGATGCGACCCGGCGGGACCTGGAGCGCTTCTCCAAACGCGATGCCAATGCCTTTGAGCGCCTGGACCGGGACATTCACCGCCAGTGCGAATTCATCAAGCCACTGCTGATGCGGACGCCGCCCGATCCAACCTCGTTCAAGCCGCGTGATCTCATGGAACTGCTTTACCTGGGAAAACGCTTCTATGGGCTGGGCAAGGAACGCATGCACGAAACCATCCGCTTTTACACGATGAGCGTGGGCGACTATCTCAACGAATATCTTGAGAACGACGCATTGAAGTCGTACGTTGCGGGCGGCGCCATCATCGGCACCGCGCTCGGCGTCTATTCGCCGGGGACGGCTTACGTGCTGCTGCATCACGCCATGGGGGACATCGATGGCACCGTCGGGGCCTGGGGCTTCGCGCGCGGCGGCATGGGCGCGGTCGCCGAGGCTTTGCGCGATTCCTTCGTCGCCGCCGGCGGCGAGGTCCGCGTGGGCGCCGGCGTGGCCGATTTCACGGTGCAGAACGGCAAGCTCAAAGGCATGCGGCTCGAGAACGGGGAGACCATCGAGGCCGGCCTTGTATTGTCCAGCATGGATGTCCGGCGCACCTTCAACGCCGTCGACCCGAACGAGTTGCCGGCCTGGGTTGTCGAGCGGGTCAAAAACTTCCGCTTTCGCGGTTCGTCCGGCAAGGTCAATATCGCCCTCGACGGGCTGCCAAAATTTCACGGCATCCCCGATGGATCGCCCTGCCTGGCCGGCGATATCCACATCTCGCAGAACATGGGTGAACTGGAGCGTGCCTACGACGACTGGAAAGCCGGGCGCTGGTCGGACAAACCGTATCTCGACATGCTGCTGCCTTCGCTGATCGACCCGACCATGGCGCCGACCGGCAAGCACTGGATGTCGGTGTTCATCCAGTACTGCCCCTACAAGCTTGCCGACGGAGAGTGGACCGAGGAGCGCAGACAGGCCTATGGGCAGCACATCGTCGATCGCATCGCCGAATTCAGCCCGGACTT
>Ga0209536_100015927_pt1 | contig 10707 bp, 12 predicted proteins | sample DeeMarSeWOR28_12_FD_187461 | JGI IMG/M metagenome (GOLD analysis project Ga0209536, IMG submission 187461) | Marine sediment microbial communities from White Oak River estuary, North Carolina - WOR-2-8_12 (SPAdes) (version 2) | ecosystem: Environmental > Aquatic > Marine > Intertidal zone >...
AGGCATGGAATGCTGGAATCTAAAATATCTGAAATGTATGAAGATAAATCTTTTTTAATGGATGTTACCGGTGAGCGCTGCGGCCAGATAAACGGTTTGGCTATTTATTCGGCGGATTTTTATTCTTTCGGAAGACCAACAAGAATCACTGCAACAGTATCTCTTGGCAGCGGAAATATAATCAACGTTGAACGAGAAGCCGGAATGAGCGGAAGACATTACAACAAAGGTGTGCTGATAATTTCGGGTTACTTTAAAGAAACTTTTGGTCAGGATATACCTTTAGCCTTCAATGTGAATTTAGTTTTTGAGCAATCATACGGAACGGTCGATGGTGACAGTGCATCGTGTGCGGAAATTTATGCTCTCCTTTCTACTCTTTCAGGTCTGCCGATAAAGCAAGGTATTGCAGTCACTGGTTCACTCAATCAGAAAGGGGATGTCCAGCCTATCGGAGGTGTAAATGAAAAGATTGAAGGATTCTTCCAGGTTTGTAAAGACAATAGGCTTACAGGCAAACAGGGTGTGATTATTCCAGCATTAAACGTAAAAGAATTAATGCTCAGCGATGAAGTGATTGAAGCCGTAAAAAACAAACAATTTCATATCTATCCGATTTCCCGTGTGGAAGAAGGGATAGAAATTTTAACAAACACAAAAGCAGGAAGGAAAACAGCCAGGGGTTATGAAAAGAATTCAGTTTTTGATCTTGTTGAAAAGAAACTAAAAGAGATGTACAGAAAGTCCCGTGCAATAAAATCTGAAAACTCCCGGCCTTCTCAAAGAAAGAAAAGGAAATAAAGTTTGTACAACGGTATTAATAAAACAAAAATTCTGGCAACACTTGGACCAGAAACTTCATCTGTTGAAATAATAATCCAATTAATTTCTTCAGGTGTAAATGCTGTTCGTTTAAACATGTCTCACGGCAATTATGATTTTTATGATTCCCTTTTTGAAAACATTCACTCTGCAAGGACTAAATTAAACTCACCTCTTGCAATACTGGCTGATCTTCAGGGGCCTAAGATGAGAATTGGAGAGTTGAAAAAGAATCAGTTAGAAATCAAGTCAGGAAATCAGATTGAAATAACTATTGATGATATTACAGGCGATGAAAAAATAATTTCAACTTCTTATAAGCAATTAGTAGATGATGCCGACATTGGTGATTTGATTTTGATTAATGATGGTTTAATAAGATTAAAAATTAAGGATAAAAAAGAACGTTCGATTGTTTGCGAAGTGGAAACCGGAGGAATTCTTTCGCCCCGTAAAGGTATGAACCTTCCTGGAATGAAATTATCAACACTGCCCATAACCAAAAAAGATTATGAAGATCTGGAATATCTTACATCCAAACCTGTAGATTATATTGCACTTTCATTTGTCAGAAAGCCCGAAGATATTTTAATGTTAAAAGAATGGCTGGAGAAAAATGGAAAAGGCACTCCTGTAATAGCAAAGATTGAAAAAAGAGAAGCAGTTGATTCATTCGACTCAATTTTGAATGTAGTGGATGGAATAATGATTGCACGCGGTGATCTCGGTGTTGAACTCTCCCCTGCCAGAGTGCCGGTAATTCAAAAAGAAATTATTAAAAAATGTAATGAATCTGGTAAACTTGTAATTACAGCTACACAGATGCTGGAATCAATGATAAACTCACTTATACCAACCCGTGCCGAAGCGGCTGATGTAGCTAATGCTGTGTGGGATGGAACTGATGTGGTAATGTTAAGTGGCGAAACAGCAGTCGGCACATATCCCATGGAAACTGTAAAGATGATGTATGAAATTATAATCAATGCGGAGAAGCATTTCACTACAAACGAAAATATTAAATTTCAGATACCTGAGAATTTTGATGAAAATCTTTTCGATTCGGTTCTGAAAGGGATTACATCGGTTTCAGAACAAATAAAGGCTATTGCTATTGTTGTCTTCACTTATAAAGGAAGAGCTGCTCATGGACTCGCAAAGTTCCGACCAGACGCAAAAATTATTGCTCTTTCAGACAGTTTTGAAACCATGAACTCACTTTGCCTTCGATGGGGTGTTAATTCACTTTTTGTTGAAAAAATTGATAAGCTGAACGCAGCAATTGAAGAAGCAAAAGACTTGATACTGGATGCCGGACTTGTTAGTAAAGGAAATTTAGTTATATTTTTGTCAAGAGCCCCCGTTGCTGAGAAAGGCAGGTCCGACTGGATCAGGTTTGAAGTACTTTAGTTGAATAGGAATTTTTAATTATGATGGAAAAAGTTTTAGCAAAATGGTGGGAACCAACCGACGGAAATAAAATCCTCTGCACATTATGTCCCAGATATTGTAAGATTGGCGAAGGACAACCAGGTTTCTGTTTTATCAGACAAAACATTGATGGAAAACTATACTCAATTGGATACGGCAAACCAACGGGATTTGCGGTCGATCCAGTAGAAAAAAAACCTCTCAATCATTTTCTTCCCGGAACAAATATTTTAAGTTTCGGAACTGCCGGCTGCAACCTCGGTTGTAAGTTCTGCCAGAACTGGTCGATGAGCAAAGCAAAGCTGGATGATCTCAACTCACTCGACGTTTCACCCGAAGGTGTTGTTGAATTAGCTAAAAGTTATTCTACGCCTTCAATCGCATACACATATAACGATCCTACAATATTTGGTGAGTATGTAATTGATATTTCAAAGATTGCCAGAGAGGAGGGAATAAAGTCTGTGATGGTAACTGCAGGATATATTGATAAAGAAGCAAGAAAAGATGTCTACAAATATATTGATGCAGCAAATGTTGATCTTAAAGGATTCACTGAAAGATTCTATTGGAAGAATACCTATTCTCATCTTAACGATGTGCTTGATACACTTATATGGTTAAAGAAAGAAACAGATATCTGGTTTGAAATCACAACTCTATTAATTCCCGATGAGAACGACTCACTAGAAGAAATTAAACGCGAATGTGAATGGATATTAAAAAATCTCGGGGCCAGAGTCCCATTACACTTTACAGCTTTTCATCCGGATTTTAAGATGCGAGATAAGGAAAGAACCCCTGAATTGACACTAACAAGAGCTAGAAACATTGCAATGGAAATGGGGATAAAATATTGTTATGTAGGGAATGTTTATAACTCAGAAGGACAAACAACTTATTGCCCGAACTGCAATGAGAAACTGATTAAGAGAAACTGGCATGCAGTTCTTTCAAATAATCTTATCGATAATAAATGTAAAAACTGTGGCGAGAAAATAGAAGGTGTTTTTAATTAAAATATATTAATGTTTCTCTCCACTGCTTAATATTCATTTCATTATTTTTTATTTTTACCATTATTTTCCATCAATTCTTTTACGGAGTTTAAATGAATAATCTAAAAGGAAAAATTGTATTCATAACCGGGGCTTCTGCAGGAATTGGTAAAGCCTGTGCAGAGCTATTCGCCAAAGAAAAGGCAAATCTTATTTTAACCGCAAGAAGGATAGAAAGAGTAAAAATTCTTGCTAAGAAATTAGAAAAGGAAAACAAAATCAAAACCAAATGCGTAAAGCTTGATATAAGAGATTTTGACCAGATTGAGCAAACAGTAACATCTTTAGAGAATAACTGGAAGAAAATAGATATACTTGTTAATAACGCAGGTCTTTCTCGTGGTTTTGACAAAATCTACGAGGGCAAAAGAGAAGACTGGGATGAAATGATCGATACTAACATTAAAGGTCTTGCTTATGTAACGAGGCATGTCGCCCCGCTGATGGTAAAAAGAAAAAAAGGACATATAATAAATATTGGATCAACTGCAGGTCACGAAGTATATCCGAATGGAAATGTATATGCGGCAACGAAATTTGCTGTTAAGGCACTAAGTCAATCAACAAGATTGGATGTATTAGACAAAGGAATAAAAGTAACTAGTATTGATCCCGGTATGGTAGAAACTGAATTTAGTCTGGTAAGATTCAGGGGAGATAAAGAACGGGCAAAAAATGTTTACAAAGGATTGAATCCTTTAAGTCCAAAAGATGTTGCAGAAGCTGTACTTTTTTGTGCAACCAGACCAAAGGAAGTTAATATCAACCAGATAATTTTAACACCGTTAGCCCAGGCATCATCGACACAGGTTTACAGACACAAAAAGTAGTCATTCAAAAAAACTAGTGTCACCTGCCCCTTCTCTAACGATTTCTGGTTCGTCACCACTGAGATCAATCACACTGGATGGTCTTCCGCTTAAATTACCAGAAGCAAGCATAAGATCAACCTGAAAATTAAAAACAGATTTAATTTCCAGAGGATTAACTAACAGCTCACCTTTTCTTGTTGTTGTGCTCGTGCTGACAATAGGGTTACCTAATCCTTCAACTATTTTCAATGCCACTTTATGATCTGGAATTCTAATGCCGACTGTTTTCCTTTTACTCCATAACTTTTTGGGAACTTCCTTAGATGCAGGAAGAATGAAGGTATATGGACCGGGAAGTAATCGCTTCATTGTTTTGTAAGCGTAGTCTGAAACCTTAGCATATTTAGAGATATTTTTAAGATCAGGACATATAAAACTTAATAGCTTAATATCCGGATTACTCTTTATATCTTTTACTCTATCCAAAGCCTGCTTATTGAAAATATCGCAGCCGATTCCGTAAACCGTATCTGTAGGATAAATAATTACCCCACCATCTTTAAGCACATTGATTGCTTTATTAATGAATCTTAATTCAGGATCGACTGGATGAAGTTCATAATATTCCATCTAAAACCTTCAAATTTCCTTTAATTCATCGCTTGAAATCGTAATTTACTTCCCCTAAGATATCATTATAGCTGAAATTTTCAACTCTTGTTTAGAACTCCATATTTGAAGTATAACAGCATTAAAATTCACCTGGTATTATTGTTTTCTTTTTCTAAAAAATCTTTATATTTAGCGTTCTAATTTAAATAGTATTTGTTAAAAAGGAGTTGGAAATGGCCAGAAAATGCGAAGTTACAGGTTTAGGACCACGATATGGAAGCAGTATTTCCCATGCACATAATAAAACCAAAAGAAGATTCTTACCAAATTTGCAAACTAAAAAGATCTGGGTTCAGGAATTAAATCGTGAAGTAAAGGTTAAACTATCAGCTAAAGCATTAAAAACTATCAGCAAGAACGGAACTTCAGATCTTGCAAAGATGATAAGGGAAAAGAAAATCAAGTTGCATTGACTTCTTGGATAGGGATTTAAAAACAGAAAGGGAAGCAAACGCTTCCCTTTTTTTATTCCATTCTAAATATGTTCTATTCTCTTACAACCCAGACTTTTACTTTTGCACCAATACTTTGATGGAGTTTTACATTAACACTATAAATACCTAAAGTTTTAATTGCTTCATCAATTTCTATTTTTCTTTTATCGATGTCATATCCTTTTTCTTTCAGATTATCAGCAATCATCTGAGCAGTAACACTTCCGAATATTTTATCTTCTTCACCAACCTGAACCGGAATGGTTATAGATACTTTTTCTAATTCGGTAGCAAGAGCTTCAGCAGCCTGCAATTCATGCTTTGCTTTTTTAAGCACGGCTTTTTTCTCTTCTTCAAGTGCTCTAAGGTTTCCATCACGTGCTATGTAGGCTATTTTTCGTGGAAGTAAAAAATTATGTGCATAACCGTCTTTAACTTCCACCACTTCACCTACCTGGCCTAGCGGTTCAAAGTTTTGTCTAAGAATTACTTTCATCTTTTCTCCTTAATTTAACTATCTAATGCTTTCAGAAACGTAAGGCAGAAGAGCCATATGTCTTGCTCTTTTAACAGCTATTGCAAGTTGTCTCTGATATTTTGAGCTTGTGCCCGTAATTCTTTTGGGGATAATCCTTCCCTGCTCAGAAACAAATTTTTGAAGCAGCTTTACATTCTTATAATCAATATATTTGATTTTCATCTGTGTAAAGCGGCAGACTTTTTTTGTTTTGATTTCTTTTTTGGGAGTCATCATTTTTATTTATCCTTCATTAAGTTTGATTCTTCATCCGATAAAAACTTGTCAAACGAGTCTTCTGTATAATCAGTATCATTGTCATCCGCAACAACATTATTATTATTATTATCTTCATCATGATTCAGAGAATCAGCATCAACAAATTTACCTCTCTTGTTAAGAAACTGAATTCTTCGTGCTTTGATTTCAACGATACTTCTGTTATGACCGTCATCTGTTTTCCAGGTTCTGCTTTGCAACTCACCATCTACTAAAACAGCTGAGCCTTTTTTAAGTCTTTCCTTACAACTATCGGCTAATTTATTCCAGGCAACAATGCCAACATAACAAACATCTTCCTGCCACTGGTTAGTGCTGTCTTTAAATCTTCGGTTAGAAGCTAAAGAAAAGTTTACGACGGGAGTTTTATTAGTAGTTTCCCTGAAGATTGGATCTTTGGTTAAATTGCCAGCAACTATAACGTAATTGATTTCCGGCATTTTCAGATCGGCCATGGTTTAATCCTCCATACTATCATTAGTTAATGTTTATGCACCTTTTTCACTAGTCTCTTCATCATCCTCATCAGCTTCTGCGGGAACAACGGGGATTTCTTCCACTTCTTCCACTAACTGAGTCTGTAGAGATTTATCAATTTCTATTTGTTCGAGAGCATCTTTAGTGAGTGTAATAGTCAGATATCTCAGAATATTTTCATCCAGCTGATAATATCTTTCAACCTTTGGTATGAGATCAGGTGGGGAATTGAATCTGAAAATAGAGTAATAACCTATCTTGCTTTTCTTAACCTGGTATGCAAGTCTTTTACGCCCCCAGTCTTCTACTTCTACTATTTCTCCCCCGTTGGTTGTTATCGTATCTTTAATTCTTGCAATTAAGTTTTTTATAGCTTCATCATCTAATGCAGCGTTAATAAGAACTGCACTTTCGTATACACTATTCTTCATGTATAGAATTACCTCCCTATGGACTTATGGCCTGCTGCAATATATTTGCAACAAGCAGGGTTATTAAAATCATTCAATTAAGAAGCAAATTTATTTAATTAATGGAGCAATTACAAGAGAAATTACTGCCATTAATTTGATTAAAATATTCAGAGAAGGTCCGGAAGTATCTTTAAATGGATCACCTACAGTATCTCCGACTACAGCCGCTTTATGTGGATTGGAACCCTTATAATATTTCTCACCATCTATTTCCAAACCACTTTCAAACATCTTCTTAGCGTTATCCCAGGCCCCTCCAGCATTCGATTGAAAAATTGCCATTAAAACGCCAGTTACTGTAACTCCAGCTAGAAGACCTCCCAACATTTCAGCTCCTCCACCAAAGCCTACCAGGACCGGTGTTAATACAGCTAAAAGCCCTGGAACTACCATCTTCCTTATAGCTGCTTGTGTTGAAATAGCGACACATTTCCCATATTCAGCTGTTCCATCAGCTTCTTCAAATGTTTTTACGTCTTCCGGAGTCCATTCAGATTGATCCTTTCCATCATACTTTTTCATTAAAGCTAATGCTTTAGTTAAAGGTGGAATACTCTTGAACTGTCTGCGAACTTCCTCAATCATAGACATAGCTGCTTGTCCTACTGCGCTCATTGCCAAGGCAGAGAATAAAAACGGCAGCATTCCGCCCACAAATAAACCAGCCATCACTCCAGCCTTCGAAATATCTATTGTCCTAATATTTGCAGAAGTCATAAATGCACCAAATAGTGCTAAGGCTGTTAAGGCTGCAGAACCAATTGCGAATCCTTTTCCAATGGCTGCTGTAGTATTTCCTACGGCATCGAGTCTGTCAGTTCTTTGTCTTACTTCTTTAGGAAGATTCGACATTTCAGCAATTCCACCAGCATTGTCTGAGACTGGTCCATATGCATCCACTGCTAATTGAATGCCTGTGTTTGAAAGCATACCAACTGCAGCAATTGCGATTCCATATAATCCACCAAAATAAAAGGCTGCTATAATTGAAACGGCTATTATAATTATCGGGATAGCTGTTGAAAACATTCCTGTACTTAAACCTGCGATGATATTTGTTGCTGTTCCGGTAAGTGATTGTCTCGCAATTGAATTCACAGGAGGTTTTCCGAAACCAGTAAAGTATTCTGTTATTATTCCTATAAGAACACCTGCTACCAATCCAATCACCGTAGCAAAGAATATATTTAGTGATGTTATTGTTTTCGTAATACCATATAGTGGATCTTCATAAGTCCACTCTTTAGGTAATATCCAATCAATAATAAAGTAAAGTACTATTATCATTAAGAATGAAGAACCGAATTCACCAAGGTTTAATGCTTTCTGAGGATCTCCACCTTCCTTTACTCTTACAAAAAGTGTCCCGAGAATTGACATTATAATTCCGGCACCAGCTATAGCAAGAGGTAATAGAATTGCCCCCAATCCGTTAAAGCTTCCTGCAAATTCAGGTAGACCAAAAAATGCTGCACCAAGAACCATTGTTCCAATTATCGATCCGACATATGATTCAAAAAGATCTGCACCCATACCGGCAACATCACCTACGTTATCGCCAACGTTATCAGCAATGGTTGCAGGGTTGAGAGGATGATCTTCCGGTATACCAGCTTCAACTTTGCCAACTAAATCTGCACCAACGTCGGCTGCTTTTGTATAGATTCCACCACCCACACGAGCAAATAAGGCGATAGAAGAAGCGCCGAATGAAAATCCTGTAATTACAGTAATTACTCTGTGAAGACTATTTACATCATCAACTCCGAAGAGATCACCATATATTACAAATAAACCGCCTAAGCCAAGAACACCCAGTCCAACAACTGCCATACCCATAACAGAGCCACCGGCAAAAGCAACTTCCAGTGCTTTGCCAAGACTTGTTCTGGCAGCATTTGTAGTTCTTACATTTGCTTTTGTTGCTACTCTCATCCCTATAAAGCCGGCTAAACCTGAACATAATGCACCTATTACAAATGATACTGCAACTAATGGTGAGGAATCGTGAGGATCAGCAGAAACGGCCAACAGAATTGCTACGGAAACAACAAAGACTGATAGTATTTTATATTCAGACTTAAGAAAAGCCATGGCACCCTCAGAGATGTGGCTGGCAATCTTTTGCATTCTGTCTGTGCCTGGTTCTTTTTTGTTAATCCACACAGATTTAAAAAAAGTAAATATCAGCGCTATCACTCCAAAGAGAGGAATTAAATAAAAGAATGATGGCATAATTTTCTCCCGCGGTTTTTAAATATTCTTGTTTGAGTTATTTTGATTTTCAGATTGCATTAAAATGCTATTTGCTTCAAGCATTTTATTTGTTCCGCCAATTATAAAATTTTCAATCAGCAAAGAACCGTTAGCAAAAGTCTTTTGATATTCTTCAAGTTCATTTTTTGAAAATTCAGATAATACATAATCAGCCAGATTTTCAGTTGAGGGACTATTACCAATCCCGATTCTGATTCTGGGAAATTTTTCTGTCATCAGGTGATAAATCATTGAATTTAGCCCGTTATGCCCTCCGTCTCCACCGGATAAACGAACTCTTAAAACATAGTTATCTAAATTTGTATCATCACAAACAACTAAAAGATCTTCTGATGCTACTTCGTATCTCTCAATTACCTGTTTTGCTGCTAAACCGCTGTTATTAACGTATGTAACCGGTTTAATAAGCGAATACTTTTCTTCTCCAATGCTACATGTTGCTTCAAAATATTCACCGGATGATTCTTTAAAACTTATTGATTTCTTTGAAGCAAAATAATCTAACAATAAAAATCCGGCATTATGCCTGGTATATTCATACCGAATGCCGGGATTTCCTATTGCAAATATGACCCGCAAATCTGATTGAGATTTATTTCTCTTCCTCTTCTTCTTCCTCTTCTGCTTTACCTTTACCAATTACTTCGGGTTCAGCTAGTTCTTCTTCTGCACCTTCTTCAGCAGGAGCTGCTTCTTCTCTTATCTTAGCATGTGTAACCTGTACAATCATTGCTTCTTTCGGCTCTATAAATTCAATATCTTCTAGTTTCAGATCAGCAATATGGATTGAGTCTCCCAATTTTAAACCCGATACATCGATTGTAATATCTTCAGGAATATTCCTTGGTAAACATTCTACTTCAAGTTTATGCCTGATATGCTGTATGATTCCACCTTCTTTAACTCCAATTGGTGTTCCTACTAACTGCACAGGAATATCGAGAATAATTTTTTCACCCTTGGTTAGACCAAGCAGATCAAAATGAATTACTCTGTCAGTAACAGGATCAAATTGAACATCCTTTATAATACATTCCTGTTCTTCATGACCATCAATCTCAAGAGAGATTAAATGTGTTTTGGAAGTAAATACTAAAGGTTTAATAGCTTTATCTGCAACATCAATATGAATTGGTGCATTATGCTTTGAATAAAAAACACCCGGTATTCTTCCTTCATTCCTGATTTTATTTTTTGACGATTTAGTTATCGTTTTTCGTTCAGATGCTTTTAAAGTTGTCTTTTCCATTTTAGCTCCAGCTCTTATTATCCTTTATCAATATGAAATAATGAACTAATTGATTCGTTGTTAAATGTTCTGCGGATAGCTTCAGCAAATATATCAGCAGAATTTATTACCTGTATGTTATTTTCGTTTTCAATTCCTTCAATACTTATTGTGTCTGTAACATACAATTTTGCAATATCAGAATTTCTAATCCTTTCAAGTGCATT
>Ga0209536_100015928_pt1 | contig 10707 bp, 6 predicted proteins | sample DeeMarSeWOR28_12_FD_187461 | JGI IMG/M metagenome (GOLD analysis project Ga0209536, IMG submission 187461) | Marine sediment microbial communities from White Oak River estuary, North Carolina - WOR-2-8_12 (SPAdes) (version 2) | ecosystem: Environmental > Aquatic > Marine > Intertidal zone >...
CCGCGGGCGATGGTCTTGAAGCCCTAGATATCATCAAGAGAGAAGACGTTGACTGTTGTTTTACGGACATTTCCATGCCCAACCTGGACGGGGTTACACTCACACGAGAAATCCATAAACATGATAACACGATTCCTGTCGTGGTCATGACCGGATATCCCTCCATGGATACCGCAATAGATACCTTGAAAAACGGTGTTGTCGACTTTTTAACCAAACCCATCAAAATGGAACAACTCCTTTTTACCCTCGATAGGGTCATGAGAGAGAGGTCTCTTTTCGTCGACAACATTCTGTTGAAAGATGAGGCGAAAAAAAACGAGAAGCTCAGAAAGATCAATCAGGAGCTGGAACAGAAAATAAAGGAGGTTGAGACTTTCAACCTGATTCTTCAAAAGCTCAATCAGGCATCAACAAGCCGGGACCTCTTCAAGATTCTGGTCAACTTATCCGGGGAAGTCACATCCTGCAATGAGGCTCATTTCATTATTCTCTCTCAGGGGATGAGTGAACATGCCATCATCAGTTCATATGCAAGAGATAAGACCCAGGCGATCGCCGATGAGGGAAGTATAGAAAAAGATATCATTAAAAAGGTCATGACTGAGAAAATGCCTTATCTCATAAAGGCGGGCGAAAGAAACGGCAGCCTCATGGCGATTCCTTTGAAGATTCGGTCTGAAGTCTTCGGTATCCTGGTGTCAATCAGGCAAGAGGGCGGGTCTCCCTTCAACGAAAGAGATCTCTATTTTTCAAATTTCCTTACGGAAAAGGCCTCCTCACTCATAGAAAATTTGGCCCTTTATGAAAATATTTATGAAAACCTTTTTTCGACCCTCTACGCGTTTGTGGAAGCCATTGAGGCCAGAGATCCTTACACAAAACAACATTCCACAAGGGTGTCGAGCTATGCCATAGCCATTGCAAAGGCTATGGATTGTTCTCAGGAGGAGATAGACGCTCTGACTGTCGCCGGTAATCTGCACGATATAGGAAAGATAGGGATTCCCGACAACATTCTCTTAAAACCCAACAAACTCACAGAGGAAGAATACGAATTTATCAAGAAGCATCCGGTCATCGGGAGTAATATTGTGAAGCACCTCTGTATGTGGACGGATGAACAAAAAATCATAAGACATCATCATGAAAGGTGGGACGGCCAAGGATATCCTGACCAACTTAGTGGGGAAGAGATTCCTTTTCTATCCAGAATTTTGTCTGTAGCGGATGCTTACGATGCCATGACTTCCGACCGTTCATATCGGAGAAAGTTGAAGGACGATGACGTCGTAAAAATGATTAAGGAGAATAAGGAGACCCAATTCGATCCCGAGGTTGTAAGCGTCTTCCTTAAACTTTATAAAGCGGGAAAAATCATTTCTTCGAATCCCTAATCAGGATCATTACTGTCCAAAATAAATTGAATTCGTACTTTTAACTCCTATAAGTTGTTGTTTTTACATAACGGCTATTACAGGTCAAAGTTTAGGTTCCCTTTTTTAAGCACCGAGAAAGAGATCCCCATACCCCGGAAACCGTTTTTGGACAGGCGTGATTCAAGAACACCACCCCTACATGTCGTCCATAGATTTTGCAATCAGGGACAATTGGTCCTTTATGATAAGGATTTCATCGGCCAACCCTTCAAGACTGTGCTCGCGGGCTTTTTGCTCAAGGCCCTTTGCAACGGCATATATATCCATAAATCCAAGATTGGCCGATGCCCCTTTGAGGGAATGGGCCGCATCAGAGGCCTCTTCTGCATTGCCTGCAGCAATCGCGTCCTGGAGTCTGGCCAGATCAGACTCACTTATCTCTATGAAAAGCGTCAAAAGTTCAGAGAATTCATCCTCCTCTAGTCCCAATTCCGCGGCCATTACTTTAAGATTCATAATGCCTCCATTTTTTTCCTATCCAAAATAAATACGATATATAGCTTGAGAAGTTGCATCTTAATAGGGTCCATTTCCAGAGGGACAGGCCTCTTCACGACTCAAATCTTTCCCAATACCGAGGGCATTTTGTTGCTTTACCTCAGAGCATCCATTTATTAATGGTCTCTAGGAGAAGCTCCTTTTTAATGGGCTTCGTGATAAAATCATCTAACCCAGCCTCGAGACACCTCTGACGATCTTCTTCCATGGCGTTAGCGGTCATGGCAACGATAGGGATTTTAGCGCCGTCCTTCCTGGGACGGGTGAACCCTTTTCTCTGCCTTTCCCACTCTCGAATCGCCTTTGTGGCCTGCAGACCGTCCATGACAGGCATCTGAATATCCATAAAGATCAGATTATAATGGTCGGGAGTCTGAGTGTATTTCTTAACCGCTTCCTTTCCGTCGCCAGCCACCTCAACTTGGAACCCCGCTTTTTTAAACATTAACTTGGCCAATTTCTGGTTAACAGGATTGTCTTCCACCAACAGGATACAGGCAGACTGTTTCTTTTGCTGCTGCTCAGAATTTAAGGCCGCAAGCCCTTCCTCGGGACTTGTAGTCCCTAACCCTCTGCGTTCTTCACTTTCTCCAAGCAGTCTTTCAATCATTTTCAGGAGTTTGACTCTATAAACAGGCTTTGGGAGAAACTCATCAAAACCTGCTTGCGTACATCTTCGGGCGTCACCTTCTTTCAAAGTAGAAAGGGCGAGCAAGGGGAGATGCCCTGTCTCTGTGATTCGATTTCCGGTTTCCAACGCCATCTTCCGAATGGCCCCGGCAACTTCATACCCACTCATATCCTGAAGGTCGACATCCGAAATGCAGATGTCAAATGGGGTATCCCTGTTCAAGGCCTTTTCCAGGGTGGGTACAACGTCTTTTCCGTTTTCCAGTATGACGACGCTCATACCTGCAGATTCAAGAATGTGATTCAAAAGCCCCAGGCTATTTTGGTTATCATCGACAACGAGAACCCTTTTCCCTGAAAGAGAGAGGGATTCAATATCATCATCCCGTTGAACCGTTGAGTTCTCAAACCAGGCGGTAAAGTGAAAAATACTTCCAGGCACCGCCCCGTCTTGACCCTTCCTTTGAAGCGGGGGAGGGCTTTCAGCCCAAACTTCCCCGTCCATGAGCTCAGCAATATTCTTGCAGATGGATAGGCCCAGCCCGGTTCCCCCATATTTTCGGGTTGTGGAGCCGTCGGCCTGTTTGAAGGCGTTAAAGATGGAGGCTAACTTTTCCTCGGGGATTCCAATCCCAGTATCACGCACCGAGACATGAAGCATGGTTCGACCATCCCGCCGATCTTCCACATTCAGGGAGAGTTCAATTTCCCCAGATTCCGTAAATTTTTCTGCGTTACCCACCAGATTTAACAAGACCTGCCGAAATCGCCCCGGGTCTCCTTTGACATAGGAGGTGAGGCTATCGTCAATTCGACAGAGCAACTCCACCGGTTTCTCTTTGAATCTGGGTCGAACAAGGTCACAGACATCGAAGGCGATGATTTCAGGATCGAAATCGATGTGTTCAAGATCCAAGTGACCGGCCTCGATTTTTGAGAAATCAAGAATATCGTTAATCAGAGAGAGGAGGGCCTCACCACTTCGTTTTACGGTCATGGCATAATCCATCTGGGTATCGTCTAAGTGGGTATCTATGAGCAGGTCGACAAAACCGATAACAGAGTTCAGGGGCGTGCGGATTTCATGGCTGATAGAAGCCAGAAATGCGCTTTTAGCCACATTGGCGGTTTCCGCCTGATGGGCCATCTTATTGGCTCTATCGATGGCTTGCTCCAATTGGGCGTTGGTTTGTTGAAGTTCGGCGGTCTGGCGCGCCACCTCCGATTTCAACGTCTGAGCGTAAGCCTCTTGTTGTCTTTGGAGACGTTGATGCTGGCGGAGATTGTCCTCCAGGATTTCTTGGTATTTGTTTTCGAGGACACGAAATTTTCGATCGAGCTGGTTCTTCTGAATATCTCTGAACTTCTGTTCATCTTGAAGGGCCGATTTCGCAAAGAACAGTTCAATGTATGACCGGATCAAGGGGGCGTGATCTATTGCGACATCAGGCCCGGCACGATGGTCGGCCAAACCAAAGAGTAAATTTGCATTCAATGCTTCAACGGGCATGCCATAGAGGCGGCGTCCATCCCTGAGGAGGTATTGGGCCGGTTCTGTTTTATGTTGAGCAGGTAGGGGTAAAGCCTGACGGATTTCACGAATGAATGGGGTTTCCTCACCTAAAAAAAAAATCTTTCCCTCCTTCCCAAGGAGCAGGAAATGCCAACCCGGTAAACGTTCTTCAAAAAACTTGAGAAATCGCTTCGATTCCTCCTCCTGCACATCAAGCTCATCGAAGATAAGTTTTGGAATGGCATCCATGCTTATTCCTCATCAATCTGATAAATTTCCATGGCCTTTTTAATTTCGTTGGGCAAATCCTTGCCCAGGGCTCGATACTCATCGAGGTTGTCCTGAATATGAGATACCAAGGTGGGTGAAAGGACCCCTTGCATGCCGGGTATGGCCGGATGTTTCATCTGGCAGGCCATGTAGTCGGCAGTCTGGATGATTCCGGTCACACTGGAAGGGGATACCTCTTCCAGGACATTGTGGTGATTCTGAATCCCTTCCTGTACCGCGATGGGAAGGTTCCAGGCTTCGGCTAACAAATAGCCCAACTCACAGTGGTCGGTTCCGATGAATTCCCGTTCATATTCGGTAATGGGCTTGGTTTCCGGATCATAGGCCTTGCAGGCTTGTTCAAAAAGATCCTTTACAACTTGTTCCTCGATGATCATGCCGATGTCATGGAGAATACCGCATAAAAATGCATCCTCACCCTTTTGCTCGAAAACGCGCTCTGAAATCATTTGGCCGCAGATACCGACCGTTGCTGAATGAAGCCACAGCTCGTTTTTGGAAATAGCCTCCTTCTTGGAGCCGTTTCTCATGATTCCTTTAAGGGTTTCCGTAAAAATCATGTTGCGCAGGTTTTTCATCCCAACAAATACCACCGCTCTGGAGATACTGTTGATCTTTTGCCGGAGCCCATAATAGGAACTATTGACCAAGCGGAGAAGCCTTAAAACGAGCGTGGGATCCAACCGGATCACCTCTTCAAATTCCCGCATGGTACTGTTTTCATCGGAGATTAGTTTAGACAGACGAATTTCCACATGGGGGAGTGTTTTTACCTTATTGAAATTTCTAATTAATGCTTGGGCCGTCACCATGATATGGCACTTTGCCTTTCCTAAAGAATCCAAGCCACCGTGGTGTAAAAAATTAGGATGTTATTGGCTACTCCCATTGTCTTTATCCAAGACGGCTCTCGTGCTCTTGGATAGGTCTTCCATATTAAAGGGTTTCTGAATAAACCCGTCACAATCGAAGGCCAGTATCTGAACGGCCTGATCATTGATGTCGTATCCGCTGGAGAGAAGGACTTTGATGTGCGGATTTATTTCTTTTAATTTTTCGTAAGTTTCGCTCCCCCCCATTCCCGGCATGATCGTATCGAGAATAATCATGTCGATTTTATCCTGGTTTTCTTTGAAGACTTCAATGGCTTCCTTTCCGCTACCGGCAACGAAGACCTGGTAGCCCATACTTTGGAGAAGCTCCATGCCGACATTGAGGATTATTTTTTCGTCGTCAACAAGCAAAATGGTTTCCGAACCTTCTAATATTTGCTTCGACTCATTCCTCTTCTTTTTGACGTCCCTCTTGGTACTCGGGAGATAAATCGTAAAGGTTGCCCCTTTTCCTTTTTCACTCTGAACATCAATGAATCCGCCGTGATTTTTGATGATGCCGTAAGCGGAAGCAAGACCAAGTCCTGTGCCCTTTCCCAGTTCCCTTGTTGTAAAGAAGGGTTCGAATATCCTGTCCTTTATCTTTTCATCCATGCCGACGCCCGTGTCGGAAACTTCGATCTTCACATAAGGGCCCGGTTCCATTTTGACCGGCTTTACGGCCTTTCCGTCCAAATCTACATTGGCCGTCTTAAGCGTCAAGTCACCCCCTCCAGGCATGGCCTGAGAAGCGTTGACGTAGAGATTGAGCAGCACTTGTCTGATTTTTCCATGGTCTATGACCACGGGCCAGAGGTCTGTTTCAAATTCAGTTCGAATGCCGATTTCTTTTCTGGTTCGACCAAACATTCCGGCGGTCTTTTCAACAATATCATTCAGATTCGCCGGTCGAAGATCCTGTTTGTCTTCTCTTGCGAAGGTCAATAACTGCTTGGTAAGGTCTGAGCCCCTTTGTACCAAATCCTCGATCTCATTGAGGTGGGTTAGGTTTGGATGGTCGGGATCGGCCTGGAGGAGCATCAGGGATGTATGGCCCTGTACACCCATGAGAAGGTTATTGAAGTCATGTGCAATACCACCTGCCAAGGTGCCGATGGCTTCCATCTTTTGAGCGTTTCGGAGTTTAGATTCCATCCCCTTTCGCTCTCTGATATCATTTAATATGATTATGTTGGCCCGGTTTTCTTCCGCCTTAATGGGTAGGATCTTCATGGAGAATTGCTCACCGTTCAACTCGAAATGGGAGTCCCCAGAAAGGGTCTGTGAAGAGGCCTCCGGATCGGTCAGAAGCTTATGGATTTTCTTACGAGCCTCTGCTTGAAAGAGTTCGGTGAAATCACAGCCCAACAGGGTCTGATCGGATTTATTCAAAAGGGAGACGGCTACGGGATTGGCATAGACGACCTTTGCGTCACTGGTCACTTCAAGGATCCCTTCGGACATGCTTTCTAGGATGATTTCATAGTGTTTCTGAGATGAGAGCAGATCCTGAGTAACCGACCGAGAATGAACGCTCTCGATCCCCATAATTTCTTCCGGAGGGAGACCCGTTTTTTTATTTTCCCATTGATCAAGGACGGTCAAAACATTCTTGGTCATAATATTGAATGGGCCTTTGGCAATACAAGCATTCGCCCCGAAATCCGTGTATTTGACCTTCTCTTCCGCAACGATGCCGGACAGGATAACGATATAGACATCTTTCAAATCGGGCATTTTCCTGATGATCTGACATAGCTTCTTTCCATCAATATTGGGCATGATCAGATCCACGAACAGGATATCCGGGGTATAGGTTTTCAAGGCTTCCAGGGCCGAAAGTCCATCTTCAGCCGTAATGACATGACAATCTCTTTTTTCGAGAAAATTGGTCATGAATTCCCGTATGACCCTATGATTGTCGACCACTAAAACTTTTTTCATTGAATTGGCACCTCCGGTTAGATGTAATTCATTGTTGCTTGGCTTGCCTGGCCGTAAAGTTCAGGGCCCATCACCCTGTTCCGTCCCTTTTCCTTGGCCTGATAGAGATACTTGTCTGACACTTCTATCAGCGACTCCGGGGACACCTTTTCGTCGCATTCCGATGGGTCGAAACCGCTTACCCCAAAACTGGCCGTAATTTGAATCTCTTCTCCATCAATCTTAAAAATATTTTGGGAAATCAGCTTGCGGAGTCTTTCCGCCCCCAGGCATCCGCCTTTCACAGGGGTCTCCGGTAGGACAATCAGGAATTCCTCCCCCCCATAGCGAGCCATCCAGTCAATGCCATTCCTTATGGATCCCTTCAAGCAAGCGGTAAAATCTTTCAGAATCTCATCGCCGGCCAGGTGTCCAAAGGTGTCGTTCACTCGTTTGAAGTGATCAATGTCACACATCAATAAAGAGAGGGCATGCCCATATCGATAGGATCTGGCGATTTCCTGAGGAAGACGCTCGTTCACATAGCTCCTGTTGTAAATACCGGTCAATGGATCGGTAATGGAGAGGATCGTTATTTTTTCATTGGCCTCCTTTAAAGACCTCTCCAACTTTAAAATACGCTTTCCAGCCTTGAGTCGGGCGATGAGTTCGGCTTGGTTAATGGGTTTGACCAAGTAATCATCGGCACCGGAATCCAAACCCGCAATGACGTCGTCATTCGCATCTTTGGCCGTTACCAGAATGATAAAAATGTAACCCGGAAAATTATGGTTTCGAATTGCCTGGCAAAGTTCAGGGCCGTTCATTTCAGGCATTTTCCAGTCTGTAATGACGATCGGGAAAAACTCATTTTTCAGACGTCTGAAGGCTTCTTTTCCATTCTCGACGGACACCACCTGGAATCCCGCTTTAATAAGGCTTTTTTCAAGGAGCTTCCGAGAGACCAGGTTGTCCTCAGCGATCAAAATGGGAAAGCCATCCTTCATCATGCCACGTTTTCTTTCTTCATAGAGATTACATGAAAAAGCCCCAACCTCACCGATTTGCAGGGTCATCAAGGGTTTGAGGTCTCATTCCGGCGCTGCAAGGGCTGAAAAATGAGAAAAAAGTCCGGCGATTCCTTGGTTTCAGGGGGTCATTGGGGAAATCCCGTCCCACCAAAGATCCGGTTTTGCTCGTTTCAAGCCAGAGTTACCCTGCTCTACTATTTGCAATATGAGTGCCAAGAAACTGCTAATCCTTTAGTGATTTCACGGGAATCGGTTGATTGTGTCGCAGACGGAATAAAGGTCATTCGGCAGGTGGGATCCCCTCTAGGGGGCTGATGGGATCCTATCAAGGGTACTGATGGGGGGTGGTAAAGGGAAAGATGATGGTATAATAGTTGCAAAGCTTAAAACGGGATCCTCAAATCAGGGCAGATTCCAAGAAGAATCCTCGGATCCGTTCATGGTCTTCACCCATGAGGATCAAAATAAATATTAGAGAGATGGGAGATTTTTCGGAAGGATTAATTAAATACTTGACTTTTTTCCCATTTTTGTAAAAAAATAAGGAATTGAAAACTCTCCCATAGATCTTTCATTTTAATTTGGGCCCTTTTTCCCTAAAGTAATCACGCGCAGGTCCGAATAAGTAGACGAGACGTATCACAAGGCCATAAGGGGGATTTTGAACGTGGACATCGGCAAAATAAACCATTCTTACCAGGAAAAACTGAGACTTTCCACCAGGAAGAACCGGGAGAATGGGTTTAAAAAAGTTTTTGATCAAAAAATGAATGAAATAAGCGGGACGGCTGCCTCGAATCCTTTGGTAGAGAAGGCAAACGTCTTGAAACAGGGAGACAAAATTTTGAACCTTTTGGATGATTATGGGAGAGTCCTGACGGATCCTGCCATGACCCTGAAAGAGATAGAACCTCTGGTAGAACGCATCGAAGAGGAGGTCAGTCTTTTTGAAGTAGAAGCTACTCAGGGGGGGTATGACGATCAGGCCTTAGAGCGAATCGCCCAGGATCTGGTCATGACGGCCCATGTCGCCCTATTTAAATTCCGTCGTGGGGATTTTCTATAGGTTGTTTTACTATTGGACCTTGCCTTCTAATCCCCAAATGATCATCATTAAACTTTTGAGACATTAATTCATGGGAAGAATTCTGGTCATTGACGATGAGCCTGATGTATTAAACATCATCGTCGAAATATTGAAGACAGCGGGCTATGACGTGGTGGCCGCCCCTGACGGTGAGGCCGGGATCAAGGCCTTAGATACCGGCTTTTTTGACATTGTTTTTACCGATCTCATGATGCCGGGAATAGGCGGTATGGATGTGCTTCAGCATGCCGTCACCCGATCACCGAAAACCCTATGCATCATTCTCACGGGTTATGGAACGATTGAAAGCTCCGTTGAAGCCATAAAAAAAGGGGCCTTCGACTACATTACCAAGCCCATTACATCCAAAGCTCTCTTGATCGCCGTTGAAAAGGCCCTCAATTTCCAAAGCCTCAAGGAAGAAAATACCCGCCTCAAAAAGGAACTGCAGAAAAAATACAGATTCAACAACATCATCGGCACGAGTAAGGCGATGCGGAAGGTCTTCGACCTCATCGAAAAGGTGGCCGATACGGATGGCACGGTGCTCATCAGTGGGGCCAGTGGCACGGGTAAGGAACTGATCGCAACGGCAATTCATTATAATAGCAGCCGGAGTGATAAACCCATGGTGGTTATCAACTGTGGGGCGATTCCAGAGGAATTGCTGGAGAGTGAGCTTTTTGGTCATGAAAAGGGTGCTTTTACTGGAGCCTACAAAAACAGAACAGGCCGCTTTGAAATGGCAAATGGGGGGACCTTTTTCCTAGACGAAATCGGGGAAATGAGTCCCTCTCTGCAGGTGAAGTTATTAAGGGTCTTGCAGGAACAAAAATTCGAAAAGGTCGGCGGGACCAAGACAATCCACGTGGATGTCAGGATCATCGCGGCAACAAACAAAAATCTTACGATCGCCATTAATAAAGGAAAATTCAGAGAGGACCTCTACTACAGACTAAACGTTATTCCAATCAAAGTCCCCTCCCTGAAACAACGAAAATCTGATATCCCCTTACTGATCGATTATTTTTTAAAAAAATTCCAACAAGAGAACAGGGCTCCCATCAAAGGATTTTCCGCGAAGGCCTTAGAAGACATGATTGAGTTTGATTGGCCCGGGAATGTTCGGGAGCTTGAGAACGTGATCAAACGACTTACGATTCTTTGTGATCATGAAGTGGTTCAAGTCGAGGACCTGCCGGAGCATGTTCGGCGAAAAAGCAGCGCTATCGAATCGGCTGAGGAGGACCTCCTTGACAAGGACCTAAATCTCAATGATGCCGTCAAAGATTATGAAAAAAGACTGATCCTCGAAGCCTTGGAGAAGAGCAACTGGGTAAAGACGAAGGCGGCAAAACTGCTCAACATCAACAGAACGACTCTCGTTGAGAAGATCAAAAAACAAAACATGGATGAAAAGAAT
>Ga0209536_100015929_pt1 | contig 10706 bp, 10 predicted proteins | sample DeeMarSeWOR28_12_FD_187461 | JGI IMG/M metagenome (GOLD analysis project Ga0209536, IMG submission 187461) | Marine sediment microbial communities from White Oak River estuary, North Carolina - WOR-2-8_12 (SPAdes) (version 2) | ecosystem: Environmental > Aquatic > Marine > Intertidal zone >...
TGTTATCCGCGATCCACTCGGCGCAGGCTTCCTCGTCGGTGCCGCCGATCTCGCCGCACATGACGACGCCGTCGGTGTCGGGGTCGTCGTTGAACATCTTCATCACGTCGAGATGCTTGAGTCCGTTGACTGGATCGCCGCCGATACCGACGCAGGTGGATTGCCCGAGCCCGAGCTTGGTCAACTGGTCGACCACCTCGTAGGTCAGCGTGCCCGAGCGTGACACCACGCCGATCCGGCCTTTCTTGTGGATGTAGCCCGGCATGATGCCGATCTTGATTTCCTCAGGCGTGATAACGCCAGGGCAGTTCGGGCCTATCAGGACGGTTTTCGAGCCCTTCATGCGGTCGCGCGTCAAGATCATGTCCTTGACCGGGATGCCCTCGGTGATACAAATGACGACTTCCATTTCGGCGTCGACCGCCTCGTCGATGGCCGCGGCCGCGAACGGTGGCGGCACGTAGATGACCGATACGTTGCAGCCGGTTTCCGCCCTGGCCTCGGCGACGGTGTCGAATACCGGCACGCCTTCGACGGTCTGGCCCCCTTTCTTCGGCGTTACGCCGGCGACGTAGCAATTCTTGCCATTGGCGTATTCGATCGAGTGATGGGTGTGGAACATGCCGGTCTTGCCGGTGATGCCCTGGGTAACCACGCGCGAGTCTTTATTGATCAGTATCGACATGATTAGGCTCCTTTGGCGGCCGCGGCCACCTTCTCGGCGGCGTCTGCCATGGTAGTTGCACTGATAACCGCGATGCCGGAATCGGCCAGGATCTGCCGACCCTGCTCGACGTTGGTTCCTTCGAGGCGAACCACCAGCGGCACCGACAGGTCGACCTCACGCGCTGCGTTGACCAGTCCTTCGGCGATCACGTCACAACGCATGATGCCGCCGAAGATATTCACCAGGATCGCCTTCAGGTTGGCATTTTTCAGCATGATCTTGAAGGCCTCGGTGACTTGCTCGGTGGTGGCGCCGCCGCCGACATCGAGGAAATTGGCCGGCGACGCGCCGTACAGCTTGATGATGTCCATGGTCGCCATGGCGAGGCCGGCGCCGTTCACCAGGCAGCCGATGGTGCCGTCCAGCGAAATGTAGTTCAGGCCGAACTTCGACGCTTCGATCTCGTCAGGATCTTCCTCGTCGAAATCGCGCAGCTCCTGCAGTTCGGGGTGGCGGTACATCGCGCTCTCGTCGAAATTGATCTTGGCGTCGAGCGCGATGACGCGGCCGTCGCTGGTGACGATCAGCGGGTTGATCTCGGCGAGCGAGGCATCCTTGTCCCAGTAAGCCTGGTACAGCGCCTGCATCAGTTTGCCGGCATCGCCGACCAGCGCCTGCGGCACGCCGATCTTGCTCGCCAGGCCTTCGGCCTCGGCGGCGCTCAGGCCGGTCTTCGGGTCTACCGATACCTTATGTATCAGTTCGGGCGTCTCCTCGGCGACGGTCTCGATCTCTGTGCCGCCCTCCGAGCTCGCCATCACGGTAACACGCTGGGTGCTGCGGTCGACGACGAGGCCGACGTAGAGCTCGTCCTGGATCGGCGCGCCCTCCTCGACCAGCAGGCGCTTGACGACCTTGCCCTCGGGTCCGGTCTGGTGCGTTACCAGCGTCATGCCGAGAATGTCTTCGGCGTGCTGGCGCACCTCGTCGAGGCTGTCGGCGAGCTTGACGCCGCCGCCCTTGCCGCGCCCGCCGGCATGAATTTGCGCCTTGACGACCCACTTGTCACCGCCGATTTCCTCGGCCGCGGCAACCGCTTCGTCCACCGAAAAACAGGCCTTGCCCCGGGGTACGGCGACGCCGTACTCGGCCAGGATGGCCTTGCCCTGGTATTCGTGTATCTTCATTTATCGCTCCTCAGCCCGGAATTTTGGTATACTGTATACCAAAATATTTTTCTCGGCAAAAAAACGCGCTCCGAACGGCGCGTTTTCGAATGATGACATGTCACGGGCTTCGATCAAAGCCTGAATTCGATCTTCTTCAGACCGGCTGGCCGACAATCTTGATGCCCTCTTCCTGCACGGTCTTGTTCAAAAGGCTGACCAGCGCGTAAACCGTGTTCATCGACGGCGTGGCGACGCCGGTTTGCTCGCCGAGCTCGATGACGACGCCGAGCATGCCGTCGATTTCGAGCGCCTTGCCGACTTCGAGGTCCTGCAGCATCGACGTCTTGTGCTTGCCGACCGCCTCGGCGCCCTCGATGCGGCGCTCCAGCGATACGCGGAAGCTCGCGCCCAGTTTTTCCGCAATCTGCTGCGCCTCGGTCATCATCTGCGCCGCGAGCGCGCGGGTTTGCGGAAACTGGCAAATATCGACCAGGGTCGCGTGCGTCAGCGCGCTGATCGGGTTGAACGACAGATTACCCCACAGCTTGAGCCAGATTTCCGAGCGGATATCGGGCAGCACGAAAGACTTGAAGCCGGCTTCGACGAAGGCGTCGCGGATAGCGACGACGCGCTCCGATTCGGAGCCGTCCAGTTCGCCGAGCGGATATCGATTACCCTCGATGTGGCGGATTACGCCGGGCTCGTCGATTGTTGCCGCCGGGTAGGCAATGCAGCCGATGATGCGGTTCGGGTCTATGGCCGCGGCGATAGCGCCGTTCGGGTCGACCGTGCGCACGATGTTGTTTTCGTAGTCGCCCGGCAGTTTCTGGAAATACCACCACGGGATACCGTTCTGCAGCGTGACGATGACGCCGTCGTCGGCCAGCATGGCTTCGAGCTTGTCCGCGATCGGCTCGATCTGATGAGCCTTGACGCCGAGCAGCACCACATCCTGGCCGGTCACCTCTTCCATGTCCGCGGTCGCGAACAGGTCGGTGATCACAAGTTCCTCGTCTTTCTCGATGTACTTGAGGCCATTGTTGCGAATTGCCTCGAGATGGGCGCCGCGCGCGATTACCGAAACCTCATGACCCGACTGGGCCAGCCTTGCCGCCATCATGCCACCGATTGCACCGGCTCCGACCACGCACACTTTCATTATTTATCCTCACGGACTGCAGGGTTAAAAAACGCCGCATTCTACGTTAAAAATCGGCGCCGCGTCCACGCGCGAAGCCAAATAATTAGCATTAATATTAGTAAACATTAATATTTGGCCGAGGATCGGCACCCGCAGCTTCGCGAGAATGGCGCAAATTCAATTTTCATCGATCTTGTGATAGATTCCGCGCCCTTGCCTCACTAACAATACATTAACGAGATGACTAGCTGGGTACGCTTCAAACACGATAACGATACGGCACTGGGCATGCTGCAAGGCAATGACATCGCGGTCTGCGCCAACGACCTGTTCGACGCGCCGCAACCGACCGGCGAGACAGTGCCGCTTGCGGATGCCGAGCTGCTCGCGCCCTGCACGCCGAACTCGATACTGGCGCTGTGGAACAATTTCCACGAACGCGCCGAGGCCGAGGGGCAGACGATTCCGTCCACGCCGCTTTATTTCATGAAGCCGGTAAGCAGCGTGATCGGGCCGAAGCAAACCATTTACCGGCCGCGTGGACACGCCGGCCGGGTCATTTTCGAGGCCGAGCTCGGCATCGTCATCGGCAGCGAATGCCGCAACATCAGCGCCGAGCAGGCGCCCGCGCACATCTTCGGCTACACCTGCGTCAACGACGTCACCGCGATCGAGTTCCTGTTCGAGGACAAGGCCTTCCAGCAGTGGACGCGCAGCAAGGGCTACGACACTTTCACCCCGCTCGGCCCCGTCATCGAGACCGATGTCGATCCGCTCGCGCTGCGCGTGCTGGCGATCCAGAACGGTGAAACCCGCCAGGATTACCCGGTCGCCGACATGATTTACAACCCCTTCGAGATCGTCGCGATGATGTCCGGGTACCAGACCCTGGTGCCCGGCGACCTGATCTGCTGCGGCACCTCGGTCGGCGCGCGGACGATGAAACCCGGCAGCGAAATCGAGGTTTCGATCCCGGGCATCGGCAGCCTGGTCAACCCGTTTGACGATTTTCCCGCCTGATAGCCGGAGCGCGACATGACGGCGGCGATGGCCATCGGCGAGAACCAGGAAGCTTTCGCCTTCCGCATGATCGGCGCGGCGAGGCGCGAGGACCGCGTGCAAATCACCGCCGACTGGGTGCTCGCCCAGTTCGAGCAGTTCTACCGCGAGTTTCTCGAAGTGCCCTACCGCGCGCGCGCGGCCTTCGAGGAGCAGCACCACAGCACGTCGATCTGGCTTAGCCGGCACCGGCTGTCGCTGTACAGCTCTCATATCTATCGCATGGGCGCCTACCTGAAGGCGGTGCAGCCCAATATTTCCAACGACGTCGATTTTCTCCGCGACCTCGAGCAGCGCTTCTGGAGCATGGCGGAGGACCGCTACGAGGCCGACGTCGCCTACGCCTTCATGCACTCGCTAAGGCGCATCGTTTACCGCGACCAGTGGAAACCGGTGGAGTACGCCTTCTGGGAATCGGCCGAGGACACGGTCAAGTTCCCGGTCGAGTTGCTGCGACACTACGAGGTCGACGCCGAGGTCGGGCCGAAATTGATCGAGGAAATACTCGGCCTGCCGGGAATTGGGGCACCATTTCGTGACGCCAGAGAGGACGCCCGGCTGATCGCGCGCCGCATTTATCGCTTCGCCCGCCGGCGCCAGACAACGGTGTCACGGCTGGAAATGATCGATGCCGGTTTTTACCGCAACCGCGGCGCCTACCTGGTCGGCCGGGTGCGCTTCGGCAACGGCAGCTGGACGCCGCTGATTATCGCCCTGCTGAACAGCGACCGCGGGGTCTACTGCGACGCGGTCATCCTCGACGAGCACCTCGCGCACAACCTGTTCAGCTCGACGCTGGCCAATTTCCACGTAACAACCATTTACTACCACGAGCTGAGCGCCTACCTGCACTCGCTGCTGCCGCACCGCGCGCTCGGCCTGCACTACTCGACGATCGGCTACAACCACGTTGGCAAGGTGGCGGTGATCCGCGAAATCAAGCAGGAGCTTGCCGACAACGGCGGCGTGCTCGATACCGCGATCGGCGAGCCGGGCACTGTCGCGATCGGCTTCGCCGGGCCGCAATCGGCCTACAACCTGAAGGTGATTCGCAATCACCCGACCGACGGCTACAAATGGGGCAGGTTCGAGGGCATCGATTCGGTCAAGGAAAAATACAGTCGCGTGCACCACATCAACCGCACCGGCAGCATGCTGGACAACATTATTTACTTCAACATCGCGCTGGAGACGAAGCTGTTCTCGCCGTCACTGCTGGAGGACATGCTGAGCGAGGCGAGCGACACGGTGTCGCTGCAGGGTGACTCGGTCGTGTTCAAATACCTGATCGCGCAGCCGCGGATGACTCCGCTGCCGGTATTTCTCGCCGGCGCCGGCGAACGCGAGGCGCGCGTGGTGATGGAAAGCCTCGGCGACTGCATCAAGAACAACGCCGCGGCAAACATATTCAACAAGGACCTCGATGCGCGCAATTACGGCGTCAGCCACTTCCTCAAGGTGTACCTGTTCGACTACGATGCGCTGGAAGTTTTCACCGACGTCAAGATCCGCAGCAACGTCGATCGCTTCGACGGCGAGGAGGACATCCCCGACTGGTACTTCGAGGAGGGCGTGATTTTCCTGCCCGAGGAGATCGAGGCCGGCCTGTGTATCCGCGAGCGCGAACACAGGCGCCTGTTCCGCGAGTTTCACGGCGACCTGCTGACCACGGCCTACTGGGAAAATCTGCAGAACGAGCTGCGCCGCAAGCACGTGCCGTCGATCAAGGTTTACCCGGACAGCTGCAAGCTGAGGCGGGAAGACACGGAGGCGATCGACGCGTCATGAGCGAGCAGCAGCCGATACAGTTTTATTCCAGCAAGCCCCGCCTGGTGCACATGGCGGCGAATATCGCGCTGGCCCCGGTGCTGCTCTACCTGGTCGGCATCTGGCCGTGGCCGCCGACGATGCCGCACTACGTCACCTTCGCGATCACCGGCCTGATCGCGATGCGTTTCGCGCGCCAGCGCTGGCATCAGCCGCGCATGGTCATCAACGAAGAGGGTATCTACTGCGGCAATTTCTATTCCTGGGAGTCGATCCGCCACATGCAGACCGTGATGCGGGCGGTGAAGCTGACGCTGATGAAGGACGATGGCACGGTCCAGAACAAGGTGCTCAATCTCGGCTGGGCCAGCAACAGCGACTTCAAGGTCATCGTGCAACTGCTCGGCGAACGCTACCAGCAATACCAGGCCTCGCGCTAACTCCCTTCATCACCACCGGCAAGACGGCGATCCGACATATCGGGATCTCTCAAAGTCAGCACATCGCAAAGTTCCCTGCTGTTGCGCGGCCAGACGTATCGGGGGCTGTCTGTCCGCTGAGTCATTCCCGCTAAAGCGGGAATCCCATACTACGCCGCCATTCATAAGATCCCCGCTTGCGCGGGGATGACTCCAGGTACATGAAATCAGAGTTCAGGAAAGTTTTGCGGGCGCCAGGCAGTGATATTTTTGCAGGAGCAAGGCGCCTGTGCGCGCAGAGCTGGAGCGCATAGATAATACGTGACAGCTCGAGCACACAGGCAACGCAGCTCCTGTGAAAATAGCGCTGCCTGGCGCCCACAAAATAAAGGATTGCAGCTCAGGGGGTCATCTTTTTCTTGTTCTCGTCGCTTAGGTTACGGGGGGATAACGCGAAGGACCCCCTGGCTGCAATCACAACCTGGATAATCAGGAAAAAAGCAAGCAGCGCGGCCATGCTGCCGCCGCCACTGGAATAATAGTATTCCTCGTAGTATTCGCTTGAGTATTCTTCGACATAGGGCTCGTCGTGCTCGAGGTCCTCGATGGTGACGTCCCTGCCGAGGTAGTGGTAATCGAGCACTTCGCTCGTCACCATTGCGGCATGGTCGAGGCTGTAGACCTCGACCAGCAGCGCGTAGTACCCGGGCGGATAGCCCTGCAGCAGTTCCGTTTCGACCTCGTAGGCATCCTCGAAATCATCGCCGTGGATGATGAACAGGTCAGTGGTGTAGTACTGGCTCCAGGGGCCGCCCTCGCGGCTCAGGTAAAGCTTGGCATATACGGTCGCGGCTTCGACGCTGACATCGACGTCGAAGAATACGTTGATCGCGTGATGAAAGCCGTCGCCGTCGAGGTCTGCCAGCAATTGCAGGTCGGCATCGTAGATCTCGAACAGCTGATCGTGGCGGTTGTCACCGCCGAGCTGCGGCTGATCGCTGACCCGCGCCGCGTAATGCTCGGCCTCGGCCGGCTTTTCGCGAACTACCGGCTCGGCCTGCTCGAGCATGCGTTTGAGATCGATCGTCTGATCCTGCCGCAACTTGCCCGCGGAGCGGCTGCTTTGCAGATCGTCCGCGGCGCCGGCCGCACCGGCGGCCGGCAACAGCAGGGCGGACAGCAATACCAACGCCTTCGAATTCATCACCAATCCCCGTCAGCCTAGTGCTTGCGCTTCTTGCCGCCGTGACCGCCGCGCTTCGAGCCGTGGCCGCGCGAGTGGCCGTAATCGGAGCGCCCGGGGCCGTAATAGCCCTTGTGGCCGTAGCCGTAGGAATAGCCTCCGCGGCTGTGGCTATAGGGGCGCTTGTGCGAGTGGCCGTGACGGTAATGGCCGCCACCGCGATGGTGGCCGTGGCGCTGGTAACGATAGCCATGCTGGTAGTAATGGCCGCCGTGGCCGTGACTCCAGAGCGCGCCGAGGGCGAACCCCGTCAGCACCGGCAGCACGACATCGGCTTCGTGATTCGCGCTTGCCGGGATCGTCGCCAGGCTCAGCAAGACGAGGCTTGCAGCAGCCGCCAATACCGGTTTTCTTACTCGTAGCCTTTGCATTGTTATCTCCACGATTGCTTGATCGTGGCGCTACTTTAGCCAGCCGAGTCTTAATCCAGGCTGAACCGGATTTCGCTTTACCCGATTCGATAAACTTTTATACTTGGCCGCATGAAAACGATCCGCCTCGAAAACGAACAAATCGCGCCCTCCAAGATTGTCTGCATCGGCCGCAATTACCTGGAGCACATCCGTGAACTCGGTAATGAAACTCCCGACGACATGGTAATTTTCAACAAGCCAAACTCGTCGATATCGCCGCGGTTGAACGCGACCATCGACGAGCCGCTGCACTACGAAGGCGAAATCTGCTTCATGATGCGCGGTGGCAGCTTTCACGCCGTCGGCTTTGGCCTCGACCTGACCAAGCGCGAACTGCAGTCGAAACTGAAGACCAAGGGCCTGCCCTGGGAACGGGCGAAGGCCTTCGACGGCGCCGCCTGCTTCAGCAATTTCGTCACCCTCGGCGACACCCCGCTGGAAAGCCTGTCGTTGCAGCTGGAGGTCGACGGCGAAATGCGCCAGGACGGCGGCTATGCGCTGATGATGTACAAGCCCGACCAGATCCTTGCCGGCGTGCAGCAGTTCATGTCGCTCGAGGATGGCGACATTATCATGACGGGAACGCCGAAAGGCGTCGGCAGGGTGCAGGCCGGCGAGCGCTTCGTCGGCCGGGTGCTATCGCGACAGGAAGTTCTGGTCAGCCAGGAGTGGCTGGCGGAGTAAGGCAAAAAAAAGCCGGACATCGTCCGGCTTTTCTGCATTCTGACCCGGCTTAAAGCGCCTTGATCTGTGCGTTCAGGCGGCTCTTGTGGCGCGCGGCCTTGTTATGACTGATCAGGCCATGGGTGGCAGAGCTGTCGAGCACCGGCACGACTTTCTTGTAGGCCGCCTCGGCAGCCGCCTTGTCGGCAGCGGCGATCGCTGCCACCGTCGCCTTGATATGGGTCCGCATCATTGAACGGCGGCTGGCATTCGCCTTACGGCGGTTTTCGGCCTGGCTTGCGCGCTTACGCGCGGATGCTGAGTTTGCCAAGGTATGCTCCTGGATTCGGGCTTGAAAAACGAGGCGCGCATTATCTTCACAGATCCCGTTGCTGTCAAGGCGAAATGACTGCTATACAGACACTTAAGTGCTACCATTCGCTGCTTTTACAATCTCGAGGCACAACGGAAAAATCCCTGTCATGAGCACGTTGATCAAATCGACTGTTTCGGTAGGCTCGATGACCCTGCTGTCACGCGTGCTGGGATTGGCCCGAGATATCGTCATCGCGCGATTCTTCTCCGCGAGCGATGCCGCGGACGCGTTTTTCGTCGCCTTCAAGATCCCCAACTTCCTGCGCCGGCTGTTCGCCGAGGGCGCATTTTCGCTCGCCTTCGTACCGGTTCTCTCCGAATACCGCAGCCAGTTCAGCATGGCGCAGACGCGCGACCTGATCGATCGCGTCGCCGGTACGCTGGGCTTCATACTGCTGCTGTTGAGCCTGCTCGGCGTGGTCGCCTCGCCGCTGCTGATCGCGGTTTTCGCCGCCGGCTTCATCGACCAGCCGGCCAAGTTCGACCTGACCGCGGACATGCTGCGGCTCACCTTCCCCTACATCCTGCTGATTTCGATGACGGCGATGGCGGGCGGTATTCTCAACACCTGGAAGCATTTCGCGGTGCCGGCGTTCACCCCGGTACTGCTGAACCTGAGCCTGATCGGCTGCGCGCTGTGGCTGAGCCCGCGGCTCGAGGTGCCGATCACCGGCCTGGCCTGGGGTGTGTTGCTCGCGGGCATCCTGCAACTGCTGTTCCAGCTGCCCTTCCTCTACCGCGAGGGACTGCTGCCCAGGCCGAAATGGGGCTGGCGCCACGAGGGCGTGCAAAAAATCATCAAGCTGATGATTCCGGCGCTGTTCGGTTCGTCGGTGGCGCAGATCAACCTGCTGTTCGATACCTTCATCGCCTCTTTCCTGGTCAGCGGCAGCGTCTCCTGGCTGTACTACGCCGACCGACTGCTCGAATTTCCGCTGGGAGTGTTCGGCATCGCGCTCGCGACCGTGGTGCTGCCGAACCTGTCGCAGGCGCACTACCGCGCCGGCGACGACAGCTTCAACAATACCCTGCAATGGGCGATCCAGCTGGCCCTGGTCATCGCCGTGCCGGCGGCCATCGGCCTGTTCATCCTGGCGCAGCCGATTCTCGCCACGCTGTTCCAGTACGGCCGGTTTACCGACTCGGACTCGCTGATGTCGGCACTGAGCCTGATGGCCTACAGCCTGGGCCTGCCGGCCTTCATCCTGATCAAGATCCTGGCGAACGGCTTTTACGCGCGCCAGGACACCAAGACCCCGGTTCGCATCGGCATCGAGGCGATGTTCATCAATATGGCGCTGAACGTAGTGTTCGTGTTGTCGATGCTGCAAACCGATTTCATCGCGCCGCATGTCGGCCTGGCGCTGGCGACTTCGGCCTCCGCCTACTACAACGCTTTCCGCCTCGCGCGCGGGTTGCGCCGCGACGCGATACTCGCACCGGCGGCAAGCTTCGGCACGCCGCTACTCAAGATTCTGTGCGGCTGCGTCGTCATGTCGATGCTGATTTACTTCATGCTGCCGGAGCTCGCCGGCTGGGCGGAACTGCGCTGGTACGACCGGCTGCTGGAGCTGCTCCGGCTGATCCTGCCGGCGATCTTGTGTTACGCCGCGATGCTTTGGATAATGGGCTTTCGCCGGCAGCATTTCATCGCCTGATCTCCCCTGCAATGAAACTGATCAGAGGTTTGTACAACTTGACCACGCCACTGCGCGCGAGCGCGGTGACGATCGGTAATTTCGACGGTGTGCATCGCGGCCACCAGCTCGTTATCAGCCAGTTGAAACGGG
>Ga0209536_100015930_pt1 | contig 10706 bp, 10 predicted proteins | sample DeeMarSeWOR28_12_FD_187461 | JGI IMG/M metagenome (GOLD analysis project Ga0209536, IMG submission 187461) | Marine sediment microbial communities from White Oak River estuary, North Carolina - WOR-2-8_12 (SPAdes) (version 2) | ecosystem: Environmental > Aquatic > Marine > Intertidal zone >...
CCAGCATAGGCTGCGCTGCCTTTGCACGCATTACCTTGTTACGTTTTTCCGCAGTTCGAACGAGGGCGGCCTGGCCGTCCCGAATCCGGATGCAGCGGATTCAGGAAACGATGCGCCAGCATTCACGGCCACCCAGCTGCACATTGGCCATGACGAACGGAAGCAACGCGAGGCGATCCGGGCAACCGGGCAGTGCGGTCAGGCGGCGTCCGGCTCCAGTCGTTGTGTCGGCGCCACTGCGGCCCGGGCGCTGGCACGCCGTTCACGCTCGCGCGCTGGCACGCGACGTCACCGATGCGAACCACTGCGAAAGATGCGTTTGATCCTCGGGTATTCTGACCTTGCATGCCTTCGCCACGATCAGTGCGCACTGCAGGATGATATCGGCGATGGTGTAGCGCTCCGCGACCAGAAAGTCGCGCTTCTCAGGCGCGCGCTTTCCCAGTTCGCCATCGAGCCAGGCCATGCGGCGCAGCAGTTGCTCGCGGGCCAGTTCGCCATACTCCTTGACCTGCGTGATGCGTCCGACCCAGAACGGGTGGAGGTTTTCGAACACGTTCATCACTGGTATGCCGAACTCGAGCTCGGCACGGCGGGTCCACATCTCGATCTGCGCGGTTTCCAGGGGCGTTTCCCCGAACATGTTCGGCTGCGGATGGAGTGCCTCGATGTAACGACAAATCGCGACCGATTCGGTGATGATGGTTCCGTCGTCCAGTTCCAGTACGGGGAGCTTGCCGATCGGGTTAAGGTGAAGGAATTCGGGGGCAGCGTTCTCGCCTTCGGCTACATCGACTTCCTGCAGCGGTATCTCGACACCTTTTTCGGCAAGGAATATTCGCACGCGCCGCGGGTTCATCCCCGCGCTGAGGTTGTATAGCTTCATCGGTAGTGGTCTCGCTATTCGCCGCCCCGGTCCGGGAATTACTTCACGTGAGCAACGATGCCGCGGTAAGGCTTCGTGCCGTAGAACTCCGCGTCGAGCAGGCCGGCCTTGGCCAGCGGCAGTTCGCCAAACAGGCGCTCGGCATGGGCAACGTCTTCGCATTCCATCACCAGGATGGCGCCTTTACCGTCGGTGCGATTGTAGATTTCCCTGACGATTTCGTCCCGGTACATCCGCAGCGCGTGATTCGCCTCCTCTTCAAGGTAAGGTGCGAATTCCTCGGGCTTGGCGCTTTCCTTCCGGGTGGCGACAACAACGACTTTCATCGGCAATGCTCCTCATTGATCTTCATCGCCGGGCACGGCTCCCGGCATGGTTGCAGTAACTACCACTGTTCATGGTAGGGGCGAAGTTCGACGTTGAACGACCACGCCGAACGGTCCTGGTGCGCGACATGATAGACCGTGTCCGCAATCGCCGAAGGCTTCGCGAAAAACTCATCGGGTTTGTCCGGAAACATGCGGGGACGTGTCGACGGCGTATCTATCGCGGCGTCGATTGTAATGTAGGCGACGTGTATGCCTTTCGGGCCGAGATCCCGGGCGATGGATTCGGCAAGAATGCGTTGCGCCGCTTTGGTCGGTGCAAACATGCAGAAACTCGGTTTGCCGCGCCATGCCGCCGTGTTCCCGGTGACGATGATCGCGCCGTTGCCATTGGTGATCATGCCGGGCGCGACGCACTGTGTCAGTACCATCAGCGCCGTGGTGTTGACGCGGAATATTTGTTCGAACTGAATGGGATCGGCTTCGAGAATGGTCTTGAACGCGCCCTGGGCTGCGTTGTGAATTGCCGTACTAACCGGCCCAAGGTCCGCGCGCACCTGCTCAACGGTTGCACGCAGTGCGTCGAGGTCGGCGATGTCGCAAACGTAGCCGCGCGATCCGGGGATCTCTTTCTCCAGCCGTTTCAGCCGCTCTGCGGTTCGCGCGAGCATTGCCACCCGGTAGCCATCTTGCGCGAAGCGTCTTGCCATGGCTGCGCCCGTTCCGTCGCCCGCGCCGGTGATGAGACATACTGGTTCGGTCATTCTGGCTCCTTCGTTTATTTGGCGGCGTGCCTTGCCACTTGCCGGGTGCGTCAATTTATATGATGATTGACATATAAACAACCTGCATGGAAACGGCCTGACAGCAAATGAGACGATCCAGAGAGGATACGGCGCAAACCCGTGGGCGGATTATCGCCGGCGCGAGCGCGATCCTTCGCGAACGCGGTTTGTTGAATGTCAGCGTGGCGGAACTGATGGCGACCGCCGGCCTTACGCATGGCGGCTTCTACGCCCATTTCGACTCGCGCGATGAGCTCGTCGCGGAAGCGATCCGTTTTGCGCTGCTTCAGTCGGCGCAACGCATCTACATGAGTGCGTTGAAAAGCGGGGAAAGGCCCGGGTACGCGAAACTGATACGGCGGTATCTGACGGTCGAGCATCGCGACCATCCCGAAAGCGGTTGCGCAATCGCCTCGCTGGGGTCGGAAATCGCTCGCAACGGCGCCACTGCCGCAGAAGTGTTTTCGGAAGGTTTCTCCGAGTTGATCGGACTTCTGGCGCAGTTGTCACCGGAAAGAACCGCCAGGGCACGTAGGGCGCACATCCTGTCGGTGGTAAGTGCGCTCTCCGGGGCGCTGGTATTGGCCCGGTCGGTCACCGGCAGCGAGATGTCACGGGAAGTGCTGGACTCGGTCCGGAGCGTGCTCCTCGCCGACGAGAAGCGCCGTCAATCCGGCGCCATTGTCCGCCGCCCGCATGTGGAAGCCGGCAAAGCCGGGTAGAGTCGAATCTGCAACTGAATCTGAAACTGAATCTGAATCTGGAACTGGAGAAGCGATGCAAGGGACAGAATCCCACGGCAAGAGACGGGAAGTAGAGTTCTTGTTCGATTTCGGTAGTCCGACGGCCTATCTTGCCTATACGCAACTGCCGGGAATTGCGGCCGAGCGCGGCGCGCGGATCCGATGGCAACCGATTCTGCTGGGCGGCGTGCACAAGGCCAGCGGCAACGTCAGCCCCATTACAGTGCCTGCGAAAGGGCGCTGGATGTTCGAGGACATTTCCCGCTGGGCCGCGCGCTACGGCGTACCGTTCAGGATGAACCCGGGTTTCCCGATCAACACGGTAGCGCTGATGCGCGGCGCGGTCGCGATGCAAATGAAGATGCCCGATGCGTTCATGACCTACGTCGACGCGATATTCAAGGCGATGTGGGCCGAGCCGCGGAACATGGGCGATCCCGCGGAAGTGGCCGCCGTACTCGGGCAGGCAGGGCTGGACGCAGAGCGCATCTTCGCCCTGGTCGGAGAGCAGGAAATCAAGGACAAGCTCAAGGCCAACTCCGATGATGCGGTCGCGCGCGGGGTGTTTGGCGCACCGACGTTCTTTGTCGGCGACCAGATGTTTTTCGGCCAGGACCGGCTCGATTTCGTGGCTGAAGCGCTCGAAGCGAAACCGCTTTAAGAAAACCGTAAACGGGAGGAACAGGATATGGCTTATCAGGCAATGGGCTTCGAGATGCGCGGCAACATTGCATGGGTGACGTTCAATCGGCCGGACGCGCTCAATGCGATCAATGCCCAGGCGACGCACGAGTTCTACGATATCGTCAACCGTATCGCCAGTGACCACTCGGTACGTGCCGTCGTGCTTACCGGCTCCGGCGATCGCGCCTTTTGCGCTGGCGGCGACGTTGCCGAGTTCCAGTCGAAAGGTGACGGTGTCGAAGCGCTGGTCCGTGAGATGACCGGGGTGCTGCACGTCGGCATCTCACGCCTGGCCTGGCTTCCGGCCCCGGTCATTGCGGCGGTCAACGGTGTGGCGGCCGGTGCCGGCCTCAGTTTCGCCGCCTGCTGTGATCTGGCGATCGCCGCCGACTCGGCGAAGTTCACCAGTGCCTATACCCATATCGGACTGACTCCGGACGGAAGCTCTACGTTTTTTCTGACGCGATTGCTGGGCCGCCGCCGGGTGATGGAGATGTACATGACCAACCGGGTGCTGTCTGCACAGGAAGCGCTGGACTGGGGGCTGGTCAACCGCGTCGTGCCGGCTGCCGATCTGATGGATGAAGTGACCAAGCTCGCAACCCAGCTCGCCAACGGACCGACGCGAGCCTATGCGGGCGTGAAAAAGCTGGTCATGATGTCACCCAACGACACGCTCGAATCGCAGATGGAGCGCGAGACGCGGGTGATCGCCGAGATGGCCCAAACCAAAGATGCGCGTGAAGGCATCAGCGCCTTTGTCGCGAAACGCAAACCAACGTTTACCGGCGAGTAAAAGCGCCTAACGACAGACAGGACGGAGAGTGACATGGCAATGTCGGCAAAACCGTACGCTGAAAAAAAATTCGCCGAGATCAATGGCAGCCGCATGGCCTATATCGACGAGGGCGAGGGCGATGCCATCGTGTTCCAGCACGGCAACCCGACCTCGTCCTATCTGTGGCGAAATATCATGCCGCATTGCGAAGGTCTCGGGCGGCTCATCGCCTGCGACCTGATCGGCATGGGTGACTCGGACAAACTGAGTCCGTCTGGACGCGATCGTTACAGCTACGCCGAACAACGCGAGTTCCTCTATGCGTTATGGGACAAGCTCGACCTCGGCGACAAGGTCGTGTTCGTCATTCACGACTGGGGCTCGGCGCTCGGCTTCGAATTCACCCAGCGGTATCCGGACCGGGTGCAGGGAATTGTCTACATGGAAGGCATTGTCACGCCGCTGACCTGGGATGAATGGCCGGAGAATGCACGCCGCGTGTTTCAGGGTTTTCGCTCCGAATCCGGCGAGGAAATGGTGCTGACGAAGAATGTCTTTGTCGAAAACGTATTGCCCAGCGCGGTGCTGCGCAAGATGAGCGACGAAGAGATGAGCGAATACCGCAGACCGTTTGCACAACCGGGCGAAGACCGGCGGCCGACGCTGTCCTGGCCGCGGCAGATTCCGATTGAAGGTCGGCCTGCCGACGTGGTCAAGGTCGTCGAGGGCTATTCGCGCTTTCTGGCGCAAAGCTCTATTCCCAAATTGTTCGTCAATGCCGACCCCGGTTCGATACTGACCGGCCGCCAGCGCGAAGTCTGCCGTGCCTGGCCCAACCAGACCGAGGTCACTGTCAAGGGGGCGCATTTTCTCCAGGAAGACAGTCCCGATGAAATCGGTAAGGCGGTTGCCGATTTCGTTCGGCGCATACGCGGCTGATCTGACGCCCGGCCAGGCGTTCAGATTGATCGATGGCCAAGCCACTTGACCTGATGCTGGTCGGTGCGACCGGTGCCGTCGGCAGCCGGGTGCTAGTTGCGGCACTGGATGACGAGCGGTTTGCCAAAGTCGTGGCGCCGACACGCCGCCCTTTGAGGAAGCATGCCAGGCTGCTAAACCCGGTTGTCGATTTCGAACGGCTTCCGGTTGACGCACCGTGGTGGAGTGTCGATGCGGTCATCTGCACATTGGGAACAACCATCAAGGCAGCGGGATCGCAGGCGGCGTTCGTTGCCGTCGACCGGGAACTGCCGATTCACGTCGCGCGCCTGGCGCGGCAAGCCGGCGCGACTCGCTTCGCCCTCAATTCATCCCTGGGCGCGAGCCACAGCGGTAACTTCTATTTGCGTACCAAGGCTGAGGCCGAAAATGGTATCCGGGCGATCGGTTATCCGTGTTTCACCATCGTTCGCCCGTCATTGATCGATGCAAGGCGCGAACAGTCACGGCCGGGAGAGTCTGTTGCAATCGTGTTGGCGCGCCTGTTCAAGCCGTTGATCCCGCGCCGCTACCGCGCAGTGAAACCGGAGCGTATTGCGCGTGCGCTCATCGATGGCGTGCTGGCGGACGCGGGCGGCGAAACAATCACCGAATCGGAACAACTTTGATTGCGGATTGCGGCACGGCGAGGCCGCGCTGTGGGACGAACGTTGCGCGATTGCAACATGCATTCACGCAAAAAATCCTTATCGTTTAGGCAATTGTTTTGCGTCTTCGATCATGGGCAAAAAAACCCTTGACTTCATTCAGCGGGAGGCGCCCACTGTTTCTGTGACCGTGCGCAAGGTTGGGGTAGGTTCTCAAGCTAAAGTACGAAGATCAGGTTGTTGCCAGTGACATTCGCTGTTGTGCGCGTCGCAGCTTTGCGATGTGCCTGATGCGGACAGGCGGCGACCACTTTGACCCCTGTGTTTGAGGGTCACCCCGGCTGGAGCCGCGGCGCAAAATGCTGAGGGCGTAACCTGCGTTACGCCCTTTGTGTTTCTGCGATCGGAATTGGCCGGCCTCTACGCGTTTCTGCTCGCCGTGATGTGAACGCGCGGAACTCCGGTGGCACGCGCTTGCGCTTGTCCCACGCAGAACCATCGACATTCATTTGTGAAACGGATATCCGCTGCGTAACGACCCGGGCCCGGGGTGCTCGATGCCGGTCAGAACTCGTAGCTGATGCCGACCGTGAAGCGGTAATCGTCTCTTTCGGGGACCGTCCCATTCGCAGCGGGCTGCGGGTCTTGCACGCGGTCCCAGGTGAACGTAAGGTCGAGGTCCAGTTCGCCGACGAGGTCCGATGACAGGGTTGTGACCATGTTATGGAGAAGGGAGCCATTTTCCTCGTCGACCACCTGAAGGCGGTACTGGAAAAGGTAATCGAGCCATTTCGTCAACTCGGTATCGAACGATGTGCCGAGCAAGACTGCGGAGGAAATGTTCGCAGTGTCCCTGCCCGCCTCGACGGAAACCGCTTCCTTGTACAGCGCGCCGACACCCGCGGAAATGTCCCACTCGGTTTTCGGGGTCCGAATGATGTCGTAGCCGCCTCCGGTGCCGAGCGTCAGCTGATTCTGGATGTTCTGGAACCGGTCGCGGAAATACTCGGCAAACACGACGCGCCAATACAGCCTGGAGGTTACGAAAGAATCGAAATACCCGTTGATGCGGTGATTGTTCTGCGTTTCCACACCCGTGGTTTCGCTGAACGTCCCGCGGTAGTCGGTGTGAAAGCGCGACCCGGCCTTGCGCCGTTCAATCACGAAATAGACCGATGCGTCGGTCACCTCCGAGTTGCCGCTTCGGACATTCAAGCCAACCGTCAAATCGCCCGACCAGTAATCCCATTCAGACTGCGCGCCCTGGGCAATGGTGACAATCTGGTCGCGTTTCAGCGTGGTGGCATTCGGGCTGGTTCCGATGGTGGCGGTATTGCCGACCAGGGTGAGTTGGCCATACGCCGTCAACGGTATCCGCCCGTTTCCCAGATCGGTGTACCGCACTTCCTGCGGCCCGGCCGAGCGCAGAATCCTCACATCTTCCCAATCGAACTTCAGTGAGTCGAGTTCGTCACTTTCGAATTCCAGTTGGTAGCTGTAAAGGCCCTTGATCTCGCCCTTGAGCCATTCTCCCGAAGTCAGTTGCAGCCAGTCGAATCGGGAATCGGGCGGCGGGAAGAACGCTTCCCAGGGATCGACGACCGTGGATACAGTGGACTCGACGACGGCTTCCGGAAGTGGATCTTCCTCCATCGTTTCCATCGGCTCGTCGGGGAATTCGATTCCGTTGTCGGGAATCTCGCTGCCCGGCATCGCGTCCTCTGTTGCGGGCAGTTCCATCTCCGTACCGGAATCCTGGACGCCGGAATCCTGCGCCCAAGCTGCAGCCGGGCGCATACCCGCGCTTGCGACAAACACGTACATCGCAAGAAACAACAGGCGGCCGGTAGCTGCGCAGGACATTTAGTGAAACTTCGCCGTATTGAATGGATTCGGTTGAAAGCGCGTGTCGTGTCGGGCTTGTTCGTTGTCGACTGAATCATCCGCATGCCACAAACGACAGCATGCATTCTAAACCGGAATGCAAAGCGGCATTGAAAGCGCCTCAGTGACCGGCACGCCTTTGCGCGATCCGGCGAACCCACTTGCTGGCTTCGACAGCAAGGAACACCACGCTCGAAGCCGCCAGGCACAACAACAGTTCGCCGGCCGAAAGCGGCGTGGTCTTGAATACCGGGTTCAGGTACGGCACGTATATCGTTGCCATCTGTAAGAGGAACGTCAACACCACCGCGCCAAGCAGCGGTTTGTTGGTGAACAGTCCGAGCGAGAACAGCGACTGGTCTTCGGAGCGCAATGCCATCACCTGCCCGACCTGGGACAGCGTCAACACGGTAAAGACCATCGTTTGCCAGTGCGCCGAGCCGATGTGCAATGCGTACGCCTGCACCGTCAACGACACGCCGGCCATCAGCAAGCCGACCCACAGCATGTGCTGCCACATGCCGCTCGAGAACACGCCCTCCTGCGGCGGGCGCGGCGGACGCTTCATCACGTTCTTTTCGGCCGGCTCGCTGGCCAGCGCCAGGCCGGGCAGTCCGTCGGTGACGAGGTTGACCCACAGTATATGGATCGGCAGCAGCGGAATCGGCAGGCCGAGCAGCGGTGCCAGCACGATGGTGAGGATCTCCCCGGAATTACTGGTCATCGTGTAGCGGATGAACTTGCGGATGTTGTCGTAGATGCGCCGCCCGGCGCGCACCGCCGAGACGATGGTCGCGAAGTTGTCGTCGAGCAATACCAGGCTCGATGCCTCGCGCGCCACGTCGGTTCCGCCTTTGCCCATCGCGATGCCGATGTCGGCGCGCTTGAGCGCGGGCGCGTCGTTGACGCCGTCGCCGGTCATGGCGACGCTCTCGCCTTCGTCCTGCAGCGCGCGCACGATGCGGATTTTCTGCGCCGGGTCGACGCGTGCATACACGCGAATGTCGCGAACCTGTTTCGCGAGGTCGGTGTCGCTGATTGTTGCCAGTTCCTGTCCCGTGACGACGCGCCCACCGTCCTCGAGGATGTGCAGGCTGGTGGCGATGGCGCGTGCCGTAGCCGGGTGATCGCCGGTAATCATCACCGGGATGATGCCGGCCGTCTTGCAAAGCTGAATGGCTTCTTCGGCTTCGGCGCGCGGCGGATCGTGCAGTCCGGTGAGGCCCAGCAAGGTGAGGTCGTGCTCGAGGTGTCCGGCGTCGTCGCTGGCCGGCAGTTGCGGCCAGTCCCGGCAGGCGATCGCCAGTACGCGCAGCCCGGCCGCCGCCATCCGGTCCGCCTCCCCCAGCAATGCATCCGGGTCGATCGCCGTTACGCCTTGCGCGGTCAGCATGTTGCGACACAACGGAATCACCGTTTCCGGCCCGCCCTTGGTAAAGGCGCTGAAGCTGCCAGCGTGTCCGTGCACGGTCGTCATGCGCTTGCGTTCCGAATCGAACGGCACTTCCATCACGCGCGGCCAATCCGTTTCAAGTTGCGATTTCCGGTAACCGGCATGCGCAGCGGTCTGGAACAGGGCGACCTCGGTCGGGTCGCCGACGATCTCGTCTTCGCCTTTGGCCTGCGCATCGTTGCTCAACGCCATCGCGCGCAGCAGGCTGGCCCAGGGCTCGCCTTCGCGCGGCAGTCCCTCGGCAGGCACCGGCTTCGCATTCGCATACAACTCGGCGACGCGCATGCGGTTCTGCGTCAGCGTGCCGGTCTTGTCGGAACAGATCCACGTTACCGAGCCCAGCGTCTCGACCGCCGGCAGGCGGCGTATCAGTGCGTTCTCGCGCACCATCCGGTGCGCACCAAAGGCGAGGGAAATGGTGACCACCGCAGGCAGTGCTTCGGGAATGGCGGCAACCGCCAGGCTCACCGCGGTCAGGAACATCAGCAACGGCGGTTCGCCGCGCAGCAGGCCGACGGCGAATACCAGCGCGCAGATCGCCAGAATCGCCAGCGCCAGCCGCTTGCCGAACCGCGCCAGGCGTTTTTGCAGGGGTGTTTGCGCGTCGCCGTCGCCTTCGAGCAGCGCGGCAATGCGGCCGATCTCGGTTTGCATGCCGGTGGCGGCAACCAGCGCGCGCGCGCGGCCATACGTCATGATCGTTCCCTTGAACGCCATGTTGGTTTGCTCGCCCAGTGCAAGGTCGGGTGCGTCGAGCGGCTGCGTATGCTTGTCGGTGGTTTGCGATTCGCCGGTCAGGGCGGCTTCGTTGATCTTGCAGTGCGCCGTTTCGATCAGGCGCAGATCGGCCGGCACGATGTTGCCGGCTTCGAGATCCACGACATCTCCGGGCACCAGTTCCTCGGCCGGGATCTGCCGGGTTTGCCCGTTGCGTACCACCTGCGCGTTGACGGCGGCGAGTTTTCGCAAGGCGGCGATGGCGCGCTGCGCGCGAAACTCCTGCACGAAACCGATGACGGCGTTGAGCACGACAATGACGATGATGGCAATCGTGTCCGCGACGTCGCCGATGAATCCGGAGACGACTGCAGCGCCGATCAGCACCAGGATCATGAAATCGGTGAACTGGGCGAGCAGGGTGCGCAGGATGCTGCGTTGCGCCTGCTCGCGGATGGCATTCGGCCCGTACTGCGAGAGGCGCTTCAGTGCTTCGTCGTCGCTCAGTCCCGCCTGCGTGTCAGTGGCAAGGTCGTGCGCCGCCTGTTGCGCGCTCAGGCAGTGCCACTTCGCGGACGCGCCGGGTGCCGCCGCAGTGGCTTGCTGCTCCGCCGCTGCAGTTGCCGTGGGCTTCGTTGGCACCGGACCGTTACTCATCCGACGTGAATGAAAAGGATGTAGCTGTTGATGAGGTAAACCGTGAGCAGCATCAGGCTGGCCCAGCCGACCGTTCTGTACAGCCGGGTGCGGGCGCGGTAGAACAGGCCGATGATGAAGATTCCGCTCATGATCATCGCCGACATTGCGGATACGGCGTGCACGCTCGACACGTGCGACAGGATCGGGCCTTTCAGATAGACCAGG
>Ga0209536_100015931_pt1 | contig 10706 bp, 5 predicted proteins | sample DeeMarSeWOR28_12_FD_187461 | JGI IMG/M metagenome (GOLD analysis project Ga0209536, IMG submission 187461) | Marine sediment microbial communities from White Oak River estuary, North Carolina - WOR-2-8_12 (SPAdes) (version 2) | ecosystem: Environmental > Aquatic > Marine > Intertidal zone >...
ACCCGGTCGGCCCCGGTAACCATAACGCGCGTCACGCTCCTGCCTGATCTGTTCCCAGCGTCGGTCCTGTTCGGCGCGGCGCTGCTCCCAGTCTTTCAGCAATTCCTCATAGCTGGGGGGTTCGTACATATGCTCGTGCGTATGAGGCCCGCCGGGATATTGCTCCATGCCTTCGGGGCGCCCGGCCTGCATCTCTTCCCAGAGTTTTGCCCGCTCGGCTTTGCGCTGCTCCCACTGCTTGTCCATCTCCTCGCGGCTCGGCGCACCGGCTGGCGTGGGCGGACTGGGCGGCTGCACGTCCGTGGATGCCGGGTGCTCATGTTGCTCCATCATCTTGGCGCGCTCGGCCTGCATCTGCTTCCAGCGCTTCGCCTGCTCGGCTTTCTGCTGCTCCCAGCGCTCTTCCTGCTCAGCCTTGCGTTGCTCCCACTGCTTGTCCAGCTCTTCACGGCTCGGCACAGCGGGCGGCTCACCCGCCACACCGGGAGCTGCCGGCGGCGCCGGCGGTTCGGGCATCGCGGGCGGTGCAGGCGGCTCCTGCATAGCAGGCGGTGCCGGCGGCGTGGGTGGCGTCGGCGGCTCGTGCGCTGCGGTGGGCGGCACGGGTACCGGCGGCAATCCGCGCTGCTGGCGTTCGGTGTCGGCCTGCGCCCGCATCTCATCCATGCGCTTCTGCATCTCTTCCACACGCTTCTGCATTTCGGCCTGATGGGCCTGCTGCTGCTCGATCATCTGCTTGCGGCGTTTCTCCTGCTGCGCCATGAACTCCTCGCGGGTCAGCTGTCCGGTAGGCGCCTGTGTCGGCATCCCAGCCGGCATACCGGGCGGATAGGCGCCGGGTTCAGCTTCCAGCGTGGCATCGGGGCGGAACTGCGGTGGGGGAGCAGGCGGTGCCGCGGGGGCACCACCGGCTGAAAAAGGTCCGGGCGGGGGCGGCGGCGGAGCCACGGCCGGTGCCTGGGCACCCTCCACTGCCGCTGCCGCCTGACTGGCAGCCGTATCCTCGGCCTGTGCTGCCGGCACCAGCAGCAGACTGCCGGCGACGGAACCCGCCATCAGCAGCTGTAACCAGCCCGCACTCGTCTTGTTGGTTTCCGAATCTATGCTCACGATAATGTCCTCCGCGCTGCGGCTTGTTTTGTGTTAATTACGTTACCCGGTGCACCGATCGATGCCCGGTAACAGAACTTCAAAGACCTGCTAGTGTTGTCATCTCTGACCATCACGCCGACGCCTCACTCTCGGCTGCCTCTTGCGCCGCAACGGCCCTTTTTGCAACGACGTCGCGGTGCTTGAGGAAGCGGCCCTCCAGGCTGATACAACCCAGCGGTATCACGATCAGGGTGAACAGGGTCGCCATACCGGTACCGAACAGCAGGCTGACCGCCATGCCGTTGAAAATCGGATCCTGCAGAATCGCCATGGCACCGGCCATCAAGGTCAGTGAAGTAATGAAGATCGGACGCATACGAGTCTTGGCGGCGTGCACAGCCGCTTCGACAATATCCTTGCCATTGGCGACTTCGTTTTTGACGAACTCAACGATCAGGATGGAGACACGTACGATGATACCGCCGAGGGCAATCAAGCCGATCATGGACGTCGCGGTAAACTCCGTAGCCATGATCCAGTGCCCGGGAATGATGCCGATCAGGGTCAGCGGGATCGGCGCCATGATCAGGCCGGCCAGTGCGTAGTCGTGGAACTCTACCACGATCAGACCGTAGATCAGCAACATGGCCGCCATGAAGGCGAGCCCCATGTCACGGAAGGTTTCATAGGTGACGGTCCATTCACCGCCCCACTCGAAACCGGACTGCAGGTCATTGGCGGGCGGCCCGAGCAGACCCCAGGGCATACCGGTAATCTGCACACCATCCGGCGCCGTGTAGTTTTCCAGCAGGTCCTCGACACCGAACATGCCGTAGATCGGCGCACCCAGGAAGCCGGTCATCTCACCGGTCACGTACTCAACGGAGCGCAAATCCTGATGGTAGATGTAGGGGTCCTCCTGACGCTTGACGAAGGTGCCAAGTTCGCCCAACGGCACCGTGGAACCGGCGTTGGTGGGGATCGGCAGGTTGGCCAGGCGCGAGACCTGAGAACGCACCGCCAGCGGTGCCTGCATCACAATGTAGGTGGGCTCCAGCGGTGCGGCACGCTTGACATCACCCAGCTGGTATCCCCCCATCGCCATCGCCAGATTGCGGTTGATGGTTTCGGTGCTGACACCATTGCGGTCGGCCTTCTCGCGATCGACCTCAAAATGCCAGTAGGTGTAGGGATCGGCCATGTAGGTGTCGACATCGATCAGGTCCTCCACCTCCATGAACATGGCCTCCATGTCGCGCGCTGTCTGCCGGCGAGTGGCGTCATCAGGCCCGTAGACCTCCGCCACCACCGTCTGCAGCACCGGCGGACCGGGCGGCATTTCCACCACCTGGATACGTGCGCCCAGTTGCTCGGCGACCGGTGTCAGTATCTCGCGGGCGACCACCGAGAGCTCGTGACTGGAACGTTCGCGATCGTGCTTCTCGAGCAACATGACCTGAATGTCCCCCATCCACGGCATCTGACGCAGGTAATAGTGGCGCACCAGGCCGTTGAAGTTGAACGGCGACGCCGTACCGGCGTAGGTCTGCATGGCAGTGATCTCGGGAATCTCTTCACGCAGTTTTTCAGCCAGTATCTGAACGACGTTGGCGGTCACCGGCAACGCGGTGCCCTCCGGCAGGTTGACGACGACGTTGAATTCCGGTTTGTTGTCGAATGGCAGCATCTTCACCGCCACCACCTTGAAGTAGAACAGCGAACAAACCGCCGCCGTGATTGCGATGATGCTCACCAGGAAAAGGATGCCCAGCGTACGGTGGTTGATCAGCGGTCGAATAATGGGCTCGTAGATCTTGCCGATGATCTTGTGGGTGCGCTCCTCGCGCGCCTCGGCCTTCTTGAACGCACTGAGGGAGGCGGGACGCATACGCACCGAAAACCAGGGGGTGAAGATGAACGCTGCGATCAGGGAAAAGAACATGGCCGATGAACCCAGCACCGGAATCGGCCGCATATACGGCCCCATCAGGCCACTGACAAAACCCATGGGCAGCAACGCGGAGATGATGGTCAGGGTGGCGAGGATGGTGGGGTTACCCACCTCACGGACCGCGTCGATGGCAATGCCGATGGTGGTCCGGCCGGCGTCCATCCAGCGGCGGAATATGTTCTCCACCACCACGGTGGCGTCGTCGACCAGAATACCGATGGAGAAGATCAGGGCGAAAAGACTGACGCGGTCGATGGTATAGCCCAGCACCCAGGCCGACCACACGGTAATCAGGATAACGATCGGAATGACAGTGATGACGACGAACGCGGCGCGGAAACCCAGGCCGACAAGACAGAGAATGGTTACGGCACCGGCGGCCTCGAACAGCGCCATCAGCAGTTCGTTGACCTTGTCGTTGGCGGTCTTGCCATAGTCTCGGGTAATGGTGACGCGCACGTTGTCCGGAATCAGGTGACCGCGCAACAACTCCAGCTTGTCGAGAATATCGTTGGCCACCGTGACGCCGTTGGTGCCCTCCTTCTTGGCCAGCGCGATGGTGACAGCCGACTCCCCGGAAGCCTGCGCTTCATTTTCGTCAGCCGACTGACCCGTGTAATAGGTCACCAGCTGACGCGCCTCTTCGGGACCGTGTATGACGTCGGCGATGTCCTTGACGTAGACTGGCAGGCTACCACGGGTACCCACGACCAGGCGCGAAATCTCGTCCGCCGTGCGCAGGAACGACCCGGTATAGACCGAGAAAGCGGCATTTGACGACTCCACCGAGCCGGCCTGCTGTTGCTGGTTGGCGGCGTTGATGGTCTGTGCAAGGTTGTCCAGCGTCAGACCGTGACCGGCCAGTCGCTCGGGTACCACTTCCACGCGCACCTGTTCTTTGCGCCCGCCGACCACAAAGCCCTGTCCGCTGTCGGGCACTTCCCGAAGTTTCTGCAACACATCCATTCCCAGCGTTCGCAAGGCCGCGTCGTCGACGCTGTCCGATGACAGGGTCACGGTCACCACCGGCACGTCGTCGATACCCTTGGGTTTGACCAGCGGCATCGACACCCCGGGTGGAATCATGTCGAGGTTGGACTGTAACTTATCGTGCACCTTGACGATGGACGGTCCCAGCGGTTCGCCGACGACGAAACGCACCGTAACCATCGCCTGGCCGCGCTGACTGGCCGAGTAGACGTGCCGCACCCCGGGGATCTGATACATGATCCGCTCCAGCGGTTCGGTCACCAGGCTGGCCACCTGATCCGCCGAAGCGCCCGGATACTGCACGAAGATGTCGATCATGGGCACCGAGATCTGCGGATCTTCCTGGCGCGGCGTGAAAATGAGGCCGAGCAGACCGACGGCCAAGGTGGCCACCATCAGCAGGGGTGTGATGGGGGAATCGATGAAGACCGAGGCGATGCGGCCGGCAATACCAAGGCGACTTCTCTCGGCCGCCTCAAGGTCGCGCTGCTCGACGACTTCAGTACTCTCTTCGTGCTGCGGGGTATTTTTTTCTTCCGTCATGTTTTTCGCACCGATCCGTACCGGGGTTTACTGGGAGCGTTGCTGATTCCAGTCAGGCGATGCGCTCGCCGGTGGGGTCGCGTAGATACGCTCTCCCACCCTGAGACCAGAGAGCACCGCCACCTGATGAGCACCGACATAGTCGCCCAGGCGAACCAGACGCAGCTCCCGGCGGCCGTCCTCGCTAGCAACGTAAACCGCGGGCAGACTGCCACGCCACAACACCGCGGTGTCCGGGATGACGGGCACTTCGCCGACCTGGGCAGCCGTGTCCGGGACCATGACCTCCGCATACATACCGGGACCGCCCGGCACGTTGATGGGAAGATCAAACTTGACGGTGACCGTGTGGCGTACCGGATCCGCCGACGGGAAAATCTGAGCCACGCGTGCATCGACGCGCACGTTGCCGACATCAATCTTCACCGGAATCAACATGCCCAGTTGCAACCCGGACATGAGCCGCACCGGCACATCGACCTGCACCTGCAGATAGGTCAGGTCGGCAAACACCAGCAGTGGCTGCCCGGGCTGTACCGTGTCACCCTCCTCGACCAGCTTGTCGATAATGACACCGTCGAAAGGCGCGAAAGAGCGGGCATCACGCAACTTAGCATCAATCTCCTCGATGGCCGACTGGGCGGCGAGCTGCTGGTTTCGCGCCTGCGTCAGCTGTGTGCCGCGGCCATACAGGTTGGCGGTGCGATCGACCCAACGGTCACCGCCAAACTGACCGGGCGCGAAAGTCTGGGCAAATGGCTGGGTGAACATCTGGTCGAACATATTGGGGATACCCATACCGCCCGACTGCGAGATACTGCGATCCTGGGGCGACCAAAGCTCCCGCTCGTACTGCATCTGAGCGTTGGCGATGGAGGAGCCGGCATTCTGGAACTGGGCAACCGCCGCGCGACGCTTGGCGAGCAGATCGTCGTCATCGATGGCAACCAGGATCTCGTTCGCCTTGAAGCTGTCGCCCTCCTGTCCGGCGAGGAATTCAACCCGACCTGGAATCTGTGCCGTCAGCGTTACCTCCCTGAAAGCGATCACTGTGCCGCCGAGCGTCACGGCGCTACCGGCGCGGCTCGCCTGCACGGTGACGATCTCACCGCCGGCGGCGGCAGGAGGAGTCTCCTGGGCGGACGTGGACGGCGCGATTGAACCCAGGGATAACGTCAGCAGTGTACCGGTGAGGAAGGATGAGAAGCGTTGGCAGGAATACGTGTGAATCATATTGCGGAGTCGTGCTAAACTGCTCCCCACAGTGGCTGGTTCAAGAACTGGTGACGTCACGAATCATTTCCTCCAGGAGGTTGGTGACTGTCCTGAATCGGAGGCGCTGTGCAACGCCCCTCCGCTGCAGGACCCTGTTCAGGAACCCCTCGCAAACTGCGTGCCAAGTAGTATTTTTTTGTTTTGTATAGATTTTTTTAAGTATAACCGGGTGTTTACTTGCAACGCTTTTGCTAATAAGTAACATTCAGTTAATTAGTTAACCTATTGAAAAAATTAATTTCCTACCGTAAAACATGGCAGTGCAACACGACTGCAACGGATTCAACGCAGTGCAACAGTTTTTTGTTGCAGATTGACCTGCGTCAACGCCACAGGTCAGCTATTCTATTAATGTATGCGCTCTGAATCCGATGAAATAGCGTGGAAGGGGGCAGTTTGCGCGCAGTGAAAACGAGTCTATGAATGCCGAGCTTCAGTGAGGGATGAGTTGGATGAACGCCTTAGAACAGTTCACACCATTGATGGATGCAGTCATTTCGCACATTCACGAGGGTGTCATTCTTGCCGACTACAAGGGTAAGGTCCTCTTCCACAACCGGGCGGCCAGCGAACTTCTTGGATCCCCCAAGTTCGACACCGTGCACGAGATTCGCAAGACCACGGGTGTCGATCTGCACACGCCCCTGCTACCCTCACCGCAGAATCAGGAACTGGTGCCGAGCGCCGATCGCCAGGCCCTCGATCGGCATCATTTCGAGCAACGCCTCACCCGCAATGGCAAGACGCGCTTTCTCGAGGTCAATTCCACTATTGTGCCGATGCCCGGCGAAACCGACCCGATTCATCTCATGGTCATGGCCGATGTCACCGACAAGCGCCGGCTGCAGGCGGTATTGAACGACAATGCCAACCGCGGAATGATTACCCAGGACCCGCGCATGATCGAAATCACCGCCATGATGGGCCACATTGCGCCGACCAAGGCGTCGGTGCTGCTGCAGGGCGAATCCGGCACCGGCAAGAGCTTGCTGGCGCGCATGATCCATCGGGAAAGTGATCGTGGCGACAAGCCACTCATCGAAATCAATTGCGCTGCCATTCCGGAGGCATTGCTCGAGTCCGAACTGTTCGGTCACGTCAAAGGCGCCTTTACCGGCGCCGCTTCGGATCGACAGGGTCGCCTGCAGGCCGCCCACGGAGGCACGCTGTTCCTCGATGAAATCAGCGAATTACCTTTACATCTTCAGCCCAAGCTGTTGAAAGCCATAGAAGAACAGTCATTTCAGATGGTCGGGTCGGATAAGGACGTGAGCGTGGACGTGCGTATCATCGCCGCATCCAACCAGAACCTCCGTGAGCTGGTCGACAGCGGCCGTTTCCGCGCCGACCTCTACTACCGGCTGGCGGTGATCCCGGTCGACATCCCGGCGTTGCGCGACCGGCCGGGTGACATACCCCTGCTGATCCGTTTTATCTGCGACCAGCTGGTCGGCCGGGGCTACCCGGACAACCTGCAATGCGACGAAGACGCGATGCAGCTGATGATGGACTACCCTTGGCCGGGCAACGTGCGGGAACTGGCCAATGCCGTCGAACACGGGATGATCCTGGCGAAAAATGGCAAGGTCAAGTCGAGCTCCCTGCCGTACGACATTCGCCATCACCATTCCCGCGGCAACGGCGGTGCGGACAAGGCGGGTGAGGATAATCAGCCGGAGGTTGACAGCCACAGCAAGGAAATACTGGACGCCCTCGAGAAGAGTAACGGCAACCGCGCCGAAGCCGCACGTTTGCTGGGTATTGACCGCAGCACCCTGTGGCGGCGCATGCACCGGCTGAACATCATTTAGGGCGCACTGGTCGGACAGGTTTGCAAACGCGGCTTCCGCACCGGCACGCCCTGCCCTTTGCGCGGGGTATTTGACCCCGAGACCGGGCAACCACTACACTCTCCAACCGAAGAAGTAAGCGCATCACAGCGGGCGATTAGCTCAGCGGGAGAGCACCGCCTTCACACGGCGGGGGTCGCTGGTTCAATCCCAGCATCGCCCACCAATGAAATCAGCAGCTTAGAAACCACGACGCCCCTGGTATTGGTTTCCAACTGATTATTTGTCACAACGTTGTCACACTCGTTCGCGAACCAGCGGAGAGTGACAATGGCAAGCCTCAGAAAGCGTGGTCCGTATCAATGGCAGGCACAGGTCCGAAAGAGGGGCCAGCCGCCGTACACCAAGACCTTTGAGACACGCGCCCAGGCGGAGCAGTGGGCACGCGCCATCGAGGTCGAGATGGACAAAGGAACGTTCGTCTCGCGCGCCCTGGCCGAATCCACAACGCTCAAGGAACTGCTAGAACGCTATCTGGCCGAAGTGACGCCGCTGAAAAAGGGTGCAGCAGCGGAGACCAACCGCCTGCGGGTACTGATGCGTCTGCCCCTCGCCCGTCGTTACGTGGCCGGCATTCGTGGCATCGACGTTGCCCGCTATCGGGACGAACGGCTTCGAACCGTTAGTTCATCCACTGTCAAAAGAGATCTGGTGCTCCTTGGCCATGTATTCGAAGTAGCCCGCAAGGAATGGGGTATTTACGTCCAGAACCCCGTACGCGACATCAGACTACCCTCCGACGGGAAACCGCGGAATCGCCGTCTGCACGCGGGGGAAGAAACCCGCTTGATAGCCGCTTGCCGAGAGGCACGCAACCCTCATCTGCTACCCACCGTGCAACTGGCGCTGGAAACCGCCATGCGCCAGGGTGAACTGATACGCCTGCGCTGGGAGCACATCGATCTGAACCGGCGTACCGCCCATTTACCGGATACCAAGAATGGCGAAGCACGGACAGTGCCACTGTCTACGACCGCGGCCGAGGTGCTACGCGCCCTGCCCCGCAGTCTTCATGGCGATGTTTTCCCGGGTCTCACCACCGAAGCAATTAAACGCTCCTATATCCGCGCAGTACGCCGGGCCGACATCGAGAACCTACGGTTCCACGACTTGCGCCATGAGGCCACCACCCGGCTTTTCGAGAAGGGTCTCAATATCATGGAGGTCGCCTCCATCACCGGCCACAAGGACCTACGCATGCTGCGAAGGTATACGCATTTTAGGGCAGAGGATCTGGCAAGGAAGCTGGGATAAACACACGTCACACTACTCCGTAGCCACCATGATACTTGCTGCATGGGGTTGTCCTGATTTCAGAGCCTCCGCTGTGCTGACAGGGGTGATATCCCCAGGCGCCCATTCGTTATCGGGGGGTGCCGATATACGCCTCTTGGCCGAACTGAGAAGTTTATGGTGAGAAGGAGACACACGAGACAAGGGTTTGAGGTGTTGTTCTGCACGTAGTTTCCACAATGTTGCTCATTCCCGACATCATTATGATACTCGAACAATAAAAGCAAACTTACACTGGGCTGTGTCATCCGAGTCGGCATCACTAAATCGCTAATCGGACGGATTGCGGATCGCCAGTCCTATCATCTTGCGGACTTACGGTTTGCGCGATCAGTGACTGCGAAATAGAGCCGACGGCCTACCAGCAGGCGAGAAAACGATTATAAGGAAAAGGCCATGACCAACCACTTGGACAGGATATTAGCTGCAGGGAACGTCGATGAGGTTTGTGCGGAGCTCCAAAGTCTTCTTGACTCGTGTCGGGATGCCGGACACCTGGATCAGCTCCCAGAAGAATATCAAGACATAGCAGCGAGAAGCCCGCATGAAGTTCAGGACTGGTGCGAATTAATGAAAGGAGATGAGCGAGCTCGAGAACAAGCGGATCTGCGAGAGATCAGAGACTTCTTCCTTGTGGCATTACGCACGCTTCGAGGACTTGGCTTCCGCCATGCTGACTGAACCCATGCGTGCAACGTGAACCGCAAGTCGCGGCCGCCCCGCCCTTCCATTTACGCCAGCGTGTGATCCCCCTCCCGTCATGAACGGCAAGCGTCAGGCTCTACGCGCTCCTCTAGGAAGTAACTGTCTGATGATCGGCTAAAAGGCGGTTCACGACCGAATGCGACCTTCAGGTAGCCAAGACTCTTACGCTTTTTCCGTTATGGAACGCCACAAGGCTCGGCAGTTTGTGCATCTGCCAGTATTCCTACAAACGCTTACGAGCGGTCGTGGACAGAGAACCGGGCAGTGCTGTTCCGGCGGCGGAAGGGTGTGTGATCGAATCGTTCCTGGTTTAAGCTCAGTTCGACGGCCGGCGCATTACCCAGGAACACCCGAAACGGGGCTTGCCCCTGCATGCGACGCTCCATACCGGGGCGCAGCAGATAGTACATAAGTTGATAGCCGTTCGCATCGACGACCTCGGCCCAGCTTTCATCGTTCGCCTTGATGACGATCACTTCCTCACCCCTGGGAGCACGACTCGCCCTCACCAAACCCCCGTGTTCGGAGGCAAGCGGCGCAATCGGCAGGTCCGAAACGGCGGGCTCTACCGTTGCGTCCAGATCCCGGCGTTGCTCCACCGCGTCGGCACTCGCGATAACAGGTGAGTCGTTGGCGACAGGCAAGACAGGCTCTACCGCCGCAGCGGTCTCACCCTTAGGCGGGTCGGGTTCAGCGGCAACAACGCTCTCCTCGGCTGTCTCAGTCAGCGGAGATTGCGGCGGGGTATCCGGTGCAAACGCCACGGGCGACCTGGAATCCAGGATCGGGGAATCGATTTGCAAAGGTGAGTAATCGACGGACCCGAGCGAGGCCGATTGTTCGGCCTCCCACGACGCGGTCCCAGACTGAGCGGGAACGTCGTGCTCAAGTCGACCGTACCACCAGGACCCGAGCGCCACCACCATGACCACCACTGTCAGCGCGGCAACGCCTCGAGTGTACAGGTCACGCGCAATCGTCTGGCGGCCGACATTGGTAACCAGCCT
>Ga0209536_100015932_pt1 | contig 10705 bp, 8 predicted proteins | sample DeeMarSeWOR28_12_FD_187461 | JGI IMG/M metagenome (GOLD analysis project Ga0209536, IMG submission 187461) | Marine sediment microbial communities from White Oak River estuary, North Carolina - WOR-2-8_12 (SPAdes) (version 2) | ecosystem: Environmental > Aquatic > Marine > Intertidal zone >...
CAGGCCTCACCGGTTGGGATCTGCTCGGCGCGGACCCGGAGGTCGACCTCGAGCACGTCGGCCGCAAGGTGCCGCACGTCTCGCGCGTGTACGTCACGGGCTCCGGTTCGCTTCCTCTCACCGCTCCTGTTCGCGTCGACGTGGAGACGCCGACGAATCTCACCAAGGAGCAGCAGGCATTGCTCGAACAATTTGAGCAGTCGCTGCAGGCGGCCGCCGATCGCCATAGCCCCCGGCATAAAAGCTGGACGGACAGCGTCAAGGCCTTCTTCGACGGCATCGGTAGCTGAGACAGAAGTTATTGAACATAACGAGCTAACCGTTTTCCGTAGCTCTTATCGCGGGGGGGGTATAGTGATTGTTCATGCTGATCTTGCATCAGGGAGGGGTGATGCGTAATTTCCTGGCGGGTTTTCTTTTGTTGGTCGCACCGGCTGCCTTCGCGTTGCCGGTGACATGGACGTTTCAGGATGTCTATCTAACCGATGGTTCTCACGTCACCGGGAGCTTCAGCTTCGATGCTGATGCGCCCTTAGATACGTGCGAGTTTTTCGCGCCGGGGGAACTTCTTGAACAATGCCATCCGGATGAGCTGTATGCGTCGACAGCTTTTTCGGATTTTGATATCCAGATAGTTAAAGCGCCCAATCCAACGGTGAGTTTCAGCAGCGACAATTTTTCTGAGGCGCTTTATTTCGACGGTTATACCCATACTGTAATAAGTGACGAGCAACAGCTGAGTGTTCTCTGTGTGGCGGATTGTTTTACCGGAGCCGGATCGGAGCTTTACAGCTTCTCACTCGTTATGCATTTCGCCGCCTCACTGACCAATGCGGGTGGCACCATAAGCCTGCTTCCTACCGGAAATAATGCAGGCAATTATGATGGGTTTGGCTGGTATCTGTCCGGTAGCCAGCCTTTGCTCGGCGGTACCGGTTATGTCGGCGGCTCGGTAGTGGCCAGTGTGGTGCCTGTTCCGGCCGCTTTCTGGCTATTTGGCTCTGCGTTGGTGGGGCTGGGCTGGTTAAGGCGAAAACAGTGCTCTGCCGGCTGAATTCGATTTTGGTGTCTGGCACCAATACCTATAAACTCCCTGACTGATTTAACAGGGAGTTCCCCATGCTAAAGATTGCAGTTTTCGGCGCCAACGGCCGAATGGGCCGCGCCGTCACCCGTGTCGTTTGCGCCTCGGCCGACGCCGAGATCGTGGGTGCCTGCACCGAACCAGGGCACGAGACGGTCGGGCAGGACGTGGGCGAACTGGCCGGGCTGGGGTCGATCGGCGTTGTGATTACGGCCGATGCGGAGGAGGCATTGGCGGGCGCCGACGTGGCCATCGATTTCACCTTGCCCGCCGCGGTGCCCGGCAACCTGGCGGCCGCCAAAGCCGCGGGCACTCGGCTGGTCATGGGGACGACCGGACTCACCCCGGAGCACGTGGCATTGCTTGGAGAGACAAGCGAATCAATATCAATACTTTATGGTCGAAACTTGAGTGTTGGTGTTAACGTTTTTACTGAGCTGGCGCGGCAGGCAGCCCGTTACCTGGACGGTGATTGGGATGTCGAAATTACCGAAGCCCATCACCGGTACAAGCTGGACGCGCCTTCCGGCACGGCGCTGCAGCTCGGGGAGGCGGTCGCAGATGCGCGCGGTCAGAATCTTTCGGACGTGGTTGTGGTCGGGCGCAACGGACACACGGGCGAGCGGCCTGCCGGGGCTATCGGTATCAACTCAATTCGTGCCGGGAATATTGTCGGCGATCACACGGTTGCTTTCGTTTCTGATACGGAAACCGTTGAGCTCACTCATCATGCGGTTGATCGTGAGTTGTTCGCCAGCGGTGCGCTCAGGGCGGCGCGCTGGTTGCAGGGACGGGGTCCGGGCCTCTACAGCATGCGCGACGTGCTCGGATTCGATTAATTACCAAAAAAAATTCCTCAAGGCGTTTATTTCGCCCCGGACCCTCGGCTACAATTGCTCTGGTCCCATTAAGAAATTCAAAGACGCGGGAGGCGCTCCGGACCGGACCCTCCCGTTTCGTATATCTGGGAATAGCAAAAAATCGGAGTTTCACTGGTGACAGTACCTGCATTGCTGGCTTTAGAAGACGGCACGGTTTTTCGCGGCATATCGATTGGTGCCGAGGGCAGGACTATTGGCGAGGTGGTATTCAATACCTCGATGACGGGTTATCAGGAGATCCTTACCGATCCTTCCTATGCCCGGCAGATAGTCACGCTTACCTACCCACATATCGGCAACACCGGCACCAACAGCGACGATTTCGAGAGCAAGCAGATTTATGCTGCGGGTCTCGTTATTCGCGATCTGCCGTTATACGAGAGCAATTGGCGTTCCGAAATAGGTTTTCAGGAGTTCCTGCGCCGGGGCAATCTCAAGGCCATTGCCGAGATCGATACCCGCAAGCTGACTCGAATATTGCGCGAAAAGGGCGCCCAGTCCGGTTGCATACTCACCGGCGAAGAAGCCGTTGAAACGGCTGTCGAGCACGCCAGGAAATTTCCCGGTCTTGCGGGCATGGACCTTGCCCGCATTGTGAGTACCGAAGAGAGTTATCAGTGGAGCATGGGTTCCGGCTGGCCGAAACCCGAGGGGTCACCCGGCAAGCGGATCACCGGTTATCACGTTGTCGCCTATGACTTTGGTGTGAAGCGCAATATTCTGCGTCTGCTCGTTGACGAAAACTGCCGGGTCACCGTTGTGCCCGCTGAGACGCCGGCAGAAGACGTGTTGGCAATGTCCCCGGACGGCGTATTCCTGTCGAACGGCCCGGGCGACCCGGAGCCATGCGCCTATGCGATCGAAGCGATCAAGAAAGTGCTGGCGGCGGGCGTACCGACATTTGGTATCTGCCTCGGTCACCAGTTGCTGGCGCTCGCAAGCGGCGCCAAAACGGTCAAAATGAAATTCGGCCACCACGGCGCGAACCATCCGGTGCTCGACCTGAAGACGAAGGCGGTCGCAATCACCAGCCAGAATCATGGCTTCGCTGTAGACGAGGGGTCGCTGCCGGGTAATCTGCGGGCGACGCACCGGTCATTATTTGATAATTCACTTCAGGGAATTGAGCGAACTGATTGTTTAGCAATGGGTTTTCAGGGTCACCCCGAGGCAAGTCCCGGCCCGCATGACCTCCGTCCTATCTTCACACGGTTTGTCGAAATGATGCGCGAGGGCCGCAAGTCGGCTTCCGCGGGTACAGCCTGATTACATGAGCACAAACAGACTAAAGGCAAGTAAGCACAGCCATGCCTAAACGCACCGACATAGAAAGTGTACTGATTATTGGCGCCGGCCCGATCGTCATCGGTCAGGCCTGCGAATTCGATTATTCGGGCGCCCAGGCCTGCAAGGCATTGCGTGAAGAGGGCTACCGCGTCATTTTGGTGAACTCGAATCCGGCGACGATCATGACTGACCCGGAGATGGCCGATGCCATTTATATAGAGCCGGTGAACTGGAAGGCGGTGGCAAAAATCATCGAGGCGGAGCGTCCCGATGCTCTTTTGCCGACGATGGGCGGGCAAACGGGCCTTAACTGCGCCCTCGATCTGGCGCGCGAAGGTGTGCTCGAAAAATTCGGTGTCGAGATGATCGGCGCATCGAAAGAAGCGATCGACACAGCCGAGGATCGCGAAAAATTTAAGTTGGCCATGGATGATATCGGCCTGGAGTCGGCGACGGCCGAAATCGCGCATACGCTTGAGGATGCACTCGATATCCAAACGCGCATCGGGTTTCCGACCATTATTCGGCCCTCGTTTACGCTCGGCGGCAGTGGCGGCGGCATAGCCTATAACAAGGAAGAGTTTATTGAGATCGTCGAGCGCGGCCTCGATCTTTCGCCGACGACTGAAGTTCTGCTCGAAGAATCGCTGCTGGGCTGGAAAGAATTCGAAATGGAGGTCGTGCGCGACTCGGCCGACAACTGCATCATTGTATGTGCGATCGAGAATTTCGACCCGATGGGGATTCACACGGGTGATTCGATTACGGTCGCGCCGTCCCAGACCCTGACCGATAAGGAATACCAGGAGCTTCGTGATGCTTCCATAGCGATCCTGAGGCGTATCGGCGTCGATACCGGCGGCTCGAACGTGCAGTTCTCGGTCAACCCCAAGGACGGGCGCATCATCGTGATTGAGATGAATCCGCGCGTCTCCCGTTCGTCTGCGCTGGCGTCGAAGGCGACGGGCTTCCCGATTGCGAAAGTGGCTGCAAAACTAGCGGTCGGCTATACGCTCGATGAATTGCGCAATGAAATTACCGGCGGCGCTACGCCGGCTTCGTTTGAGCCCAGTATCGATTACGTCGTTACCAAAATTCCGCGGTTTACCTTCGAGAAGTTTCCGGGTGCCAATGGTCGCCTGACGACCCAAATGAAGTCCGTTGGCGAAGTCATGGCAATTGGCAGGACTTTTCAGGAATCATTGCAAAAAGCGCTGCGCGGTTTGGAAACCGGTATCGATGGGCTGGTACCCAAGATCAAGAATATAGAGACGGAAGAGCATCGAGAGCTCATCCGTGCGGAAATACGTAGCGCCGGGGCTGAGCGAATCTTGTATCTGGCCGATGCCTTCAGGGACGCGATGAGCATCGATGAGGCCTACAAGCTGACCGCTATTGATCCATGGTTCCTGGCTCAGGTTAAGGACCTGGTCGATACGGAAAACATGATCGTTGCAACAGGTCTGGACGTGCTGGCACCCGAAAGCATTCGCCGCCTGAAGCGAAAAGGGTTTGCCGACAGTCGTATCGCGACCCTGCTGGGCGTCAAGGAATCAATCGTTCGCAAGCGGCGCCTGGACGCTAACGTGAAGCCTGTATTCAAGCGGGTGGATACCTGCGCGGCAGAGTTTGCGACGACCACGGCCTATATGTATTCGACTTACGAAGAAGAGTGCGAAGCCAGGCCCACCGACGCGCGCAAGATCATGATTCTTGGCGGCGGTCCGAACCGCATCGGCCAGGGTATCGAATTCGATTATTGTTGTGTGCACGCCGCCATGGCACTGCGCGACGCGGGTTACGAAACCATCATGGTTAACTGCAACCCGGAAACCGTCTCCACTGACTTCGACACTTCGGACCGGCTGTATTTCGAGCCGCTGACCTTCGAAGATGTCATGGCCATTATCGACCTCGAAAAACCGATCGGCGTTATCGTTCAGTACGGGGGGCAGACCCCGTTGAAGCTGGCGCGCGGCCTAGAGGCAGCGGGCGCACCCATAATCGGCACAACGCCTGATTCCATAGACCTTGCTGAAGACCGCGAGCGCTTCCAGAAGCTCGTCGACAAACTCGAACTGAAGCAGCCGCCGAACGGCACGGCCCGTAATATCGATCAGGCCGTCAGAATTGCGAGCGAGGTCGGCTATCCGCTGGTCGTGCGGCCGTCTTATGTGCTCGGCGGGCGAGCCATGGAGGTCGTGCATAACGAAGAGGACCTGCGGGTTTATATGGACGAGGCGGTGCAGGTCTCCAACGACAGTCCGGTTTTGCTTGACAGGTTCCTCGATCAGGCGGTTGAAGTGGACGTCGATTGCATCAGCGATGGCAAGGAAGTTTTGATTGGCGGTGTGATGGAGCACGTCGAGCAGGCCGGCGTTCATTCGGGCGATTCGGGATGTTCGTTGCCGCCCTTTACACTGGGTAAAGAGGTTATTGAACAGCTGTCCCAGCAGGTTCGTGATCTGGCGAAATCACTGAATGTGATTGGCATCATGAATACCCAGTTTGCGATTCAGAACGGGGTGATTTATCTGCTCGAAGTTAATCCCCGCGCTTCGCGGACGATACCGTTTGTGTCGAAAGCGATCGGTCGACCGCTGGCCAAGATAGCGGCCAAGGCCATGGCGGGGATCAGTCTGGCGGAGCAGGGTATTTCAGGAGAAATTATCCCGCCTTATTACTCTGTAAAAGAGTCGGTTTTTCCTTTCAATAAGTTTCCGGAAGCCGACCCGATACTCGGGCCTGAGATGAAATCCACGGGCGAGGTGATGGGCACGGGCCGTTCGTTCGGTGAGGCCTATGCCAAAGCCCAGTTGGCCTCGGGCGTGGCGCTGCCGCAAATCGGCACCGCATTTATTTCAGTTCGTGAGAGGGATAAACCCGGCGCAGTGGGCCTGGCGCGAGACCTGATCAAGCGCGGTTTCCGGATCTGTGCTACCGACGGTACGGCGATGCACCTGGCGAAAAATGATATTACCTGCCGACGGGTCAACAAGGTCCGCGAGGGGCGCCCGCATATCGTGGACATGATCAAGAGCAATGAAATCTGTTTTATCGTCAATACGACAGAAGGTAAGAAGGCGATCCGCGAGTCGATGAGCATCAGGGCGGCGGCCGTGAGCCGCAAGATCACCTATTACACGACTATTGCGGCTGCGCGAGCGACCTGCGAGGCGCTGGATCATCTGGAAAGCACCGATGTCAATAAACTGCAGGACCTGCACAAGGAGGCGACGGCGTGAGCAAGGTGCCTATCACCGTCGCCGGCGCGGAGAAGTTGCGTGACGAGCTGAAGCAACTGAAAAACGTTGATCGGCCTCGAATCACCAAGGCAATTGCCGAGGCTCGCGCCCACGGTGACCTGAAAGAAAATGCCGAATACCATGCAGCGAAGGAAGAGCAGGGGCTTTCTGAAGCTCGAATCCGCGATATCGAGGCCAAGCTGTCCAATGCCCAGATCATCGACATATCGGCTATGCCGAAGTCGGATAAAGTTATTTTCGGCGTAACGGTGGTGCTCTACGATATCGAAGCAGATAAACAGGTCCGATACAGAATTGTCGGCGATGACGAGGCCGATATTTCGGCGGGCATGTTGTCGGTTTCGGCGCCAATCGCGCGTGCACTTATCGGTAAGCGGGAAGGCGACGAAGTCGATGTAATAACACCGAACGGACCCAGGAGTTACGAGATCGTCGAAGTGCTGTATATCTGAGGTTTAGGCGCGCTCGCGTTGATGATGCTTAGATTCGGGTGCGTAATTGATCGGCAGAGCATTCGAAAATCGCAGTACCCGGTTTAGTCTCGCCGCGTTTTTCACTACCCCAAGGGCGAATAGCCAGTTGTTTTGCTTGTCAGATTGCAGCTCGGGTGAGCTTTACAATTAAGCCAGCCACTGGCTTTACATAACGTTTCTCTATCCGCCTGCTGCGGGCAGGATGATTTTCGGATTTTTCCGGCGCGGCCGATAAAGCGCCGCGATGTTCCCGACGCGACTAACCAGGATTGCTCCGCTTGCAGAGGCCAGCTCGGCTATGGCGGCATCACGCGCTTCGCGATCTGCGGCCCTGACTTTGATTTTGATCAACTCGTGATGTTCGAGTGCACCGTCGAGCTCGCGCAAAAATGCGTCGGTAACGCCTTTGTCGCCTGTCGCAAGAATAGGTTTAAGCGCATGGCACTCCTGGCGCAGAAATTTTTTCTGTCGTTCTGTAAGTTTCATCTTCAGATGCTGCGCTGGCTGAGGTTGGCCAATGGTGCCATGTCTGGTCATTTGTGCAACTAATCTTAATTGCCTGTAACCTCGCTAATTTATAACCGTTGCAGGCATTGGAATTCAGTTGAATTTGTCGTTTGGCCGGCCATTCATGACTTACACAAAATACACCTTGCTAATGCTTGTCGCCGGCATTTGTCTGAGCCTCCCGTTTTTAGCGACATCCTACCCGCCGGCGACGGATTTGCCCCAGCATCTTAGCCAACTGCACTTGTTGGATCAGGCGTTGAATGCGCGGCCCGGTGTCTACGAGGTCAACTGGCTCGCTCCGGGCAACCTGATCTATCTGCTGTTGTTTCTTATTGAGCTTGTTGTTCCGATCGAGTGGGCAGGCAGGTTGCTTGCCTTATTCATTGTAATCGCCTGGGTTGGGTCCATTTTTTGTGTCGCGCGTGCACGTAACCGGCCGGCAGAGTCTGCTTTGCTGGCGTCTTTGCTGGTCTTTAATTTTTGCTTTTACTGGGGCTTTCTCAATTTCCAGTTAGGAGCCGCCTTATTTTTGCTGTTCTTTCTGCAGTTGCTGCGGCCACTCAGTGTCCGTGGTTGGTGGGCTAATCTTGGGTGGCTGCTCCTGCTGTATGCGAGCCACTCGTTCTGGTTCCTTGCGGGAGGTGCGGTGCTCGCGTTTAGCGCATTCCGCGATTGGCCGGACTTTCGGCAGATTGCGCTGCGACTCTCGGCAATTATTCTGCCCGGGCTGCTTGCCGCTGCCTGGTTTGTTGCTATCGAGCAGGAGCGAGCGGCGACGGCTGTCAATGCCTCGCTGCAATGGTTAACGACCCCGGGCGAGCGGTTGTTGCCAGGGTACCTTGTTGATGCCGTTTTCGGTGGCGTGCAGGGATCGCTGGAGCCTTTTGTCGCCGCATGCATCGTTTGCTGGTTGCTCCTTGCGCTCGTTACGAACCGCGGCAACTTGCATGCCAGTGTGGATCAGCCGTTGTTTTTGCTGGCTTGTTTTTTCGCGGCCATCGCGTTCCTGGCACCGGATCGTTATCTCAACTCTATATTCCTGGCCAGACGTTTTACGCCCATGGCGGTTGTTCTTCTGCTGCTGGCCTTGCCGGCACCGGCGCGCGTCAATGCCTGGTTGCGGGGTGGCTACTCGGTTGCGGTACTGCTGCTTTTTGTCACGGGTACGGCATTCAGCTGGCAGAAATATGAGCGCAGTGAACTGACGGGATTCAAGGAGGCGCTCGGCGCGATTCCTGCGGGCGCGGGAGGTCTGCTTGGGCTGGAATATATAAAAGAGAGTAGCTACATAAAGGGACGGCCGTTTTTGCAGTTATTTTCGTATGCGCAGGCCTACCGGGGCGCCGAGCTGAATTTTTCTTTTGCAGAGCACGGTTCGAGCCTGGTCAGCTATGCTCCCGGCTGGCGCTCGAGCTGGACGGGTGGCCTGGAGTGGTACCCGGAGAGAGTGACGGCTGGCGATCTGTGTCAGTTCGACTATGTGCTGATCAATGCCGAGTCGGCGGCGCACGATCATTATGCTGGGTTGCCATATTTGCGGGCCTTGACTCAAGAAGGTCGTTGGCGCTTGTATGCTGTGCAAAGAAATGCCTCGCCCGAGATGTCAGCTCAGCCTGTCGCCTGCGGCCGCAGGCTAACCGATTAGCAGGCGCTTTTTTATATGCCTAAAAAAACATCAAGCGCGCGCTGGAAGAAGCGTCAGGCGGCGGACCCCTGGGTGAAGAAGGCCCAGCAAGCGGGTTGGCGCTCGCGGGCCGTGTTCAAGCTGGAGGAGCTGGACAAAAAGTTTCGGCTCATGAAACGAGGGTCGGTGGTGGTCGACCTGGGCGCGGCACCGGGCGGCTGGAGTCAGTACGCGGTGCGCAAGGTGGTGCCGGGCGGTCGGGTCATCGCGCTGGATCTGCTTGAAATGGAACCAATGGACGGTGTTGAGTTCATAAAGAGTGACTTCACCGAAGATATTGCGCTGCAGCAGCTGCAGGCTTTGCTGAGTAATGCGCAGGTTGACCTTGTTATGTCAGATATGGCCCCCAATATCAGTGGCATGCGATCGGTGGATCAGCCCCGCAGTATGTACCTGGCGGAGCTGGCGCTTGACCTGGCCGGCAAAGTCCTGACATCCGGCGGCAGCTTTGTGACGAAAGTATTTCAAGGGGAAGGTTTTGAGGAGCTGGTCCAGGAATGCAGGAAAAGCTTCAAAGTCGTCAGGATTTGCAAACCTGCGGCGTCGCGACAGGAAAGTCGAGAGACATACGTTGTCGCGCTTGGTTTTCAATTATAGTAACGTCACCTGATTAGCGTCTGCAGGCGCGGTTTTCACTACGTTTCGGAGTTCAAGTGAACGACTTAGCAAAAAACGTAATACTTTGGATTGTTATCGCCATCGTTCTGTTGTCGGTATTCAATAATTTTGCCACCGGCCCTCGTACCGAGCAGACCATCCAGTATTCGCAGTTCCTTGAATATGTGGAAACTGGGATGGTCGACAATGTCGTGTTTCAGGGGCGGGATATCAACGGCCAGTTAAAAGCCGGCGGCGCGTTCAAGACCTTCAGCCCGGAAACTGACAACACGGCGGTTATAGGCCTCCTGCAGAAAAAAGGCGTGTCCTTCAGCGGCAAGGAAGCGGAGGGGCAGCCTCTGCTGGTTAGTTTGCTCATCAACGCGTTCCCGGTGCTCCTGCTGATCGGCGTATGGATTTACTTCATGCGGCAGATGCAGGGTGGTGGCGGTGGCCGCGGGGCTTTGTCCTTCGGTAAAAGTCGCGCCCGTCTGCTAGGCGAAGATCAGGTCAATGTCACGTTCGCGGACGTGGCCGGTGTTGAAGAGGCGAAAGAAGAACTGGTCGAAGTCGTCGACTTCCTCATGGATCCTGCGAAGTTTCAGCGTCTGGGCGGCAAGATTCCCAAGGGCGTATTGCTCGTAGGTTCGCCCGGAACCGGTAAGACCTTGCTGGCGCGTTCGGTGGCAGGCGAGGCTAAAGTGCCGTTCTTTACAATTTCGGGTTCCGATTTTGTCGAAATGTTTGTCGGCGTCGGCGCATCGCGTGTGCGTGACATGTTCGAACAGGCGAAGAAGCATGCGCCGTGCATCATTTTCATAGACGAGATCGATGCTGTTGGTCGGCATCGCGGAGCGGGTTTGGGCGGCGGCCACGACGAGCGGGAACAAACCCTCAATCAGCTGCTGGTCGAGATGGACGGT
>Ga0209536_100015933_pt1 | contig 10705 bp, 6 predicted proteins | sample DeeMarSeWOR28_12_FD_187461 | JGI IMG/M metagenome (GOLD analysis project Ga0209536, IMG submission 187461) | Marine sediment microbial communities from White Oak River estuary, North Carolina - WOR-2-8_12 (SPAdes) (version 2) | ecosystem: Environmental > Aquatic > Marine > Intertidal zone >...
ATACCTGCCGATAGAAAATCTTTTCGATTGTGATTTTGTGACGCTTCATACGCCGTTGACCTTTGAGGGTGAAGACAAGACGTTTCACCTTGCCGATGATACATTTTTCAAGTCACTCAAAAAAGGGTGTATTTTCATCAACGCATCCCGCGGTGGAGTAGTTGACAGCGGTGCTTTAAAGGCAGCTATAGAAGAAAATAGATTGCAGGCAACCGTGCTTGATGTATGGGAGAATGAGCCGGATATCGACATAGAACTTTTGAAATTGGTCGACATCGGCACGCCGCATATCGCCGGCTATTCGCTGGACGGCAAGATAGCGGGTATGATTATGATTTATAAGGCGACATGTGAGTATTTTAAAATCGATATCAAATTTGATATTGATTCATTTGTGCCTGTGCCTGCTATAACGGAGTTGAGGATAAATACTCAAGGTGTTAGCGAGCAGGATGCGTTGTTGGAGATTGTGGAAAAGATTTACGATATTAGGGCCGATGATACCCGACTGAGGCGAATATTAGGAGAGAGTGTGGAGGAAAGGGGCAAGTATTTTGACAGCCTTCGTAAGAATTATCCTGTCCGGCGGGAATTTCAAAATACCCGTATCGTTGTTGAAAATAAAAATAGCAGTTTGGCCGGGAAGCTAAAGGGTATAGGATTTAAGATTGAAGTGTCATAATATTTGAAATAAATTTGTAACGTTTTCATATATTCAACGCCTTTATATATTAGTAAGGAAGTAAATAAATTCAGGTTCTATTATTGGAGGTTGTTATTATGGCTAAGAGATTGAGTATGACAAGTATCATTGTGTTAGTCTGTTTTGTATCGGCAATTGCTATAAGTGCGGAAAAGGCAATAAGCGAGAGGAAAGTGGTGGCTGTTGAGAGAGCAAAACCGCAGAAATTGGCTTCGGTGGCAGTAGAGGTGTATTTAGTGCAAGTTTCTGCGAAGGCTCTGCGCGAGGCGGGGGTGTCAGTTATTCCGAGCAAGTCTGAAGAAACGATTTCAATCCCCAAGCTGCTGTCGTGTATGACTGCCGGCAAGGACAAGGGGACCTTGATCAGTTCAACGAGAGTAGTTGTCAGAGATAATGAGGAGGCAAAAAGCACTATCACAAATACACACAATTTGAAGCTGCCTGCCACAACGAGAACTAAGAAAGGTCCTGAAGAATCTTACACAATTCACAAGTACCAAAGCGAGACTAGAACTACAGTTACCATTCATGTTGCGGATGATGGTCTGCTTAGGATGCAATTAAGTTTCAGTCACAATGGTTTGAGATTCGATATGGCCGACAGGGTTAAAGAAGGTATGCCGCCTGATCTGGTATATTATCAACTGAATGAGGTTTTTGATATAAAGGAAGGACGGTCGGTCGTAGTTGGTAGTGAGCAAAGCGGGGATACGGGTTTGTTCTTGGTTGTACGCGCTGAAATTCTCAAATGAGCAAAGATGTTGACAAGGTTGAACTTCTTGAGTGGCCGAAAGGGCGGTTGGATTTTTCTGTCGGCTGTATCGTGATGGGCGTTTTGAACGTCACGCCTGATTCCTTTAGCGACGGCGGCCGATTCCTCGATACTGATAAGGCCATTGAGCACGGTTTGAAAATGGCTGCCGAGGGGGCGTTAATAATAGATATAGGAGCCGAATCGACCAGGCCGGGCGCAAAGCCCGTATCGACGGACGAGCAGATAAGAAGAGTGGTTCCGGTAATAGAAACGCTTTGTAGAAGAATAGAAGTGCCGATTAGTATTGATACGAACAGCAGCGAAGTTGCTAAAGCCGCCTTGGGAGCAGGGGCGTCAATAATAAACGATATTACCGCCTTAAGCGATGAGGGGATGGGAGAACTTGCAGCCGAAGAGCAGGTCCCGGTTATCTTGATGCATATGCAGGGGACGCCGGCAACCATGCAAATTCAGCCGAAATATAAAGACGTTGTTGATGAGGTTCACCGGTTTCTGCTGAAGAAAGCAAAGCGAGCGGAAGAATTCGGCATACTGAAAGAGAGGATTTTCCTTGATCCCGGAATTGGCTTTGGCAAGACGTTGGAACATAATCTTTTGCTTTTAAGAAATATTGGTAAAATCGTTACAACCGGTTATCGCGTACTTGTGGGCACGAGTCGTAAGAGTTTTATAGGCAAAATTACCGATAAAAACGAACCTGTTGACCGAATATTTGGGACGGCCGCATCGGTCGCGTTGTGTGTTGCTGCAGGCGTCTCGATAGTGCGTGTGCATGATGTAGCGGATATGGTTGATGTGGTGAAAGTGGCGAATGCTATTGTATCAGCGGGATGAGGGCCTGCCTTCGGTAACAAGAAGACGCTTGACATAAGAGCTCATTTTATGTAAAATATATGTTGTATTGGGGGGCATGTATATGGGCTCATTTGATATCGAAATCTGCTCTAATTGCGGACGGGAAATGTCACGGTCGGAGCAAGCTTACGTCTTTGAGGGTAAAATCGTCTGCGGCGAATGTGATAACACATTGCGAACCGGTCCTGTGGATGAGCCGGTCGCCGCATCTGAGCCACCGGATTTGCCCGAGCCTATATCTTCAGTCCAGTCACAATCTGAAGCACCCAGCCTCTCAGAACCGGTTGAACAAGAAATAGCAAATCAGTATCAGGATACAGATACGCATGTAGGTTACATCATTGCAGGTGTCATTCTCTGCCTTTTGAGTATTGGGCTGATAGGCGTGGGATTAGTCAGCTTAGCTGTCTTGGTCTTGTTGGGTATGCCGATATTTGGCATTTTGATGGCTGTTTTATATCTTACAGCGGGGGCTCTAATAACCATCTCGGCAATAGCAGTCATAGTAATAACCGTCATATCTTACCTACGTTAGCTTCCCTGATGTTGAAGGGCCACAAGCAGTTATTTATATGCCTACTCGGCACTTTTTTGTACACTTCGGACGGGCAACAGTGTAAATTTGGTTAAATTGCAAAAAACGCTGTCAGCTTTTGGCTTTCTTTTCGTCATAATAATAGAACCCGTGATTTGGAGCTCTCATTGAACGGAAATTTTGAAAAAAAATTAGTTGCGGCTTGCCGTAACGGGGATAGGTCGGCATATAGGGACCTTGTAAAGGCTTATTCAGGGCGAATCTTTGCGATTTGCCTGGGGATGCTCGACAACACCCACGATGCCGAAGACATCGCCCAGCAGGCACTGCTGAAAGCCCTTACCGGGATAAAGCAGCTTCGGGATGATGAGCAGTTTGGGGCGTGGATAAGTCGAATCGCAAAGAACTTGTGCATCGATTTTATCCGGCAAAAAAAACATAAACAGAACTGTATCGTAGAGCCGGCTGCGACAAGTCAGAGGGATCCAAAAGAGTATCCTGAACTCCGGAAGGCTCTGGCAAAACTTTCAGAAGACCACCGGCTTGCATTGATGCTTTACTATTTTGATGGGCGGAGTGCAAAGAGTATTGGAAAAACGTTTATGATTAGCCAGGCTGCGGCACAAACACGGATAAGCCGGGCCAGAAAACAGTTACGTAAGTTATTGGAGGCCGAGGGAGGCACATAATGGAAAATAATTGTCAGAATAACCAGGAACAAATTGCAGGGCTTATTGCGGGGACATTGTCGGCTCAAGAGGCAGCCGCTCTTCAAGAACATATAAAACGATGCCCGGCTTGCAGCAAATATCTGGAAGCCTTACGGGCTGACGACAGGATGCTTGGAGACTTCGTTGGAGCGATGCGGCCTACTGTTTCACGGATTGAGAAGAACGTGGCAGAAGCGCTCACTCGTCGCGTGCCCGCCAAAGCTGCCGGCTCGGTTTCAGTATGGAGAAAAATCATGAAAAGCAGAATAACAAGATTAGCCACGGCTGCGGCGATAATTCTCGCTGCAGGAATATTGCTTAAAAGTCTTAATGATGGCACCGCTTGGGCCAAGGTGGTCGCGGCGTTTAATAAGGCGGATAATATTCATATTGTCAAGAAAGAGCGCTCCGGTGATGGCAGGATTATCAGGGAGAATGAATCATGGGTAAAGAATCAAACCCTTTTCCGGGCGGAATCGAATAACTGGTGTGTCATCAATGACGGCAGTAAAGTTCTGAGTCTCTACAAGGACCAACAGATAGCGGACCTTCGAGAGTCGGTTACGCCTCACTGGGATTATACCCCGATAATATTGAAAGTCTTTCAAGGCGGAGAATCCGTGAAGGGAACTACTGTCGACATGTTGTCTGAGGAGAGTACGCACGAGATGCACGTTTACGAAATCAGTTTTCGTGATCACTGGCAGGGCAAAGCGTGGGTAAATGCTGCAAACAAGCTGCCTGTGCGGATAGTGGGACGGGAAAAGGCAGACTCCGGAAGTAAAAAGGAATTTGAAATAACGCTTCGTTATGAACCCATACCTGATAAGACTTTTGACACGGCTGTGCCGGCAAGTTTTCAGGAGCTGCCTCGTATCGCTAACCGTCCGCATAGTGAAGAGCGTGAAGTTCTATTCGGCAAGGTTGTGGATAAGCAGGGTAATCCGGTAGCCGGCGCCGAGGTTTACGCGTCATACGCTCATCACGGAAGGACGGATGAGAATGGGGATTTTGCCCTGCTCGTACATCCCGATGACGGTTCCAATTCGTTAGGCCCTGCGGACTTTCCTATGTTTATTAGGGCGTACAGGAAGGACGAGCCTCAAAGTGTCGCATGGACGATTATAAGGCATCCTTCATCCGGGGATTCGGTTTTTGCGGGAGTGGATGTGTTAGATTTTCGTAATCGAGCTATGGAAATTGAAGAAAAGAGCAGGCACCAATTGAGTGAAGGCCATGTAGTAGAGAGGACCCATCACGGAGTCGAGCTTCTTTTTGAGGATGATAGTGTATTGGCTGAGAATATTCCGGGTGATCCCGGCGAGCTGTTCGGGGATATTGATGATGAACCAAAAGTACGGAACATTAAACTCGTGATGGATGATGCGAGCACGATAACCGGACGAATAACGAACACCTCCAGCGAGCCGATAGCCAATGCGACTGTCCTGATAGAAGAGATGAAGCAGTATATCGGAGTCAATACCATAGCTGTTAGGAACCTTGGTGGTGAGCTGGAAGATAAGGCTTTTGCCATAACCGATAGCGGCGGCTATTTTGAATTGAACAATTTGCCGGCACGATGGGATAACGTTCGGATGAAAGTAAAGGTTGATGGCTACAGGACCATGGAAAAGGAATTTGAACATGGCGGTCGCACGGTTGTCGATGGATGTGACTTTGAGCTGGTCGCCGGCGAGCCGGAAGAGCCCTTGGAAAGGGCGAGTCGTTATTTTGGTGTGATTCTTTCATCGAGAGCCGCGGCAGAGGGATATGAGCATTATCAGGAAGCAGTGTCTGAAGGTCATCCGGTAAGAGCCGGCGGCGGTTCAATCGCGGAAGTAGTGCCGGCGGGCCTGCATCAAAATCTCGTTTTGTACTATTCGTTTCACGCAAATACGGACCCTGCTGCTGTCGTCGATATTTCGGGCAACGGTTTTAACGGCAGAGTGCATGGGGCAAAGTATGCAAACGATGAGGTCCTGGGTGGAGTCATGTCCTTTGATGGAGAGGATGATTACATAAGCGTATCGGATGTATTTTTGAAAGAGTTTAGTTTTTCAGCGTGGGTAAACACGCACGGAAGCGGTATAAACAACCGGAGAATATTTACATTAAGCGACGGCGGACGGTGCTATGGATTGCAGGGCAACGTGGGAGGCGGTGTCGGGGTATATGTTGCAGACAATGAAGAGGTCAATGAATACAACTGGCGTTTGGGTAAATATACTTGGACGCACATAACAGTGACACATGACGGGAGACGCTTTGCGATTTATAGAAACGGCAGATTGACCGAAACAGGAAATATTGAAACCAGCGGAGTTGAGGGGACACTGTATCTCGGTGGTACCAGCAAACATCACGGCGGTTTCTGGAACGGTATGATAGATGAGGTGGTGATATTCAACCGGGCATTAACAAGTGAAGAAGTGAAACAGCTTTATAGTATGACCGGTGAGATTGTCGAAGAACCGACAACACAGGAAGAATCGGGAGCAGATGAGCTGAAAAATGAGCTTGTAGAAGCCGACTCGGTATCTTCCACAAAACACACGATAGCCACAGCTTTTGCCGGAGAAATTGTATATCCGGCTGATGTTGACGGAGATGGTGACCTTGATGTTGTGGGAGCCTCTGAAGGTAACGACCGCCGTTTGTTCATTTCGACACATTCAGGGATTTCACTATCCTCAAGAAGAGGCCGACCGGAGATTTTAAGTAATTCCAGTAAAGATGGAGATCGCGGCGGAATCTATTGGTGGGAGAACACCGACAGCAGGGCAGTGGACTGGATGAAGCACGCGGTGGACACTAATGTCATGGATGTTAGAAACGCATATCCCGCAGACGTGGACAGGGATGGTGATGTGGATATGATTGGTTCGGCAAGCGGCCGTGAGCTTGCCTGGTGGGAAAACAGCAGAGGTGACGGCAGTTCCTGGAGCAAACATACGATAGATAATTCGGTCGGCGGGGCCCAGCTTGTTCATGCCGCGGATTTCGATAGTGACGGTGATATAGATGTTGTCGGAGCAACGTGGCTCGATGGCGGTATCAATTGGTGGGAAAATGTCGGCGGCAACGGCACCGGTTGGCAGAAGCATACTATAGACGGTGCTATGAATGCCGATTATAGCAGAACTCACTGTATGAGTGTGGCTGATATGGATGGAGACGGTAAGCTGGATGTTGTCGCATCGGCCGGCAGAGAAAGCGGTGTAAACTGGTGGGAAAATCCAAAGGTAAGCGGTGCCGAATGGACCAGACATTATGTCTTGGGCAGTGACGGTGAAGTGGAATCGGTATATGCAGCCGACCTCGACGGCGACGGTGATATGGACCTAATCGGCTCGATTCGCCGTCACGATGGCTTGACGTGGTGGGAAAACATAAAGGGCACCGGTACAGGGTGGACAAAGCACATCATAGACTCGGCCTACCACGCAGAACAACGTATTGATGCAGAGGATATGGATGGGGACGGTGACGTAGATATCCTCGGAGCAGCACAAAGGATCAATACCGTGCTCTGGTGGGAGAACAAGAATGGCAACGCTTCAGAGTGGGCGAAGCACATTATGAGCCGGGACTTCGGAGACGCATATTACAGCTATGCCGTCGATATGGATGGAGATGGCGACCTGGATATACTCAGTGTCGGAGAAGATGCAAAAGAGATTGCCTGGTTCGAGAGCCGGCCCAGTTCAGATTAGGTAACGATCGATATCTTAGGGCAATTTACGTAGACACAGATGACCACAAACAAGGTTTGCCGGACTAAAACAAGTGACATGATAGTCCTCCCTGGATGGAGGTCGCTACAAAAGGCCGAGCTGATTAAGCCCGGCCTTTCTTAGCGTTATTTAAAAAAGTTACTTGATTCCCGCATGGTAACTTTGCAATGACATTACAGGGCTGTCACCATTTCGGCTTGCGGCGATACCCTTTGCAGCGGCGGCGGCAGCGGCGGTCGTAGTAATATAAGGTACTTTGTAATTGATTGCTGCCTTGCGGATATAAGAGTCATCGTGCTTGCTTAGTTTGCCGCTGGGGGTATTTATTACCAGATGAATCTCTCCGTTCTTAATCGAATCCACGATGTTTGGCCTGCCCTCATGCATTTTGAGGACATACTCGGTTTTGATTCCGTTCTTTTCCAGAAAGCCGTGAGTGCCTTCTGTTGTATAGATTTTGAAACCAAGTTTGTGGAATTCTTTGGAGATTTGGAGTGCGGCGGCCTTATCTGAATCGGTAACGGTTATCAGGACAGCGCCTTTAGATGGCAGTTGTTGTTTTGCGGCCTGCTGGGATTTGAAAAAGGCAAGGTCGAATGAATCAGCCATACCCAGCACTTCGCCGGTCGATCGCATCTCTGGTCCGAGAAGCGGGTCCACTTCCGGGAACATATTGAACGGGAAGACGGATTCTTTTACGCCAAAGTGTGGGATTGTTCGCGGCTTTAAGTCAAGATCGGAAAGTTTTTTACCGAGCATTAGCTGAGTTGCAGCCCGCGCCATTGAAAGACCGCAGACCTTTGAGACCAGAGGTACGGTTCGTGAGGCACGCGGATTGGCCTCAAGAACATAGACCGTATCGTTGGCTATTGCATACTGCATATTCATCAGGCCGACGACGTTTAATTCCGTTGCGATCTTTTTTGTGTATTTGTAAATAGTGTCAAGATGCTTTTGAGGTATGCTGACAGGCGGAATAACGCAAGCCGAGTCTCCGGAATGGATGCCGGCCAGTTCGATATGTTCCATAACCGCCGGCACGAAGGCATTTGTGCCGTCAGCTATGGCGTCGGCCTCAGCTTCTATGGCGTTTTCAAGGAATTTGTCAATCAGGATAGGCCGTTCAGGTGTAACTTCCACTGCGGCGGCGACGTAGTGCTTGAGCATTTCCTCGTCATGGACCACTTCCATACCTCGTCCACCGAGTACATAGGAAGGTCTTACCATCAGGGGATAGCCGATTCTTTCCGCGATTTGGAGTGCTTCGTCAAGATTGCTTGCCATATCGGATTCGGCCATAGGGATATTCAACTTATCCATCATGGCCCGGAAACGGTCACGGTCCTCTGCTAAATCTATGGTTTCAGGGGATGTTCCGATTATGTTTACACCGGCCTTGGCCAGCTCATTGGCGATATTGAGCGGTGTCTGTCCGCCAAACTGGACAATAGCCCCTTCGGGTTTTTCCTTCTCGTAGATGCTCAGGACGTCCTCGACAGTGAGCGGCTCAAAGTAAAGCTTGTCTGATGTATCGTAGTCCGTCGAGACTGTTTCCGGGTTGCAGTTGACCATAATAGACTCAAATCCTTCATCCCGAAGGGTAAAAGCGGCATGGACACAGCAATAATCAAACTCGATTCCCTGGCCGATACGATTAGGGCCGCCACCCAGGACCATTATCTTGCGATTTTTACTTACTTTTACTTTATCCGGTGCATTGTAAGTTGAGTAATAATAAGCGGCATCTTCTACACCGCTTACGGGGACGGGTTCCCAGGCTTCGACAACGCCTAAGGAAATTCGGTGCCGGCGGATTTGATTCTCCGGGATATCAAGTATTTTGGAGAGATATCTGTCTGCAAAACCGTCTTTTTTGGCCTGTATTAACAAATCATCGGGAAGCTGTTTGCTTTTATACTTAAGTATTTCTTCTTCGAGATGGACAAGCTCCCGCATTTGTTCGATGAACCAGCGTTTGATGTGCGTTTTCTCAAAGAGGGCATCGGTGTCGGCACCTTTGCGCAGCGCCTCATACATGAGGAACTGGCGCTCGCTCGATGGATGGCTTAAACGGTTCATCAATTCTTCAAGAGGCAGATCGTGAAAGTTTTTAGCGAATCCCAGGCCATGCCGGCCGATTTCGAGAGAACGGATGGCTTTCTGGAAGGCCTCCTTGTAATTTTTACCGAGGCTCATCGCCTCGCCGACAGCCCGCATTTGTGTGCCGAGTTTATCCTCGACACCTTTGAACTTTTCAAAGGCCCATCGAGAGAACTTGACCACAACGTATTCGCCGGAAGGAGTATATTTTTCGAGCGTTCCATCCCTCCAGTACGGTATCTCGTCAAGCGTAAGGCCTCCGGCAAGCAATGAAGAAACAAAGGCTATTGGGAAGCCCGTGGCTTTCGAGGCAAGGGCCGATGAACGTGAGGTTCTGGGATTGATTTCGATTACGACCACCCGGCCGGTTTCAGGATTGTGTGCAAACTGGATGTTTGTGCCGCCTATGACCTCGATTGCGTCGACAATGTCATATGAGTACTTTTGCAGCTTCTCTTGGAGGTCCGGGGCGATAGTGAGCATAGGAGCGGTGCAATATGAGTCTCCTGTGTGCACGCCCATTGCATCGACGTTCTCGATGAAACAGACGGTTATTTTCTGGCTTTTGGCATCGCGGACCACTTCTAGTTCCAATTCTTCCCATCCAATAACGGATTCTTCAACGAGGATTTGGTTGACGAGACTTACAGAAAGTCCCCGTTGGGCCACGATACGCAGTTCTTCGACATTATAAACAGCTCCACCGCCGGTGCCGCCCATGGTGTAAGCGGGGCGGATTATGACCGGATAACCGAGATCATCAGCGATTTTTTCCGCCTCCTCTACGCTGAAGGCCAGTTCGCTTTTTGGCATCTCGATTCCCAGCCGGTTCATTGTGTCTTTGAATGCACCACGGTCTTCACCCCGCTTTATGGCATCCACCTGAACGCCGATGATTTTGACTCCATACTTATCGAGCACGCCGGCACGTGCGAGTTCAGAAGATAGATTAAGCCCGCTCTGGCCGCCAAGATTGGGCAGCAGGGCGTCCGGACGCTCCTTTTCGATGATTTTCGTCATATTCTCCAGGTCAAGGGGCTCGATGTATGTTACATCAGCCATACCCGGGTCCGTCATAATTGTCGCCGGGTTGGAATTGACCAGCACAATCTCATAGCCCAGTTTTCGCAGGGCCTTGCAGGCTTGTGTGCCGGAGTAATCGAACTCACAGGCCTGTCCAATGATGATGGGGCCGGAGCCAATAATCATGACTTTGTGTATATCGTCTCTTTTCGGCATACAAATTCCTCCCATTCTTCCTTGCCATTTCCTTTAACATCCCTGCCAGAG
>Ga0209536_100015934_pt1 | contig 10704 bp, 9 predicted proteins | sample DeeMarSeWOR28_12_FD_187461 | JGI IMG/M metagenome (GOLD analysis project Ga0209536, IMG submission 187461) | Marine sediment microbial communities from White Oak River estuary, North Carolina - WOR-2-8_12 (SPAdes) (version 2) | ecosystem: Environmental > Aquatic > Marine > Intertidal zone >...
AGTAATGATGTTGTCAAGGCCGCCATAAATAGGGTCTATACCTCGGCCATCAACCTGTCCGCCAGCGCTAGGGCCGACCCTGCCGCCATCTCTGTTCCAATGCCACGGGCACCGGCATCCGCGCCGACCAGCCAGAGACCGTTCACGGGTGTTTGGCAATCCGGTCGATTGGCACCCACCTGGCCGGGCACTTGGCCCAAGCCGATGGTTTCGGCAAAATCCTTCTTGGTGATTCCGGCAATGTCATCGGCCGTGGACCGCAGTTCCCAGATAAGGGCCCCATCGATTCCGGGAAACAGCTTCCGAACTCGATTGTCCACTTTTTCCAAAACAGCCTGACACAGCTCCCGGGATGCTCCCGGCGGGGCCGGTGTGCCGGCGACCACCAGTTGTTTTCCTGCCGGCGCCAGGGACGGGTCCAGATTGGACGGCACCGGCATGAAGATATAGGGATCGTCGGGAGGGCGCTTTTCGTCAATATACCGGTACAAGTCTGCGGCCGGTATGTCCGGCATATATAAGACCATCGGATAGGGGATGACCGGTGCGTTCAAGGCGTATTTGATGGTCACATACGGATTAGTGTAGACGTGCTTTTCTGTTGCCCGGACATAGTCATCCGGAAAGTGTTCGGCACCGGCCAGTTGTATGGCCAGGGGCAGGCCGCAGTTGGCAATGACCAGGTCAGCCGGGTAGGTATCTCCGGCAGTTTCCACGCCCTGTACCCGGTCGTCCGTCACGATGATGCGGGTAACCGGCTCATTGTACTTGATGGAACCGCCGAAATGCGCCAGCCTCTCCAGGAAAGACCCGGGAATGGCCCGGCTCCCGCCTTCGGGGTAGCCCCCGTTGGCGTCCTGGAACAAGCGGGAGAAACACCAGATGAACTCCCCGGCCGAGGCCTCCTGGTAGGACAGAGCGAAAAAGAGCTGGGCCACGAGGTTCATGAACAGATGGATGTTTTCGTCGTTGGTGAACCTGGAGACATAGTCGTGTAGCAACTGGTTGTCGTATGAGGCATGGTCCCGGCCGCTCACCAAGGCCCGGAACAGACGAAATGCGCCCCATAGATTCTTCACCTTAACACCCAATTTTCTGGCCAGGTAGATCTGTCGGGACAGGGGGCTGATGTCGAGCGGGAAATCAAACTCCACCTTACCCATCACCCGGCAGGAAGGATCACGGGTCTGCCATTTCAGACGACCGTCTAACCGTCGGTTGACCTCGCCGAGGGGCCCGCTGCTGCCGCGGCCGAACATGTGCACCCCGAAATCATAACAGAAGCCGTCCTTTTCAAAAGAGCTGCACCGTCCTCCGGCAAAGGAATGCGCCTCCAACAGGGTAACCGAATGCCCGGCCTTGGCCAGCAGGGCCGCCACTGCCGACCCGCCCACGCCGCTTCCAATAACCACGATGGTCTTACCCATACCCCTCTCCTTTTGTTGACATATCGGGCTCAGGCTTCAATACCGAAAAACTTTTCCACCTACCCTTTTCTATACACCACACCGAAGATCCAGAAATACAAACCCGGCAAATGACGCTTGAACCACCAGTGGGGGGCGATCGTCTAGTAGGACTTGGGCAGTCCAAGAATAGCCTTACCTATATAATTCAAAGTCATCTGCTGTGTAATCGGCGCCAGCCTTAACAATTGGATCTCCCTCCACCACCTTTCTATATGGTATTCCCTTGCATAACCGTACCCACCCAAAGTCTGCATAGCGTGATATACAGCTTCTATGCCGGCTTCCACCGCAGCGTACTTGGCCATGGATGTTGCGTCTCCCACCTTTTTCGGTGCCTCACCTCGATCATAGAGAGCGGCAGCGTTTAGAGTCATCAGCCATGCACATTCCAGCTTTGCATAAGCAGATGCGAGGGGGAATTGTATTCCCTGATTGGCTCCAATAAACTTATCAAACACCTTCCTTTGATTTGCGTATTCGACAGCTTCCCGGATGGCTAACTTACCGATACCCATAGCAGCTACAGCCCCGTAGATTCTTTCTGGATTCAGTACTTCTAAAAGTTGGTACCAGCCCTTTCCCTCCTCACCAAGCAGGCATTCTTGCGAAACCCGCAGGTTATCAATACCCAGTTCATAGGTCTTATAGCAATTACATCCATGCTTCGGAATGGCTGTATACTGGATGGCGTCGTTGGGAAGATCAACTAAAAAGAGAGATATCCCGTACGCTTTCTTTAGAGATTCATCTCTCTTTGTGGTACGAGTCACCAGAAGCATTTTCTGTGCTTCTCCAAACAGAGAAATGAATATCTTTTGCCCTGTAATCAGATACTCATCTCCCTCTTTGCGAGCGAAGGTGCTTATATTCAAGGTATCTGTTCCAGCGTTAGGTTCTGTCAGCCCCAGACAGGTAATGATTTCTCCACTAGCAATTCTAGGCAGGTTCTTCTTCTTTTGTTCTTCACTCCCGAATTTAAGGAGCGAAGAGGCCCCAAAAAGGAGCCCAAACAAAAAACAGGCAATCGGCGCCAGCCCCCCTCCACCCCTGGCAAGCGCTTCAAAAGCAAGCACCTGTTCGGTCAATCCGGTCCCACTACCCCCGTATTCCTCAGGGATCCCGAACCCGAAAAACCCGGCTTGCCCAGCGGCGTCAAAGAACTCTCTGGGAAACTCTTGATTCTCTTCCTTTTCGTACCAGTAATCAGGCCCAAACTGCTTTGAGAGTTTGTCGGCAGTTTGAATGATCTGTTGTTGCTCGCTGTTTAACTCAAAGTACATGATTAAGATCCTTCTACGCTTGACCTAGGAAAGATGCTCGAAATAATCCAGGTCCTGGATGTCAGTCTATCTAACATCAAAAACCGGCTTACGTTTTTCCAAAAAGGCCGTAGCTCCTTCAATCTGATCACCAACCTCAACTAGTTTGCCCAAGCCCTTTTGCTCAATCATCAAACCATCCTCAAGAGATACGTTCAGCCCCTCATCAATGACCCGCTTGGCCATCCTCACCGCGGCCGGACTTCTTTCCGCGATCCTTTCAGCCAAGTTCATCGCTTCAGACATCAGCTGCCCAGGCTCAACCACCTGGTCCACCAACCCGAACCGGAATGCCTCGGCGGCGTCGATCTTATTCCCAGAAAGGATTAGCATCTTGGCCCGTCCAGGTCCGATTAGCCTGGGCAAACGCTGGGTGCCCCCGCCGCCCGGAAAAACGCCATAGCCGACTTCCGGAAGCCCGAAGGATGCATTTGAGGATGCAATCCTGATGTCACACGCCAACGCCAATTCTGTACCGCCGCCCAGGGCGAAGCCATTGACCGCTGCTATGACCGGGCATTCCAGACCAGCCACTTGATTGGTTATGTTTTGACTCATCTCTCCCAGGTCAAAACCATCCTTTTCTGTCTTGACATTCAGAAACATATTGATGTCAGCACCGGCTTGGAATGCCTTACCCGCGCCAGTGATAATGACAGCCCGAAGTCTCATAGCCCTTAGCTGGTCACAAGTTTCTAGAAAGTCATCGATAAGCTCTCTGGTAAAAGAGTTAACCGGAGGATTGTCCATGGTCACAATGGCAATATCCTTCTTGCATTCACACTTTACAGTTTCTCCCACAGTCGACTCCTTCTTCCATGGCATTCCCTCTGTCAGCCAGGGCCTATTCTCAAACGTTAGGCTGGCTCAAAATACGCGATGTCAAACATGTCCCCCACTCGTTCTTCTTTCCATACCGGTCTGAGCTTCATCCCGATTTTCAGTTTCTTCTCCAAGTCGCTGGGTTCCTCAAAGGGCACACCTGCGACAAAATGCAGGAAATTCGTGATGGAATCACCCACCTTAACGATCCCTGTAATGTGGGGGGGGTCCGGCAACCCCAGGAACTTAACATAGGTCACGGCATAGCTTATCAGGGTCGCGTTACCATCCGTCTCCACCCACTCGGTGGGCGCTACGAAACAAAGCTCACAATAGGGCTTGGCCGGAACATGGAGTCCCTTGCATTTTGGGCAAATGTTCCCAAGGATTCTTTTTTGCTTAAGGCCATTCAGGAATTTCGCATAGACATCGCCCAGAACCACTCGGTACGGAACGTGCCACACATACTCGACTTTTCGAATGCGATCTTCTTCCATCCCTAGATTCCTCCTCGCATTGTGACCAGGGTCATTCGATGGGCTCATAGTATTTGATGTCCAGAATGTTCCCGTGTCTTTCTTCTGCCCAGACCGGCCTGACCCGAAGACCTGCCTCGACTTTTTCAAGTAATTGAGCAGGCTTATTCGGGTCGATACCGGACAAAAAATGCAAAAAACATTGATCTGAATCATTGATTCTTATCACCGCGATGATAAAAGGTGGCGAGAGTGATATCTCTGAATCCGGGTATGCCACGCCTTCCGGCCGCTTGTTGTATACGGTAAAGGCTTCCACAATTCCACTGCCATCACTTTCCAGGCGTTCCGTGGGCAATTCAAAGGTTTGGTTACAAAACGGTTTCATCGGAAAGAAGGTTCGTCCACCAATTTTGTTTCCCAAGAACTTCTTCTCCTTGAGCCCCTCCATGAATTCTGTACAGGTTTCTCCCATCGATGAACTAAAATCAAAGTCCAAACTCCATTCCTTTTCTATGGTATCCGCTTTCATAACTTCTAAAACCTCCCTTTACCTGGAAAGAACTGCCAGGGTATGGAATTGCCCCATGTTCCCTCCCCATGCATGAGCTAGACCCACTCTGGCATCTTTGACTTGCCTTTCTCCCTCTACCTTTCCCATAAGTTGCAGGCATGTATCTGCGTGCCGAGTTACAGAAGCTGCGACGCCGGAATTGGTGCAAAGCGTGCTGCCGGATAAATTCACAGGCAGTTTTCCACCCAGGTCTGTTATGCCTTCACGAACCAGTTTCGGGCCTTCGCCGGGACCGCAGAATCCGAGAGCTTCATATTCGAGATATTCAAATCCGGCAAAAGGGTTAAACAATTCTGCATAATCGATCTCTTCAAGTGGGTCTTTGATCCCCACCTTTTCAAACAGTTTTTTTGCAAGAATTCTAAGCATTGGAAACCCTTCAAAAGGCCTGTAGCCAACCGTAAATGAATTGGATGTGCTGCTTACTGCCTTGATCCAGACGGGTGTGTCGGTCAGCTCTTTTGCCTGGCTCTCCGAAGCCAGCACAACACAACATGCTCCGGACGAGACCGGGCAGACCTCGTAAAGGCGAATCGGTGACACCACCATAGGAGATGCCAGAATCTGATCCACGGTATAGCCTTTGCGCACATGGGCGTAAGGATTCTTGGCAGCATGCTTGTGACTCTTGGCAGCAACTAGGGCGAAATCCTCGGCGGTAATTCCATAATCTTCTTGATACCGGGTAAGAAAGAAAGCGCCCATGTGGATCGCGCCGGCTCCACACGGTTTCTCAATCAGAGGTGGAGATGCGCTATTCAGTATCTGTTGGGCATCCACGGTGGAAATCAACGAGCTTGAACCGTAAACAATCACAATATTGTAGATTCCCGCTGCTACCGCCTGATACGCGGTTTTGAACGCGCTCCCGCCTGCGGTTCCGCCTGTGTTGATCGAATAGACAGGAGTGGCAAAGCCTTGACCAAAACACTCCGTACTTCTTTCCGGCCGCTGAACTCCTTCGAAAGCATCCGCGCTTGCAAAGTAAAACGCATCAATATCCGATAAGGTTAAACCTCTGCCCACAAAGTCCAGGGCGGACTTAACGCACGCCCGACCTAATTCGGATCTTCCTTTTTTCTCCTTCTTGGCACTTGTATACTCTGTATTGCCTACCCCAATCACAGCAACGTTTCTGGCCATTTTAGGACTCCCTTTCCATAATCAGAATGGCGTGGGAATCTCCCCCCACCGCTCCAATGGTCATATCACTGTCGTGCACCAGCCCTCTTTTCGGATGTTTCATGTTTACATCACTTCTCTCATTGTTTAACAGCATCATCGCCTGAACAATTCTATAAATTCCCGAACTGTTCAGGCCGTGCGCACACAATGAACCTCCGGAGATATTGACCGGCAAATCACCGTCGGCAGAGGTCATTCCTTCCCGCAGCAATTCCGCTCCTTTTCTGTCCTCACAGATCCCTAAAGACTCATATGCGATTAACTCGAAAGTTGAAAATGGATTCGAAATTTCCAGAAAATCCAGATCTCTCTTGGGATCCTTTATGCCTGCTGCATGGAAGGCCTTTTGAGCCGCTTTCTTAAGAGCGACCATCCCGCACAACTCAGGCCAACTTCCGGAATAGCTGTTCGTGCTTGCTCCCAGTCCTGTAATCCAAACAGGGTTATCTATGACCTCCTTGGCCTTCTTTTCGGAAGCCAGAAGTATCGCTGCAGCCCCATTGGATGGACGTGCAATTTCCAGACTTCGTAAGGGCCAGCTAACCATGGGCGAGTCCGTTATCTCATCGACCGTATACCCTGCTGTGATGTGTGCATACGGATTCGCAGCCCCGCACTGGTAATTCTTGGAAGCAGCGCTGGCAAAATCATCTTCTGTAGCTTTGGATCTTCTCAGGTAATCCATGGCCAGTAGCCCGTAGCTCTGAAACGGATTGAATCCGAGTGGGCCGCGAAAGAACTGGTCTTGGTTGGCATTGGTTATGTAATTGAAGTCTGTTTCAATCGTGTCTGAAGAAGCCAGCATGACCAGGTCAGCATTGTCGGAAAGGATGCTTGCCACGCCGGCCACAACGCAGTGCAAGCCGGTGGTCTCAATTCTTATCGAGTCCTTCTCGTAAGCGCCTGCTGCGGGAACCAAGAGGCCATTGCTGATGGTAATGCCATCCAGACCGTCCATGGTGGAAATCACCACCGCATCAAGGTCTTCCCGGTTCAATCCCACCCTGTCCAAGGCCTGTTTGGCCACAAGAAAAGTGGCCTCATCGTTCCACATGCCCATTTCATGCGGACCTTTGTAGGGAAGGATCCCATAGCTTATAATGCCGACCTTTTTCACTGGATTCCTCCTGATTATCTGGGGTTAATTCATCTTCTCCAGGATGGTGATGGTCATCGAAGCTAGGGTTTTTCGCCTGACCGGCCCGGGGCTCCCAAAACAATCCTGTCCTTAACCTCCTTGATTGTCCTAGTCTTGTTCATATGCTTTTTCGAATTTCTGTCCCTTGTACGTGGAACGGGCCAATTCTTCCGGTTCCTGCCAGATAATCTCAGGGCGGATCTTCACCTTGTTGTGAAAAGCCTCGAGCAGCTCCTTCTGAAGATCATCAAGTTCTTCCACCGGACAGTCCACGCCTCGTTCAATCTTGATCTTCAAGGGAGGAACGACCAGTGGTGGTTTCTCGGTGAGCACAATCCTGAATTCGCCGGTTACACGGGGGGCAAAGCTCTGAAGCAGGCCGGCTATCTGCGCCGGATAGACGATGACTCCTTTGACTTTCAACATGTCATCGGTACGTCCAACAATCTTGTACCGAAATCCCGTCTTGCCGCATGGACACGGAGATACCGTCACCTCATGGATATCGCCAAGACTGGTTCGAAACCATACCCAACCATCCCCTTCGATATTGGTGAACACGCCCTCCCCCCTGGCACCGTCTTCAAGGGGAATCGGCTCTCTGGTATCAGGGTCGACTAACTCATACATGCACAAATCGTCTGCCAGCCAGTGCATGCCTTGATACTCAGGGAACTCGCACGAGGCTCCATACCCTGCGCCTATATCGATTAGCTTGGCTCCAAAGCCCTCTTCCAACTTCCTTCTGATCTCGGGAACACCGGCGCCCGCCTCCCCTCCACAAGCAAGGATCCTTATTCCCAGTGATCCGGCATGAGTGCCAGTCTTTTCCGGAGCTTTGTCTACAATGTAGGAAGCCAGCGATGGGGTACCGATAAATGCGGTGGGCTTGAAGTACTTGGCCATCTGGAAGATTCTGTCGGTACCTGACTCAGCTCCAACAGGTATAACAGTGGCGCCGATCTTCTGGAGGCCCATGAGTGTCCCCGTACCCGCAATCACCATGGAAAGGGCGAAACAATAGAGTATTCTATCTTCTTTTCTGAGCCCTGCTCGCCACAGGGCCCTGCACATCAATTCACCCCACACATCGCAAATATCTTTGTTGGTCAGAGGATAAGGAGTTGGCTCCCCTGTGGTGCCGGTGGTGCTGTTGACCAAAACAAGATCATCGACACCTACCGGTATTTCCTCTTCCATGAGTCTGACAAGGTCTCCTTCGCAGGCAAGAGCATGTGCTCTGTATCCCTGCTTGTCATAAACAGGGATCGTGTTTGAAAAGTCTCCCAGTGTTTGTATCTTTCTATCGATGTTGTCTATACCGATGCCTGCTTGCTCCATCCTCTTCCTGTGAAAGGACGCGTTTCTGTAGATCCTTTTCATCATTATCTTCAGTTTTTCGATCTGTAGCTTCTTCATCTCCGGAGTGTTCAGAAAGGGTTCGATATCCATATTCCAATAGGGTCTTCCGTCAGACATTGTTGGCCTCAATTACCTATGCAGCTCTCACTCCATACTCTGAAACGTGGTAGTCCATCCCAGAAGCCGGACAGCCTCTTAAGTGAAGTGCAAACGACGATCCGTGAGAGATAATTGACGATAGTCAGTTCTTGTCTTTTATCAGCTCTTCTGTTCCTGTGATTGGCTCAGAGTCCAATTACCTGCTTCCTTCTAAGAATAAGGGCACCTCAATATGCCCGCGGCATTCCCAACACATGCTCCGCCATGTAATTCAGGGTCATCTCCTGTGTGATGGGCGCGAGTCTGATGAGATTCACCTCCCGCCACCATCGTTCAATGTGGTATTCTTTTGTGTAACCGTATCCGCCCAGGGTCTGCATGGCGTGATAAATCCCTTCGATGGCCGCTTCTGTGGCCGCATACTTGGCGATATTGGATAAGTCCCCTACCTCTTTTTGTGGTGCCTGTTGATCATAGAGAACCGCTGCTTTGAGCGTTGCCATCCAGGCACACTCAAGCTTCGCGTAGGCCGAGGCCAAGGGAAACTGGATGCCCTGGTGAGCGCCGATGACGGAATCAAAAACCTGCCTTTGATTGGCGTACTCGACGGCCCTGGAAATAGCCGCTTTGCCCATTCCCACCCCCGCTGTCGCCGCCATGATTCGTTCTGGGTTGAGGGTGTCCAGAATGTGGTGCCAGCCTTTGCCCTCCTCACCAAGCAAAGATGAACGTGGCACCCTCAGGTCCTCAATGCCCAGTTCGTAGGTCCGAAGGTAATTGATGCCATGCTTTGGAATCGATGTGCACTGAATAGCCTCATTCGGAAGGTCGATCAGAAACAGAGACAACCCGAACGCTCTTTTCTTTGACTCATCCTTTTTCGTCGTCCGGCTGACCAAAACGATGGCGCCTGCATCCTCAAAGCCGGATATGAATATCTTATTCCCGTTGATCACGTAATCGTCACCGTCTTTTTTAGCAAAAGTCGTGACGTTCAGCGTATTGGTTCCTGCGTTCGGTTCGGTCAAGCCAAGACAGACAAACATCTCTCCACTGGTCAACTTCCGCAGGTACTTCTCTTTCTGCTCTTCATTGCCATGTTTATGAATGGACATGCCGCCAAAAACGGGGCCAAACAGATAGATTAGAATGGACCCCAGACCACCGCCCTTGGAAGCAATCTCATGGAAAGCCAGGACCCCTTCGGTCAGGCCAAGTCCGCAGCCGCCATACTCTTCAGGAATTCCAAAACCGAAGAATCCGACTTTCCCGCATTCCCGTAGGAACTCCCAGGGGAATGCGCGACTCTCTTCCTTGTCCAGCCAGTATTCCGGGCCAAACGATTTGGCAAGCTTGCCAGCTGTCTCAACGATCATTCTTTGTTCATCGTTCAACTGAAAATCCATTCTTCCTCTCCTACGATCACCTTCTATTCAAGGCTGATTTCACAGAATGAAACGAGTACTTTTGTGTCTTAATTCAGCCATGACCCCAGCCACACCAATGATCAACTCAGGAGGGCGATAATTGCTACCCGAGCATTCGAAAAGACCTTGCCATTCTCCAGGGAATGAATCCTATCCATGTTGGTCATAAGATCCTAAGCGGTGCAGATTGTCTTGTCGTCTCCCAGCTTTGCAACAGGGCTATTCACAATGTGTGCACGCCAGAAATTACCGGAGGGGGCATTATAAATAAAGCCAGACTCCTCCCATTTATCGCAACAAAGATACACCACGGGAGGTGACACATACTCCGGCTTCCTCTTCTCTAGAATCTCGGCCACTTCTTCGCCAGACCACGGGTAACGCTATTCCTTCCTGCCGCCGTGTGCTGCGATCCGATATGGGGCTGTCTTACTTACAGAGAGCTTGAAACCCGGCCAGGGAAAAGTCGTTCAGGTTTACCTGGGCATAGAAGGTCAAGATGTTGTCTGGGCCGAGACCCAGATGTACGGTTGCATGATCCGTGCGATCGCAAACCATCATCTCCATGGCAATCGTATGAAGCTTCCTCTTCATGTCCTTGCTCATGCAGAGAGTGTCAGCCTTAAGAAAAGTCCTCCAATAGTCACCACTACGATCATGAATTACCTTGTAGTTGGCCGCGTAAGTCTCCGCATCGATCCACAAATAATGCGTTCCATAATTGTAATACTTGTCTTTCGATTTCATCTCCATGATATACACAGGTCGCTTTATCCAAACCAAGTTGGTGGGGGCCCAAGGCGCTCCCTGCCACCCATCCTTCCCGTATCCGT
>Ga0209536_100015935_pt1 | contig 10704 bp, 7 predicted proteins | sample DeeMarSeWOR28_12_FD_187461 | JGI IMG/M metagenome (GOLD analysis project Ga0209536, IMG submission 187461) | Marine sediment microbial communities from White Oak River estuary, North Carolina - WOR-2-8_12 (SPAdes) (version 2) | ecosystem: Environmental > Aquatic > Marine > Intertidal zone >...
ATTTCCACATTATTCTGCCGAAATTTGCGGACGATGGCGATATTTAATTCAGACCGGACAATATGATGCCTTTTTGGATCCGGTATCCATACACGCAAACGCATATTCCATGATGAATCGCCGAATTCACGCAACAGCACATCTGGTTTGGGCTCCTTTAAAACCTCATGGTTCTCCGCCGCGACCTCATGCAGGCACTTCAGGACAACATCCACATCGGAAGCATAAGATACACCAACTTCAACCTCTACCCTTATCTTTTGGTCACCATGGGACCAGTTGATCACATTACTGGAGACAAATTCGGAATTGGGTACAATAATCGATATGTTGTTCAATGTCCTGATTGTCGTCGAGCGGATATTAATTTCGATGACATCGCCTTCCGCATCACCGACGGTGACGCGATCACCGATCTTTATCGGTCTCTCAATCAGCAGGATGAGTCCGGCGATAAAATTTGAGGTAACGTTTTGTAAGCCAAAGCCAATTCCCACGGATAACAGACCAAAGATGACGGCAAGACCACTCAAATTTATGCCGACGAACTGAAATGCCACGATCGCCCCGACAATCATTATCAGATAGTGATTGACACGCAGCATAACAAATCTTGTCGACTCTTCCACGCCCACCCGGATCAGGAGACTTTTGATCAGCACCCGGTTAAAAATCCGAGAAATCAGAAAGAAGGCCAGCATCATAATGAAAAACATGACGATGGAGGAAATAGTGACCGGTGTCTGATTTAATTCAAACAGCGTAAAATTCAGGATACTCTTAATAACCTCTAATAAATGCGACCATTCCATGCGATTTATTGCTCCCGGTTAATGATAATAATCAATATTTTCATCCCATCGCCTGATCAGGTAATCCTTCATATTTTCGAATACTTCCGCCTGATCCTCCACGACTTTTTCCGCCTGTGTATTATCCATGTCCCGTGTCCGGTTAACAAATGAGGCGACGCGTGCAAAATACAGCGGTGTCATCAGGCTCACCATCAGCTGCCGGTTTCCTTTCCAATGGTGAAAAGCAGCTGCCAGATCATAAAGAATCTTTGCCCAGACTTCTGTTTTGATCGTAAAATCTGCCGAATCCATGCCGACCATATCTTCAATTACCGGCCAGTTTTCCGGAGCGATGATCTTTTTCCAGATCTCTTTCCAGTTGGCGTAGCCGATCTTAAAGTCATCAATCAGTTTCTGAATATTTATTTCAAAGGGCTGGGGCTCGATCTTAAGCGAAGGTCCGATAACAGGCACAGCCTGGCTGCCTTTTATTGATTTCCAAACAGCCTCGTGCTCCTCCATCATTTCCAGTAACGTCGATACCACCTGGCGGAACATTGGTCCCAGCGCTTCGGCCGGATCCTTTACATCATGTATCTTTACCCCCAGATTTGCCTGGGCGATCCTGGCCTTATTGACCATCGCTGTCGTCGTAAGCCAGATATCGATACCAAAACGGGCCACATCGCTGTCCCAGACATCCTGTTGTATGAATTTTTTGACCAGTTCTTTGGAAAATGCAAAATCCCCGCCGATCGGCTGTCGCACACGGTATCCATACAATGCCCGGGTGAGATTATAGACAATATTATTGGTTATCGTGCCATCATATTTATACCTTGTATAATATGGGGCAACAAAATCAATACCATCATTCAGAATGGCATCAACCATATTTTTGATCCAATCGGGCGTGATCGACCTGAGGTCCGAATCATACAGGACACATACCTTGGCACTGAGCAGATCGGAGGCTTCAAAAATTGCCCTGAGGGCTGAACCCTTTCCGGGTAATCCACGGTATATGGTAATAATGCGTTCGATCCACGGACTGCTTTCAATTCCATCGCTTTCTTCGCGGGAATCATCCACCGATCCACCGTCGGCAATGATGACCACACATTTATGATCGGGATAATGCAGATGAAGGCCATCCTCAACCGTCTTGACAACATGCTCGATTGTACTCTCGTTATTAAAACATGGAATCCCCACCACAATATCCGCGCTGCCAAGTCGCTCAAGGCGACGCCGGGTTGGCTGTCTTAACGCCGTGCTGAAACGCATGTAATCACCCCTTTATTTAAAGTATTAATTTAATTTTAACGGATGTGTTAGTTCAGATCTTTTTCGATCTCGTCTATTTCGGTTTCGCTTATAGCGATGCGCTGGCCGGCTCTTACGAACAGTACATCGTTTATATTTTGGAACGCGTTAAAGAACTGTCCTTTCTCCTTGATGATCTTGGTAAGTGAAAAACCCATGATCACCAGATCTGCATTCTCCGAATTGTCACAAACCAGTGTTTCGTAAGTTTTGATCTTCTTGTCCCAGGGAATTTTCTGAACATTTTTTTGGGAAATCGGTATTCGCCCCTGTTCGATGAGGCGGTTTAACCGGTTTACCTCTTTATTTATATCTTTTCCTTCAAACGCCGTGAACAACTCGATATCCCCATTGCGCCAGTCCGGATGTCCGAGAATAATATAGGCCAGAAGGATCATCAGGTTTGCGTTCCGGTAGTCTCCGGGCGTCAACCAGACATGAATTTTTTGTTTATAACCAAAGTGCCGTTCCGAGGAACGCAATACACAGATATTATAATCTACAAAAGAGGCAAATTCACATCCATCTATTATATCCGTCACATCAGTGGGATCATCGATATTAAATTCAAACAAAATACTGTTGTTTTCCATTCCTGATATTCCAGGAATCTGCACAATCTGGGCAACAGCGGTCTTAAAACTGGGAGAGATGATCGTATCGACATAAATTCCCGCATGACTTGCCCTGGCCTGAGAGATCATCTTCTCCAGGTTGTCTTTTGATTCCTGATTTGTTTCCGGATTCAGCCCGCCTTTTAAATAGTGAATGAAGGTCCCGAAACCATAATAATGCGAGATCCAACGCAAAAGATCGAACGGGGCCAGTCGTGTGAGGGTGGAAGCCGAGATCGCGATAAAGGAGGGCCGCCAGTTTATCACTGAAGTAGAAGCCTGTTTCCGCTGGATAATGATCTGTAACTGGCGGGTCAGCTGGAACAAACCACCTTTGATCATTGCCGAAAGATCGTACTCCTCTTCCCTCCCCCTTTTAATACTGAGATATATTCCGGACATAGCAATGATCGCCAGGACTGCCGTAAGCGGTGACATTTGAAACATCATAATGAAGCAGGCGACGGCACCGATCAAGGAAAGATACCATTTTGACCGGAAGGTCGGCCGGTAAGATGGATTTCCGGCAAAATGTTCAAGGAAACTCACCAGACAAAGGGCCCCGTAGGTAATCATAAAGAACATACTGATGATCTGGGCCACAAAATCCACACTACCCAGGGAAACGAACAGAATTACAATAATCGCCGTAAAAATCGTTGCATTGATGGGTTCATTGGCACTGCCTTTTCCCTTACTCAGAATAACGTTTAAAAAACGTGCCGGTAGAATATGATCTTTTGAGATGGCCTGCAGGGTCCGGGGAGCAATGAGGATAGATCCGATGGCGGATGATAGCGTAGCTGCCGCCAGCCCGATCGGGATGATCGGTCCCCAGAGGGCAATTTTACTCATGGCAAACTGGTCAACGGTAAGTTCTTCAGGGCTCAGGCTCGAAGCCAGTTTTAATATGATAAAAATATAAACGATCATACCGAATATTGTGGCACTGATCGTGCCAAGCGGGATGGATTTACGGGGATTCCGCAGATCTCCTGAAAGGCCGACCCCGGCGGTCATTCCGGTAAAAGCCGGAAAAATGATCGCAAATACAATACTGAAGTCGGCCGGGTCCTTTATCGTATCGAATAATTTAATGCTGCTGATCTCCGTATCAGTTGTACCGGCAAAAAACATAATGAGGGAGATAGTGAGAATACTGACCACAATCCAAAGGATATTCACGCCTATACCCGCCCCTTTTTTCCAGATAACCACCAGCAGGATCAGAGTTGCCGGTAGACTGATCATCCATGTTTCGGTCTGAAAAGCGAAATTCTGCAGAATCCATGGAAACAGCGGCTTGAATGCTTCAGAAAAAGCAATCATATAAAACGCCACCGATATCGCCTGTGAAAAGTATAGTGAAATACCGATGGTACCGCCAACCAACGCCCCGAAAGATCGGCTGATGATGTAGTATTCTCCTCCCCCTTCCACTTTCAGATTGGTGGCAATTTCAGCGATGGCCAGAGCGGTGGGGATGGTGATCGCATGGCCGATGAGAACGATAAAGATCGTACCCATCATTCCCACATTTCCAACGGCATAACCGAAACGGAGAAAAAGTATGGCGCCCAGGATAGTACTTATGGCTGCCAGAAAGACCGGCGCCGTGCCGAACCCGTGGCCTCTGGAACTTGTTTTTCCCGTACTCACCGGATATCCTCTTTAATGTTTTTGGATTTTATCCGGCCCGCGCAGTGATCCAAAAGGCAGGACAATTCCGATCAATATGCCGACGAGCAGAGTCACACTGAGCAATATGGCGCGTGGCATAGTAATTTCGAACACCAAAAAATTCACACTTACTGATGCCATGTTCTGCAGCACAAATATGATAAAAACAGCAAGCAAAACGGCGCCCAGAATATGATTTAATGACATGAATTTTTCCCCTTCCTATGAAAGTTAAAAAGGAACAGATTACAAAGCGAGATTATGTCAGATCAACCCCAAGTCCGGGTTTTTCAAGCGGATACATATACCCTTTTTTTATGACAAATCCCCCGCTTGCCGGATCGTTGATCAGATCAAGATGTCCGTCCAGATCGGCATACATCACATTCGGTCTGGCGAGCGCAAAATGCAGACCGGCCGCAATCGCCAGCGCCGATTCATCCATGCATCCAACCATAACTTCCAGATTCGCTGCCCGCGATACCGAATTTATATGAAGCGCTTCAAAAATCCCGCCAACCTTCATCAATTTAATATTTACCATGTCAACCAGATCATGCTTTGCAAGCCGGTATGCATCCCGAAGATCCATCAGGCTTTCATCAGCCATGACAGGGACCGAGACACTTTCCGTAACCCTGCCCAACTGTTCGGGTTTGCCCTTGGGCGTCGGCTGTTCCAGTAATTCAATACCGACAAAGCGGATGGCATTTACAAATTTAACAGCCTCTTCCACCGTATAACCCTGATTGGCGTCAAAGCGTAGTTCGATTTTGGGACCAATCCGTTTTCGCAGCCGGATCATCCTTTCGATATCATCATCGACATTCAGCCCGCCTTTGATCTTTAAACTTTCATATCCCTCATTCAGATATTTCAGCGCATGTTCTATTGTCGCTTCCAGGGGTAAAATCCCGATGGTTACACTGGTCCGTATCCGGCTGCGAAATCCACCCAGTAATTTCCAGAGCGGCATGCCGGCCACTTTGCCGAGAATATCATAGAGGGCCATATCGATGGCCGCGCGCAAAGAAGGGTGACCGGCGACACTTTTTTTAAGATTTTCCTGTATTTTTGCAATTCTAAGCGGGTCTTTGCCTTTAAGTTCCGAATCGGCTATCTGAGCCAGACCAGCCATTACGGAATCCGGTGTTTCGCCGGTCACAGCCAGATCGGGTGCGGCACATCCGATTCCTTCAACACCATGGCTGGTTTCAATCCGTACAAATACATTTACCGCCTCGTCGATTAACTCGTAGGCGATCGCATAAGGTTCCCGCAGCTTCATTGCGAAGGGGAAAAATTCGATCGATTTTATTTTCATATATTTTGCCAATCTGACCAGATGGTAAACCACGGAGAACACGGAGAAAAAACAATTGATATTAAAAGATCCGGTTCATTTTGACCGCCATAATTTTAAAAATAGGATAAATACCTGTCAGTATCTTTTTTTTGATATAATATCATTTATATATTTTCCGTGTCCTCAGCGGTTAATATCGGCGCTGGTGGATCTCTTCCAGCGTCATACGTTTGAGATCCTCGACAAAGGCCACCAGATGTCCGATCATGATTTTCCACATTTTTTGACCTTTTTCCCGTGTCGCTTTTGTCGGATCGCCCATTACCCCTGTTTCTGAAATGCGTTTTGTATAGGCATACCATGAAATACCGCGTTTGGAAGTAAAGTTCAGATAACGGCTCGAAAATTGCGGCACCGATTTGGCCGCATGATCCATTTTCACCAGGTGCGGACGAATGGCCAGTGTTGTACTCGTCTCAAATTCACCTGCATGAACGTCATTCGGGGTTTCAATCATTTTATAAATATCAGAATCGCTGGTCTCACCGGTATCGACACTGACAAATATTTTTGTGTCACGATTGATCATCTGGGCCGCATAGTTCAAAGATGGGGCATTGCCACCATGTCCGTTAATAATGAGTAGTTTCTTGATGCCATTACGGGCAGCCCCGAGACCGATCTCATGAACCATCCGTGAAAGGGTTTCATTGCCAATACTGATGGTTCCCTTGAAATCATCGTGATGATAAGATACACCATATGGAATGAGCGGCAGAACGAGCGGTTTGGGATCACTGCAGGCAGCGGCAACCTGGTGGGCAAGATATTCAGCATCAAAGGCATCCGTATCAAGCGGCAGATGGGGCCCATGCTGTTCGATTGCACCGACAGGCAGGATAGCCACATCCACCTGTTGCAGGATATTCTCGGCTTCGGGCCAGGTTAATTCTCCAAACATATAGGCAGTCCGCCGGCGATCAAGGGGCAGGTCGTTTCCACCCGCCGTTTCGAACGGATACGGCTTGGTCATGCCGGTATCACGGACGATATCAATATTATTCCATTTCCTTCCGGTCCGGCGAATGGCACCAAGTGCATACTCCAGACAAATGGTATACAGCGGACGTCGAAGGTCTTCGGGTATCGAATCCATGGGCGATTTTTCAGGATCAAATCTCAGGTGCAGGATCTCCTCCCGGGCAGAAATAGGTTTTGGGCTGCTGATCAGGTTTTTTGACCAGAGCATATGGCGCATTTGCTGCTGACCGACAGATTCCTGATGAATACCCTTATGCTGAAGTTCCTTCAGGCCATGCTGGATCTGGGCTCTGGAATAACCGCAATTTTCCGGATCGGATCCCAATGCCATCAGCATACCGACGATCCGCCGGCATTTTTCGCATCTTCCGCAGGGGTGAACCCGTCCGTTCTCAAGATGGGCGGCATGACAGGATATCTGATGCCTTTGAAGATCGGGATAACGCAGGGCAAGTATTTTCAGAATGAGCATTTCAGACAATGGCCGAATGACCGAAAACTGTGCAATCGACCAACCTTTTGCGAGAAAGAACCGGGACAATGTATTATCAAAATACCTACTCTGATCGAACAGGCCGTTATAATGGGAAATTTCCTTGTATGATGTCCTGACGGTAGTATCAAATTCATCTCCGATGATCAGCCGTCCGATACCTCTTTTTCTCATGACAGGTATGGCGCCAAACATAAAAACCGCGACGGTCCAGAGTCTTACCGGATAATAATCAGAACGGATCTTATCAAAATCGGGGCGAATGAACGGCAGTTGACGCAGCATCCAGTTGAATACCCGATCTGCGTTCGTCCAGACGCGGCTGGTGTTCGGAAATGTGACCTTGAAATACCGGTAAGCGTTCATGGCCGAGTACCAGTGACGTCCGGATTCATTGATGAACACCGGGTGCACCTCGTTCCCGATCTCATTCAGCAGGGCAAAACTGAGCAGGCTATCCTTGCCTCCGCTCGACAATATTGCGTGCCGGCTATTAGTGGTTTCCCATAATTGCCACGAGGTTTTGCGATCATCGTCCCCAGTATTGCCAAAAACCAGATTTGCCAGGCAGTAGTTTTTAAGTTTCAGCACCGGGACGGGAAGATAATTTTCCCGAATAAATATATTCTTTTGTAATAATTTATTGACATAGATCTCGCGTGCGGTATTTTCGGCCATGTCACGAATAAACCGCCGGTCCTGCCCATCATAAACCCCATTAAAAACGATTGATTTAAAAAACAGGCCATAATTCAGGGCAACCTGGGCGGCAATCATATCCGCCAGATTCTGTGTATTTACATCATCCGGATCAAAGACACTATCTTCATACTTATAGACCAGATCTAATTTCGCCGTTTTCCCTTCATTCGTCACCGTGTAGGGTGCTATGAGCCTGTTTTTCTCCACTTTAACCGGACCGACTTCAATCTTTTCCAATACCTGAAATTTTTGTAACGGATTGTTCCCGCTACCGGATTGATCCATCTTTTCTCCCAATATTATCCAGCGGAAGTCTCCGCTGCAGCTGTATTTATTGAATTAATTCCCGATTTATTTTACACTTATACCGGTTTGAGATGTTTTCTGATGGTTTCCGCCAGACCTTCCGCTCCATGCAGCAGTACATCAAAGGCAGGTAATCCGAGTGTCCGGCCAATAAATGCCACATATTGCTTTACCTCGTCTTCAATCATTTCTTCATGATTGATGGTCAGGGCTACTACGGGTTTTCCGGAGATCATTTCTATGGCTTCGATCTGTTTTGGCAGCGGATGGATCGGGTAGCCGGGAAATCCATCGTAATCCGACCGGAAGGGCGCATGTTGCAGGATAACGAGATCCGGACGCGTAGCCGCAAGGATCTCATATCCTCCCGGATAGGCCGGATTGAGGAGACTTCCCTGCCCCTCAATAATTATGACTTCCGGGCGTTCCTTTTCCCAGGCCTGCCATACGGCATGTTCCAGCTCGCCGGAGACAAAATCATTTACCAGAGAATCCATTACGATACTGTATTGCGCACCCTGAAGCCAGGCTGTCTGTCCTGTTCCGATCATCTCAGACCGGACGCCAGAACCTGTAAGAGCCTGAACAAGTTTCCATGCGGTTGTGCGTTTTCCCACAGCAGAATCGGTTCCTAAAACAGCCACTTTCAGGGCTTTGACCTCTTCGATTTTACCACTGAAAAAGTGGAGGTATTTACGATCAGGTGGTTTCCGGATATCTTTAAGCTCGCCTCCATACTGTTCAGCCAATCTGTTTAATTCCCGGTCTTCTGAAAGAAAATCGTGCAGACCGGCATGTATATGCAAACCATTTTTAATGGCTTCGATAACATCGTTTCGTGCTTCAGCACTGAGTCTTCCACCATCGGGTGCAATACCGATCACAAAATGTGTCGGCCGCTGCGGCAGATTACGCAGCGCCTCCTCAAGACTTCCGAATACCGGTATTTGTCTGGGTTTACCATCGATCACCTCCCCGGCGTCCCGGTTGGCATACCTGGCATCGATCACCCCGGTTACCTTATAGCGGTTGGTAAATCTTACCAGCCCATGGGCGGTCTTACCGTTTGGTGTATTGTAAGCGCCCTGACAATAGACCATGGCCGGATTCTCACTTAGCTGCATTATCCTTTTCTCCCAGTCAGTATGGCAACATACCGGTCGTTCGGCATGCCTGTCTTTTTCTGTTGCTCGACCAAAGCAATCAGGCTGGCGGTCGAGGCTGGGAGGACATGCATGCCTTCTTTTTCCCGGATCATCCTGGAGAAGGCCAGCAAACTTTTATCTGTTGCATTGGTCGCCCAGCCATTGGTCTGTCGTATCGCATTCAGGGCATAATCGCCATCAATTGAATGCCAGTTGATCAGCGGTTCATTGACCATGGTTTCCCTGATTTTTTGGGGACTCAGATCCTCACACTTCGGACTGCCCTTCAAAAAAGCAGTTACGATTGGATTCTTATTGTATGATGATCCACCTACAATTTTCGGCATACGTGAGATCTTACCCCGGCGATATAAACTCAGAAATCCCCGGTACACTCCGGCAAGTGTTGTACCATTTGACACCGGAATCGCGACAACGGCAGGGGCATCCCGTAATTCATCGTAAATCTCATAGGAGATCTCACCGTAGGCCTGCAATTGCAGTGCCGTATTGGCGCCCCCCGGATTGGCATCGTAAATCTCCTGTTTTTCGCTCAGTTCACGGGAATAAAGGACGGCCTGCTCATAATCCCCTTCAACATAGACGATCTCTGATCCAAGCGAGGTCATTTCATTGATACGGCGCGTGTGAAACGATCTTGGAATACATACCAGACAACGCAGACCGGCCAGAGAAGCGGCCAGAGACATCGCCACGCCATAATTTCCACAGGTCGCCATCGTTATCGTATCGAATCCCCGGCGAAGTGCATCCATCGCCTGTGCGAAAGCAATCCGGTCTTTTTGCGTACCGGAAGGATTTCCTCCTTCAAATTTCAGGTAAATCTGCCGCAGGCCAATCTCCCGCTCGATATTCCGGGCACGCGCCAGGGTCGAATCACCGACCTCCGAATCAAATACATCCTCATAAGCTTCCAGCCGTTCTGATAGATTTCGGCTGCGGTCCGCAGCAACTTTTTTCAGGGTTTCGATGTCAATAGAAATTTCAGAATATTCACCTTCAGCACCGTCGAGAAGATCGATTAAACTGGCATCGTTCATCTCGGGTCTTGTTTGTTGTTCTTCCATCCCTGCGCTCTTTGGTAATTATTACTTGGAAATTATAGTAAATTTGAACATCAAAATACACCGATTATATCCAAATATCAATCATGTCTGGATCGATCATCGCTTCGAATCAATAGGGTGTAAAAATAAATCACGCCTTCATGAGTTTTATCGTGTGGCGTTTTACCTTCCAGATATCACGGGCATATTGCCCGATCGTTCGGTCACTG
>Ga0209536_100015937_pt1 | contig 10704 bp, 10 predicted proteins | sample DeeMarSeWOR28_12_FD_187461 | JGI IMG/M metagenome (GOLD analysis project Ga0209536, IMG submission 187461) | Marine sediment microbial communities from White Oak River estuary, North Carolina - WOR-2-8_12 (SPAdes) (version 2) | ecosystem: Environmental > Aquatic > Marine > Intertidal zone >...
CGAAGTTGCAGTAGGTAGCCAGCGCCGGCTCATGCTCGAACCCGGACACCTGGAACCCCTCCGGGTCCTGGTCCGTGAGCCCCATCGGCCCCACGATGCGAGTCATGCCCTGCCCTCTGGCCCAATGCTCCACATGGTCGAGCAGCGCGTGCGCCACCGCCTGATCGTCGGTGCATTCCAAGTGCGCGAACCTGGCGGACCGCTCGCCGCGCGCCTCGTTGTAGCGCTGGTTCACGATCCCCATCACGCGACCGACCACTGACCGCTCGCGATAAGCCAGCGCCACGGTGCAGTCGCAATACCGGAAAGCCCTGTTGCGCTTCGGATCGAGCAGACGACGCTCGTCCGCTCGCAGCGGCGGCACCCACTGTTGGTGGTCACGATGGAGTCGCTCGGGAAGCCGGATGAACCGAGCCAGCTCTTTGCGGGTCGTTACCGGTCTGACATCGACGGTACTCTCGCACATCGGACCGGCACCACTCACGCCATGCGATACCGGCTCACTCGGGTCCGCGGTTGTGCTGCGGGGAACACCGCCTCGCGGATACGGGAGTGGCCTGCTAGCAGCGGGACAGCGGCCTGCTTGAGCCGCGCGCTCAGTGGGATGCGCAACGTATCCTCCACACGCTCGCGCAGGTCGACCAGATGAGTCCGGACCTTCTGCGACGGTGCCTTGCGGATCGCGGTCGCGAGCAGTGGGTAGATCTCGAGGCACAGCTTCCTGTGCTCTTCCGCGCGCCGCCGGAACAGACGGTCGTTGCTGTTGCGCAACCTCGAGTATCCCTGGAGCTGGACATCCATGACGCGGCACACCGACGGGCCCAGCTCCTCGTACTCCCGGCGAAACAGTTCATCCACCAGGCCCTCGAGCCGGTCGCTACTGAGTGTTGGATGCCTGAACAGGAGATGGAAACCGTCGTGAAACTTGTAGGGGACTTCCAGTAGCCGGCCCGCGTCGAGCATCCGCTGGTAGAGGGGTGTCTGCGGACACGGGCTGTAGATCATTATCTGTGAGAATGTCGGCTTCAACGACAGCAGGTACTGGAAGTCCTCCTCTATCGTGCTCTCATCGTGCCAATCGTATCCGATGATCATGCTGGCGAGCGTGTTGATCCCCACGTCTTGCAGCGAAGCGAACATATCGGCCGCGTCGATGTTCTTGAGCTTGGGATAGTCCGCCCGTGTCGACTCCACCCCGATCCACACACCCGCGAGCCCCATCGACAGCAGTTCGTCCAACGTGTATTGAGACAGGCTCCGCAGGCTCGTCAGGCACGAGAAGAAGATCGGACGGTCCACCACCTCCCCGTTGAGCGTGATCATCTCGACGATGCGGCCGCGATCGGCCAGGAAATCTTCATCGATGACGCCGATGTTGCGGAACCCGTTCTTGCCGCGGTCCAGCGAGACCATGGCTTCGTGGATCTCCCGGCCGGTCTTGAGCAGCGGCACCGATCGGCGGCCAAAGAAATGACTTGTGCAGCAGAAGTCGCAGCCGCGCGAGCAGCCCAGGCCCGTGGGTAGGATGGTCTCCGGTCGCGTCGTCACCGACATGACCTTCAACGTCCGCCGGATCGGCGGCACGGTGAATCGGTCTACGGGAGCCTCACCCAGCAAGCACTTCAAGAAACCCACCCCCTCCTCGCGACACACATAGTCGGCGTAGCCGTCGCACTCGCTCAGCACCGTGCCGTAACCGCCCAGCACGATCTTCGTGCCGGGCGCGGCCTGCCTGATCCACTCACACATTTCCACGGCCTTGGGAAACGTGCAAATCACGAATCCGATGCCAACGTAGTCGTACCCCTTCCGCAACTCCCGCAGGAAGGCCTTCTTGGTCGGGTAATGCAATACAGTCACCGGGGTATCCAAGTTGGCTGCGATGAACTCCAGACCCCATCCGGTGCAGACCGATCGGATGCTGAATATCCCCTGCGCCCGGGTTACCTGTGCATGGTACATCTCGGCCTGAATATGCTTGCTGCAGTTGTGGCTATCTACGCCCAGCGGCCGATGGACTGTGGTCAGGAGCAGCCTTGCCATCTTCGTCTGCCTCGCGGAAATTGCTGGTGGCCTCACCGATCGTACGTCGCACAGCCGGCACCAGCGGTCCGCCAAAGATCCGGTATTCGTCCAGTCGACAAGACGGAATCAGCTTGTTCTCGTGCAGCATCATGTTGAGGCATCCATCACACAGATTTGTCTCTCCTTCTAGCATCTCGTTGGGCTGCTGCAGGGAGATGGACTGCACGTAGATGCCCGCGAACAGGCGACGCGGATTCTTGAACACCGAGCGCACGAACCTGGCGGCTGCTTGGCGCACGTTCCCATCAACCAGCGCCATCAGGAACAGCTTCCTACCCACTTTCGCCTGCCTCAGGAACGAGCAGTATCTGCCGGTGAAGAGGTGGTGGAATGCCTGGACGAACTCCATCGTGCGGGGACCCAAGCACCCCAGCATCTCACCAGCCAAGCCGACCTGCACGGTCACGAGAAACTTGAACGTGTGCGGAGCGCTCGTGCCCGGCAGATATGCTGCGGGTCCGTAGCGAGGATCGTATTCGTGCAGGACCTCATACATCTCGTTCGTGGTGAGCCCGATGCGGTTCGTGTCGTCAGTCGAATGCTGCAGCCGGGATGCGTCAACCGAGACGCCGTTGACCCGATACTCCACAGACGGAAGCAGCGGTATGGCGCGAAACGCGATCAGGGATACGTGTTGTACCTTGTGGATGTTGTTGCGGCACCACTCGATGATATCCGGCAGGAATCGAACCGTGCTCTCGAAGATCGTCACGTTGAAGCCGCACTGCACGCCTTTCAGCTCCCCAACCAGATCAGCAAAGCACTGCCTCAGCTCGTTGTGTTCCGCCTCGTTCTTGTCCGCCCACCCGGGACGCTGCATTCCACTGTCGACGTGGAAGTGAAACTTGGCGAGGCCGGCCTTCTGAAGCTCATGCGCCAGCTCACGCGTGAGTCGTACACCATTCGTCAACAGGACCGGCTTGATGCCCTGCCGCGCTATGAACTCTACGACCTCCACTATCTGCGGGTAGAGTAGCGGCTCACCGCCGGCTATCGCTATGCGGTCGCAGTTGGTCAGTCGCCTCACGGTGAGGATCTCGTCCTCGAGATCATCCAGCCGGCGGTGGCCTGACAGCCGGTGACGGTAGCATCCCGGACAATGCAGGTCGCAGGCATCGGTGACCTCGATCCAGCCACCCGGGTTGTCGGTTTTCGACCACGGCAGTCGATAGAGTGCCTCACGTGGGACAGACATCGCGTCTTCCCTCGACCGGTGACGATTCGGCAGCCGCCGGCTTACCGCCGCGCCAAAACGCGTAGGCCGCTAGTCCGAGCACGAGTCCCGCAATGGCATCCAGGAAGAAATGCTCCTTCATCGTGAGCGTGGACGCGGTTATCATCGCGGCTAGCACGACGGACGCCATACGCAGGGAACGGGACTCGAGAACGGAGACGGCGATCCCCGCCGGCAAGACCGCTAGGGCCACGTGCATGGAGGGCAGACACGCATACGGCTTCATGGAGATCAGTTGGTGCATCCACTGCTGAACAGCCACCGGGGACTCCGGCCACGGCGCCCGCGCGGGCAACAAGAGTTGCACGATTGCGCCGAGGATTATCGTGCCGCAGTACGCCTGCACGGCCCGCAGCAACCGATGACGCGGGATATGCCAAAACACCACGGCGGCCCACAGCGTGATGTAGACATCGCCGAAGTAATAGATGCCCCACGTCCAGCCAACGTACGGGATCCAGCGATCCAACGGCACAGCGAGGTCAACGAACGCCGCAGCCGCTCTGTGGCTGTTGGTGAGGTTCACGACGTAATAGCAGCAGATGTGAAGCAGGACGATGCCACCTATGGCCCACATGCGTTCCCGCGTGTGCGACCACGCGGGCGCTACGGCCTCGGCCTCGCTCATTGGGCCTGCTCCACTCGCGGCACCACCCGAACCGGAGCTCCGAACTTGCGGTATTCTTCCGCGCGGCACGCCGGCACCAGCCGGTCTTCCCAGAACGTCTTGTTGGGGCAGCCGTCGCACCGGTCACACTCTCCGGTTGGCAGGATGTCCACCGGTTGAACAACCGAGATGGTCTGCAGGTACAGTTTGCGCAACAACACGGTGGGATTGGCGAATGCAGCAGCAACGAAGCCCCGTGCCGCCCTGCGCATCCTGCCGTCGATCAGGCCGAGTAGCAGGGCGGACCTACCCGAGCTCGTCGCGCGCGGCGGGCTGAATGCCAGGTAGCGACGACGAAAGGCATGATAGCCGTTCTGCAGCAACTCCATGCTCCGGGCCCCCATCATCCCCAAGGACCGTTCACGCGTCCCGACGTGACAGCCGACCACCCATTTCAGGGCTTGAGGATCCACTGTCCCACCCAGATACGCACAGAACTCGAAATCCGGCAGCACTTGCTTGATCCGGCGGTAGATATCGACGGTCGTCACGTCACCGTACTCGCGTTCCGTCACATACGGCGTGGTGATGAAGTCGACGGGTGTGCCGCCAACGTAGTAGTCGTATGGGTCACTGGGGTTCGCCATGCGCACGCATATCAGCGTCAAGACCTGGACCCGGTCGGGCACACGCACGGCCCAGTCGACGATCTCCGGGACACAGTCCAGCGTATCGGGGAAGATCGTCGTGTTGAACGCGCACGTTAGGCCGCGTTCGTCGTAGATCATGTCAGCGAACTGTCTGCGCAGCTCGTTCAGCTCCGCCTCGCTCTTGCCGAGCCAACCGGGACGGGCCTGGTGGCTGTCCACATGGAGCGTGAATCCGTGGGCGCCGGCCCGCTTGAGTTCCCGCAGCAGCGTACGGTCGAGCCGCACGCCGTTGGTCACCACTACCGGCTTCACGCGGAAGTCTCGCACCAAGCGGACGATCTCGACGATCTGCGGATGCACCAGCGGCTCGCCACCGGCTATCAGCATGGCGTCGCACTTGCGCAGCCGCAGCATCACCTCCAGCTCGTGACGGATCTGTTCGAGGGTCTTGTCGCTGTTCCTGTCGTTCTCCACGAAGCAGGCGTCACACGTGATGTTGCACCTGCGAGTCGGCTCCAGCCACGTCATCGCGTTGTCGGACGCGGTCCACGGCAAGCGGAACAGCTTGCTCGGGTCGGGCGCCACGTCGGTCACGGCCTGTGGATCGGCGCTCCGTTGCTGGATGGCCTCGTGCCTCATGATTCACCTCTTCCGTCGACGAGTGAGGCCTTCGCCGTCTCGTGCAAATTCACTCCTGAACGATCCGCTCCTGCACATCTCCGATATCGCGGGTCGCAACCGCCGCCAAAAACCATTCCGGGTCGATGCAGGCCTCCGGCGGGAAAACACCACTCTTGGTGATCTTGCCGAGTGCGATGAGGTGAGCGCCGATCGAGGCCGGTACGCCCGTACCGATGCCGATCCTGCCGGCGGCGCTGTAGATGATGCGTGTCCGCTTGCCTTCGAGTTCGCCCCGCACCTCAGTGCGCAGGGCTCCGGTGTGGCACTCCGCGGTCATCGACTTGCCCAAGTTGTAGAGATACGTCGACGCAAACTGCATCGGATCGACGACCCGGCCGTCCACCCGGACCGCAATGCCGGACCGGGCGACCTTGCCCAGCTCCACGATCGTGTGGTCCAACTCTGCCGGCAGAAACGCCGCTTTGTCGTCGGCGTAGTGCAGACCTGTTATGTAGCGGGACAGAGTGAACGGCTCCGGATGACCGATATGCGCAACGGCCACGTCTCCCAATTCGGGAAAATCCAGTGTCTCCCTGCCATCGACAAAGGGACGTACCTCTCGCATTGCGCCATCGGTGAAAACGAAGGCACGATCCGGCAGCGAGTACAGCAGGTGAGCGCTCAACGCCGGGCCACCGAGATCCGAGCCGCGCATCACCCATGCCGTATGAACCTCGTCGGCCCTGTCCAGCTTGTCCGCCGCGTGGCGGGCCAGGACGTTGGTGACGCCGGGGCTCGCTCCCAGACCGACGATCACGCTGATACCGGCTGCCATGGCGGCATCGTCCAGATCCAGGATCTCGAGTGTCGCCTCCCAGTCGTCCGACACATCTACCAGCGAAACACCGGCAGCGATCGCCGCTTGGACGACCGGCACTGCGTTCAGATAGTTCGGCCCCGCCATGTTGCATACGACATCGAACCCCTTGATGCGCCGCACCAGGGCCGCTCGATCCCGCACGTCGACTGCCACCACCGCGGTCCGGACGTGGGTTGTCGGGCTCTCGGCGAGAAATTGCTCCGCGCGGCGAGGACTGCGCGTCGCCACGACGACTTCTGCGAAGACGTCGTGTTCGATGAGGTCGCGGATCGCTACTCGAGCCATCTCCCCACAGCCAAGCACCAACGCTTTCACGAGCGCCTGACCGGCCGCTGAGGCCGCGTCGCTCCGCCACTGGCAACCTGCAGCGTTCGAACGGAGTTTTGAGTTGGGTGAATTGCTAGTTCGTGGAAGGCCGCATCGAAGGATGGTGACACAGCCATCCCGGGGGAACTAACGTGAGTGGCGTTGTGTTGGTCCGACCGGATCGTCACGGGTTAACGGCTCCCTGGTCCCACCGCAAAGGTACAGTTCGTCGGGGGCGGTGGCCAGCCGCGTTGCCGGGCGGTGCCGTGCCATTATCCGAGACTGCGGCGCGTCGGCCGGTGTTCAACCACTTTGTTCTCCTTCCGCAGCCCAGGCGGTGCCCGCTGCGCACTCGAGTACCGTGTCGAGCCTCTCCCTCAGCAGATCCATCTGGTCGCTGCTCAACCGTTGTCCGATCAGGCTCGCGACGTGGAGCAGTACGATGACGAGTATCCCAATCGGCAGCGCCAGCAGGCCCCACGGCGCGTGACCGAGCAGCCACTGCACGTAGCCGAATGCCGATCCGAACAGCGCTCCGAACGCCATGAGGAAGTAGACGAACATGATGAGCGTCCATAGCTCCGGTCGCGGCGAGAAGCGGCAGCTCAATACCGACCCGGCGCCCGACTCCTGGACCTGGATGGATAGATGCGGTGACCAGAAGCGGCGCTCCGCCTGATCGACGAACAGCTCGGCACAACGGCGGGCAGACCTACCCCGGCAGCGCACGTTGTCTTGCTCGAGCGTGGACTCTATACAACGCATCAGTTCATCGGCGGAGACCGGCAGCTCCACCGTGAACTCGGGGCGCATCGTGGTTGGCTCCGCCACCACTGGATTTGCTTCAGGAACCCCGCTCGGCGAGCGACCGCTGGTACGCCTTCCAGCCGGGACAGATATGGGTGTGCAGCCTCCAGATTATCCCGATGAGCGACCGGGGGTTGGCTTCGGCCTTCTTTCGAATCGCACAGTTTTCGCACCGCGCCTGCTTGTTGTCACTCATAATCGATCTCCTCAGCCAGTCGTGTCACTTCTTGGGTCCGATGAAGAACCAGGCAACGAGTCCGAGCGCCAGCAGCACGAGTATGATCAGCGTACATAGCAGCTTGGTACCGTTGGATGCCCCGCTCTAGTAGACGTTGTAGATGGCAAAGACGTCCAGTACCAGGATCACGAGCCCCAGGAGTCCACCGATTTCCGCGAGATGCCCCTTTCGATCGCAGTTCAATCGTTGCAGGGTCATTGTTTCGCCCCGGTCGCGGGAAGTCAAGCCTTTGCGCCCTTCCGTCATCACCGCGCACCATGCAAGTTGAGCCGGCGACGGAAGGCGTTGATGTGAAGAAAGGAGTGAGTCGGGATGGAACGACCCGTGGCAGCGGTGTCCGAGATCTTCAGTCTCAACACACGGCTGCTTCTCAATTGCATCGTTGGCGTCTCGGACACACATGCCGCCGAGCGCGTGCTTCCGGGCACGAACAGCGTGGCTTTCATTGTGGCCCACGTAGTAGACGCTCGCTATTTCGTGGCGAAGCTCCTGGGCCGACCGATATACAACCCGCTCGAAGTCGTGCTGGGTGACGTCCAGCGGATGGAGGACGTTACCCATCTACCTACTTTGTTTGAGCTGCGAAACATGTGGCTCACGGTGGGGAAGCATCTCCCGGATTGCCTGGAGTCGGCATCGGCTGACCTGCTTGCGGCACCCAGCCCGCAGGCGTTTCCGGTAGGTGACGGCAGCCTGCTCGGCGGCATCGCGTTCCTGGCACAGCACGAGTCCTATCACATCGGTCAGCTCGCGCTGCTTCGCAAGGCATTGGGATACCCGCCGATGTCGTATGAACACTCGGTGCCAGGCGAGGGGTAGGAGTTGGGCCGCCGATTGACGACCGCTTGTCAACGCGGAAGCAGGCTGATGTAACGCGCATTGACCGGTTTCTGCAACGCGGATTGATCAGTCGTCGATGGATGCCGCCGCGGAAAAGCCCCGAACGCGAGGACATTCGGCAGACGCGGAGCGCCCCGTCCCAACATAGGCGTACTGCCCAGCAAGTTGAGGCACCAATCCCCGGAATGCGCCGGTATGTGCCAAAGATCACAGGAATACCGGCCTCACCTGCCACAAATTTATCCTGCGTCGCCCTCAACCATCGTTGCTACTCGAGATGGCTCAGCGCGAGCTGGGTACACTGGAGGTTGGAAAAATGGCCCGAGTCTTCACCATCACCGTGACACTCCTGTCGCTGTTCGGTGTTGCGTCGAACGGCGCTGCGCAAGAACCCGAACAAATTGGAGCTTTCTACTACGTGAGCTCCATGGACCCGTTTGACGACGAGGACAGGAGCGTGATCGCGACCCTGGAGCTGGGCGCCGATTCGGATTTGGCTGACACCGCGTATCTGGCGTGGCAGTGCATGTCTGACGGCTTGAACGTGGTCTACGCGTTCAACAAGTACTTCGGCGGCGACTCAGACGAAAGAGTCAGGGTGCGCTACCGCATCGACAGTCAGGATCCCACCGACTTCGAGAGCTGGGGACTGATGCAGGACAACGATGCGGCGTGGATTCCCATGGAGTGGGTCTCAGAGTTCACCCGACTGGCTCGAGGCGGAACCAGGGTCGCCTTCCGAGTGATCGATCCGCTTGACGGGGAGACGCTGACCCATGAGTTCAGCTTGGTTGGCCTGAGCGACGCGCTGACCCGCTTGAGTTGCGCTGCCGGCTATTGAGCGCAACAGGAGGACTCTGGAGCTCAGTCTACCCGGGGAGGGGTGAGCCTCGCGCCGTGTCAACAGATGAGCCCCGAGCGCCACGGGACGCTCGGGGCTGTGTCACACTGGTCCACAGTGATCTCTCACAACGGCTTCACGCCGATATTGCCGGTGGGCAGGCCCTCGTTCTAGCCGGCTCGCACCCGGTAGAAGATCGCGAACAGCGTAGGCACCACCACCATGGTCAGAACCGTCGCAACGCCCAAACCGAACATGATCGTTACCGCCATGGAGACGAAGAACGCATCGGGGACGAGCGGCAGCATGCCGAGGATCGTGGTGGCTGCCGCCATGGCAACCGGTCGGAGCCGGCTCACGGCCGAGTCGAGAATCGCCTTGAAGTCCTCGAGCCCCGTCTTGCGTTGTGCGTTGATCTCGTCGATCAGCACAATCGCATTCTTGATCAACATGCCGATCAGGCTCATGAACCCGAGCAGTGCCATGAAGCCGAACGGCTGCCCGGTGACCAGCAGCCCAAGTGTGACGCCGATCAGCGCGAGTGGCACCACGAGCCAGATGACCGCCGTCTGCTTCAGCGAGTTGAACAGCCCGATCGTGATGAGCACCATGAGGAGCACGAACACGGGGAACGTGGCGGCCAGCGATGCCTGGGCCTTCCTGCTGTTCTTGTACTCGCCCCACCACTCCAGCGTGTAACCCGCCGGTAGTTCGATCGCTTCCACCATCGGCCGCACTGTGGCGAACATCGGCGGAGCTTCACCGACCCGCGGGTCGGCGAACACCTTGATGGCGCGCTTCCGGTTCATGCGGACGATGATCTCATCCTCGAAAGCGGTCTCGAAGTCCGACACCACCTGCCGCAGCGGAATCGATCGGCCGGCCGTCGGACTGAAGATCTGAATGTTCTGAATGTTGCTCACGTCGGCGCGGTCCACGTCTGGGGCACGGGCAATGATCGGCAGCAGCTCATCACGCTCGCGGTACACTCCGAACGTGACGCCTTCGAACGCCTGCAGCAGCGCAGTCGCAATATCCGTGCGGGTGATGCCCGCGAGACTGGCCTGCTGCTCGGCGATGACCGGTCGCACTACCTTGACCCGCTCGCGCCAATCGGTCTTGACGCCATACAGGTTCGGCTCGGCACGGAAGATCGCCTCGGCTTGCGTGGCCAGGCTCCGCAGTACGTCGGGGTCCGGACCGAAGAACCGCGCCTGGATCTTGCCCGGCTCCCCCGGCCCGAGGATGAACTTGCGGGTCTGGACCAGCGCGCCGGGGTATGATTGCTGGAGATGACGCTGGAACGCCGGCAGCATGGCGTCGATCTTCCGGTAGTCATCAACGTCAACCAGGAATTGCGCGTACGCCGGATTCTCCTTCTCGGGGACGTAGGTCAGCAGAAAGCGCATCGCACCCGCACCGATGACTGTACCGACCTGGGTCACCCCTTCCTGCTCCATGATCCACTGCTCGATCTCGGCCACGTCACTCTCGGTGGTCTCGATGTGCGTTCCCTGCGGCAGCCAGTAATCGATCATGAACTGAGGCCGAGTGGAGTTCGGGAAGAAGCTCTGCTCGACTCTCCCGAACCCGAG
>Ga0209536_100015938_pt1 | contig 10704 bp, 9 predicted proteins | sample DeeMarSeWOR28_12_FD_187461 | JGI IMG/M metagenome (GOLD analysis project Ga0209536, IMG submission 187461) | Marine sediment microbial communities from White Oak River estuary, North Carolina - WOR-2-8_12 (SPAdes) (version 2) | ecosystem: Environmental > Aquatic > Marine > Intertidal zone >...
AGCCGACTGCGCAGCTCGGTCGGGGAGATGTAGTGGACGAAGGAACGGGTGGAGATGAAATCGGTGATCCGGTTGGCGAACGCCCGCCAGCGGGGTCTGCTGTCGACGTCCTTGACGATCAGCAGCGACCCGGAACCGGCGTGCCGACAGATCCGATCGAGGAGAGGGCCCTTCTGCTCCGCCGGCACGTGGTGGAGCAGATCGACGAGCGCGATCACGTCGCAGGCGGCCAGGATCTCGCTGGGCACCTCGTCGGCGCACGTGAAGTGAACTGGCGCGGCCACGTCGATCCGCCTGGCGACCTCGATCGACTCCCGCTTCGGATCGAAGCCATAGCCGGCCTCGATCTCCTTGAGGGCGTTGGCGAGATGCAACAGCACCCCGGTGCCGCAGCCGATGTCGAGCAGTCGGGCACCGCGCGGAATGCACGCGAGCACCCGGTCGATGGCTCCGTAGAGCGGCCGGTAGACCGTGGTCAACCTCTGCTGGAGCTTCAGAGGCGGACCCTTCGCATAGATCTGCCGGCAGATCTCCGTCAGCTGGCGACGGTCCAGTCGTTCGTCGATGTCCATGTCACCCGGTCCGACTTCGCCTTCCAGGAGGAGCGCGACATCGACCCTGGTATAGTCTAGCAACGAGTTGCGGAGCAACTCGCATGCCTGCGGGAAACCATTCGAAGCTCGATGTCACGCTCCGTTGCGATCATCGTACCGGTCTTCAACGAAGAGTCGTCGATCGAGCCGTTCTACGATCGCGTGGATCGGCTGGGCTTCGCAGAATCGCTGATCTTCGTCGACAACGCGTCGACCGACGGAACGATCACCCGGCTCGAGGCGCTGCCGAAGGGAAAGGTGATCCGGCACGAGCGCAACCGGGGCTACGGGGCCTCGGTGCGCAGCGGATTCGAGGCGACCGACGCCGAGCTGCTGATCGTCATGGACGTGGATCTCGAGTTCCCGCCCGAGGTGATCCCGGAGCTGATCGAAGGGCTGGAGCAGCACCGCGTGATCTACTGCTCGCGCTTCATGGCGGAAACGCCGAACATGTCGCTGGTCCGCCGGCTCGGGAACCGCCTGGTCAGCCAGCTCTTCGACCTGCTGTTCCGCCAGAACACGACGGATCTCTGCACAGGGGTCAAGGCGTTGCGGGCGAACGCCTTCCCGCTCTCCCAGCTGCGCTTCGACGGATTCGAGGCGGCGATCGAGATCGCCGTGATGTTCGTGCTGGCCGGAGCCCGGATCCACGATGTTCCGATCACCTACACGCCGCGCTCTCGAGATCGCTCGAAGATGCGCCACGTCCCCGAGGCGCTGAAGTTCGTGCGCCACATCGTGGGGTTCTGGCTTCGCTGCATCGTGCTGGGCAGGCCGCTCCACTCCGGGCCCGGACGGGACCGGCGGAGCCCCAGCGGGGTCTGAGGCGATCGCGGACTCGCCCGTCGGGCTGCGCGCTCGTCTACGCCGCGAGCGATCGCGGGTGGCGGATCAGCGACGTGATGCGGATCCGTGTCACGCCCTTGGTCAGTCCCTGCAGGCTCGCGCTCCAGGTCTTCAGCAGTGACTCGATCTCCGACGCCGAATCCGCGGGGAGCTCGAATGCGAACTCCCGCCCGTCCGGAAGGCAGAAGCGATCGATGTCCCGCGGCATGCCGGCGTCGATCCAGGCCGGGATGTCGTAGCGGAGCGTTCCGCGTACCGGGCTCAGCAGCTCCTCCGCGCTGCTGCCGTGGGCGTGCTTGAGCTCGACGAAGCGGTGGAAGTCGCTCCAGAAGGCATCGAAGTCCGGGATCTCCGACGCGGCGCCGCGCCCCACGAGCAGCTCCCGGGTCGCGTCCATCGCAGCCTGGCAGATCTCGGGCCAGGCGAAGAACCCCGCCTTCGCGCGGTACTTGTACATCAGGTTGTCGCCGATCTCTCCCCGGGTGAGCCGCTCCCAGTTCTGCGGCTGGCTGTAGAACTCGACACACGCGTCGCGCGTCGGGAACAGCTCGTTCTGGGTCTCGGTGACGAAATCCGCCACGAGCTCCGGGATCGGACCGCTCTCGCGTTTCAGCGCGCCGCGCATCTCCCGCAGCCACTGGGACGCCGACACCCCGTGCAGCTTGGCGAACTCGACGACGTCCTCGAACCAGGAGTTGTTCCAGAAGATGCTCGAGGTGAGGGCGAAGACCCGGGCCTCGATGTAATCCTCGAAGCTCAGGGTGTCGGTGCTGACGACGATCTCGTCCACGTCGAAGACCATCTCACCCTCGTACATCCCATAGGCCTTCGGCAGCACCCGGAAACGCGTGTCGAAGCCGTGCTTCTCGCGGCAGGCTCGCGTCTCGAGCTCGGACCCCTTGAGCATCATGGCCTGGAAGAGGTGCAGCTCGTTCGTGCCGGCATCCAGCAGCTGGTCGATGCCTGCGAGGTGCGACTCCAGGGTCTCGCCCGGCAGGCCCAGGATCAGATCCGACAGCGACCGCAGGCCCCGGCCGCGCACGTGGATCATCACCTCTTCGTAGGCCTCGGTGCTGATGTTCGAGCGCTTGATGTTCTGGAGCGTGAGGTCGTCGAGGGACTGTACCGCCTGGTACGCGATCAGCGCGCCGTTCACCTTCTCGAGGGCCTGGATGACGCGCTCGGGTCGGTTCTTGCCGGTGGTGGCGTCGAGGAACTTCGGCCAGCCGTACTTCATCTGGGCTTCGCCGATGTGACCCGCGATCTCCACGTCGCGCGCGTACGTTCCGAAGTTCGAGTCGGCCAGCCGCAGGAAGGTCATGTTGGGACAGACGTCGCGGATGCGTCGGCCGATGTAGTCGATCTCCTCGCGAATGCGTTCGATCGTGAAGTTGTGGACCTTCGTGTACCAGCGGACGCCCTGCACGCAGAAGGTGCACTGGAAGGGGCAGCCGCGGTTGGTCTCGAGCATCGGTGCGAGCTTGCCGTCGAAGAACTCGTCGAGGACGCCGGTCAGCCACGGCGAAGGGATCTCCTCGATCTGCTTGTGCCGCTGCCACATCTCGGTGCGCACGGCCTGGCCATCCGGCCTGCGGTAGAGGCAGGACTCGAGATTCCGCTCGCCGAGGCGGTGCAGCGACTTGCCCGCGTCGAGATACTCGCGCACGACGTCTCGGGCCAGGAAGTCACCTTCCCCGAGCACGTAGACGTCGATCTCCGGATGCCTCTCGAAGTACTCGATCTGGCGCTCCGGCTCGAGGGCGATGTTGGGTCCGCCCATCACCACCAGCATGTCGGGGTCGACCTGCTTCGCCTTCTCCGCGAAGTGGAAGCTCATCCACTCGTTCCACATGTAGTTGGTGAGCATCAACACGTCCGGCGGATCCGAGCGCAGGGCCGCCAGCAGCCGGTCCGGATAGGCGAAGAGGCGGGACTCGACCTCGGGAAGGTCGCGATCCATCACGGCCTTGAGGTAGGAGACCCCCAGGGGCATGCACTCGTTGCCGAGTACACCCGAGAAGTTGTGCCTCAGATCCGCCAGGTAGACGCGCGCTTCCATGCTTCAGAACTAATCACGGATGATCGAAGGCCGTCAAGCGAGGGGCCGTGGTGGACTCCCGATTCCGACCTGCGCGTAGCCGCAAGCGATCGGCAAGTGACGACCCGGGTGCCCGGATCGCCTCGCAGAGCGCTGCGCGGGAGCTTCGCGCGGGTGACCCGCGGCGGAAGGGCCCGCAGCCGGCACCTGCCCCCGAGGGGGAGGACGCTCCAGCCGAACCGACGAGGGCGATCCGCTTTGAGGCGAAACGGCGGCTACGCCATCATCCGCTTCCGGGTCGAGCTGGTGGGCGCCACGCCGGTCGCTCACGGCTTCCGGCGAGGTCTGGCTCGTGCCGACGCCGCTGATCCCAGCTCGCTGCATCGCCGTGCTCGTCGCGGCGATCGCCGCGTGCGGGTGCGCGGATGCGCCGGAGCCGGGAGGCGGTCGGGTTCTGCTGGTCGGAATCGACGGGGCCAGCCCACTGCTCGCGATGCCGTTGATCGAGGCCGGGCGCCTCCCCCAGCTCGCGCAGCTCGCGCGGGAGGGAGCCGCCGGCCCGCTCGCCTCGCTGTCTCCGCCTCCCTACTTCTCGCCCCGGATCTGGAACACGGTCTCGACCGGGAAGCACCCGAGGGCGCATCGGATCCTGGGATTCGTCCGGAGGGAGGAGGACGGCCGCAGGCGTCTGTACCGAAGCACCGATCGGGTGGGCGCGGCGATCTGGAACATCTTCTCCAGCGAGGGTCGCCGGGTCGCCGTCGTGAACTGGTGGACCAGCTATCCACCGGCCGTGGTGAACGGTGCCATCGTCTCGGACTACTTCTTCGCCGACCAGGCCGAGGAGCTCGCCGAGTTCTGGAAGGCCAATCCGGCAGGTGTCGGGGCGACGGTCTCTCCGCCCGAGCTCGAGGCTCCGCTTCGCGAGGTCGCCTCCGGCGGCGGCCCGCTCGTCCCGTTCCCGGATCCGTTCGCCAGCGGGCGGGAGTTCCCGGACACGGTGCAGATCGACGACCTGAATCAGGTGTTCGAGCGCGACACCCAGATCGCGCGCATCGCGCTGCACCTCGAGAAGACGCTCGCTCCCGACCTCCTCGTCGTCTTCCTGCCCGGGATCGACCGGGTCTCCCATCACCTCTGGGGAATGCTCCGACCCGAGGATCTCTTCGCCGACGAGATGCGGGACGCGGATCGGGCGCGGGAGCTGAGCGAGCTCTATCGGGAGACCTATGCAAAGCGATCTCCACCGCCCGAGGAGCAGAGAGCCCACGCGGCGGAGGCGCTGCGGAGCTACTACGAGTACACCGACCGCCTGATCGGCGAGCTGCTGGAGCGCTACGGGCCCGAAGACCTCGTGCTGGTGGTCTCGGACCACGGCTTCGAGTGGGGCCTCAAGCGCGGAGTGACCGGCCTCCACGAGACGGAGCGCTCGCAGAACGGCGTGATCTTCGCGAGGGGCCCCGGCATCGCGCCGGGCCAGACGGCGGAGGGGGTCGGCGTGGCCGATGTGACCCCGACGATCCTCGCCTGGACGGGGTACCCACAGGCGCGGGACATGGTCGGCCGACCGGCCCCCTTCCTGCGGCCGGGTGCCCTGCCCCCTCCGATCGACACCTACGACCTGGACATCGTTCACCTCGAGGCGGTCGAGTCGGACGTCGAGAGGGAGATCGAAGCGGAGCTCAGAGTGCTCGGATACATCGAGTGAGCTGGCCCTCGATCCGGGAGCTGCGGCGCGGTTCTCCGGGACGGCCCCGACCGGCTCGCCGGGATCGCCGCACCCGGACCGGGCGTGCGCCGTGCGGCAGACGGCCCGCCCCTGGCCGGGGCTTCGCTGCCGCGTTCGCCGATGACGCCCTCTCGTTCGCGCTGGCGCCGCTCGACCGCGTCAGGCGGGCGCGCTGGCGACCAGCCACATCGCGCCGGGCAGCCGCACGCTGGCGCCGTCGCGATACGGCGCGAGCGCTGCGCGGATGGAATCGGTGGCGGCGGCGACGATGTCTGCGGGCTGGTTCCGCAGCCAGCTGTTGACGGCGCCGATCCGGGTCGACTGAACGACGGCCTCGTCGAGCCCGCGTCCAGCGGCGATGTCGAGCTCGAGGTCGAGCTTCTCGAGCCGGGGGGGCGTCCAACCGGCTGCCGCGAGGATCTCCGCGACGCGCTGCGGATCGGCGAACGCGAACATTCCGGGGGCGTGCGGGTTCGGTCTCGGCCGCGGCGGCAGATGTGCGGCCGCCGCCCGCATCGGCACCCCGATCCACGGGTTCTCGGCAAGCGCCCGCCAGCTCACGAAGGCCATCCGGGCGCCGGGGTTGGCCGCACGTCGCATGTTCGCGAACGCCGCCACGGGATCGCCGAAGAACATCAGCCCGAAGGCCGACACCAGCAGATCGAAGCCGTCGAGCTCCGCCGTCGCGGGGTCGGCCTGTTGCCAGTCGACGTTGGCGAGACCGGCTGCCGCGGCGCGCCTTCGTCCCTCGTCCAGCATCGGCGCAGAGATGTCCATCGCGACGACGTGGCCAGACGGACCGACGGCGCGCGCGACATCCAGCGTAGTCGCACCACAGCCGCAGCCGACGTCCAGCACCCGCTCGCCAGCCCGCGGCGCGGCGAGAGCGAGCAGTGCCTCCGATACGCGCGTCAGGGTGATGTCGGTATGCGCCTGCCGCTCCACCCATGTGCGCCCTCCGGGACCGTTCCAGAAGGCGAGCTGATCGGCATTGACCTGCTCGGCTGTGTTCATGCGCGTCGCCTCCCCCGTCCGATCATTCGGCACTACAGCCCGTGCTCGTCGAGCCAGGCCCGCAGCGTCCGCATGTACTCCACGGGGCGGTCGTAGTTCGCGATGTGCGCCGCGCCGGCGACCACGGCCAGCTCGGCATCCGGAACGAGGCCCTTGTAGTAGCGCGTCGTCTCGGGCGTCGCCTCGTCGAACTCGCCGCAGACGAAGAGCGTCGGCAGGCGCAGCGCGGGCAGCTTCGCGGTCACGTCGACGTCCTTCAGCGGCCCGGTGATCGTGAACTCCGAGGGTCCGTTCAGCGTACCGTACACGCCCTCGCCGATGCCCTCCATCGCGCGCTCGAGCTCCGGGGGCCACGGGTCGCAGCGGCACAGGTAGCGCGCGTAGAACTCACGCGTCGCGGCCTGGTACGCGTCGCTGTCCGTCGCGCCGCTGCGCTCACCCTCGAGAATCGCCGCGGCCGACTCCGGCGCCAGCGTCGCGATCAGGCGCCGCGAGTCCGCCAGCCAGCGCGGGATCGACAGCGCCGGGCCGGCGAGGATCACGCCGCGCACGCCGGTCGGCTTCGAGCCGCCGAGGCCCGAGAGGTAGTCCACCGCGAGGATGCTGCCCCACGAGTGCCCGTAGAGCACGACCTCGTCGAGGCCGAGTGCTTCGCGCACCGCGTCGATCTCGCGCGTGAAGCGCTCGCGGGTCCAGAGGCTCGGGTCGTCGGGCCGGTCGGAACGGCCGCAGCCGAGCTGGTCGTAGAAGACCACCGGCCGCTCGTCGCCGAGCTCGGCGAGGTTCGCGAGGTAGTCGTGCGGGATGCCGGGCCCGCCGTGCAGCACGAGCAGCGGCGTGCGTCGGCCGCTGCCCTCGACCTGGTACCAGACGCGGCCGCCCTCGACCGGAACGTAGCCCGTCGCGGGCCTCGCGAGCACCGCTCGTGCGGAGGGCGAGGCGGGGGCGGACGCGCAGCCTGCTGCGGCGACCAGGAGCGCGGGGACGAGAGCGGATCGGAGTCGCATCGGAATCCTCGGGTCGGGATGGGCGTCGATGCTAGATCAGGACACCTCCGGCCATTCCAGCTCGCTTTCACTGCATCGCCTCGTCGCAGCTGGCAAGCTCGGGCTGGGTCTTCGGCGGAGAGCCGAGAAGGAGCGGTCGTGTCGAACCCGCTCTCGATGACCTGGGCGACTCGGCGCATCGCGGCGCCGAGCCCGACGATTCCGACCGCGACCCGGGCCTGCTCTTCGAACTCCGCGTGCTCCGCGGCGAGCTCGACGTGCGCGCCCTGCGCCTCGCCATCCAGCGAGCCGCCCGCCGACGATGGTGGAGGGGGTGGGGCCGCTACCGCCTGGCTTCGCAGCTCAGGCCAAGCCCCCGTTGCCGCCGCCTCCCGCGAAGAGGCCGGGACCCCCTGCCGGGGACGTCGAACCTCCCGCGACTGGGGCTGCGAGGACGCGCTGCGATGACACAGCTGCGACGCCCGACGACATCGCCCTGCCGTGACTTCCCAGAGCGTCGCGCGGGAATAGGCAGCGGACGCGCGCGGCCTTCGGGGTTATGGTGGTAGGGCTACTACTAGCGAGACGGCTATAGATGACACTTTCCGACCTTGGGAATATTTCGGAGTTCGTAGGCGCGATTGGCGTAATAGCGTCCCTCATCTACGTCGGGCTCGAGGTGCGACGAAACACCAAAGCACTTCGAGCCCAAGCCCAGGAAACCGTCGTCTCGGGCTACATGGAATCAATCAACGTGATCTCCGAACACGCCGACGTAATGGCGAAGTGCTTCAGGTCGAGCTACGAAGAATTCCGAACCTATTCCGAAGGTGAAAAGACGATCTTTTTCGGCGTGATCTTTGGCTTCTTCAAGCACTTCGAGCAGATTCACGCTCAATATCGACGAGGCCTGATCGGCGACCAGGAATGGAATTCCTGGAGCGAACACATTCGAATGCAGTTCCACCAACCCGGACCTCAATGGTGGTGGACGATGAGACGCACTTCGTTCGTGGAGTCGTTCCGCGAATACCTAGAAAGCTCCTCCCGGCCTGAAATGAAACCACTCACGGAGATCCTTGAAGAGGGAGCGGACAGGTGAGGCCGCCGTCCAACAGCGGTTGCAGCTGCCGACCCACAGCACGTTCCAATCGCCCTCTGGTAGAATCTGGCATTGGAACCTGGGCGCTTCAGCCGGACCTCGAAGGCGCTGTGGCTCGCAGCTGAACCGTCGATCCGTTGGGCGGCAGAAGCAACGACTCGAGGTGAGAGAGCGCCCCGTGGAGCAAGAGCCGCGCGAGCACCGCGTCATCATCATCATGGCGGACATCAGCGGCTACACGAAGTTCATGGTCGAGAACCACCTCTCGGCTGTGCACGGGCAGATGGTGATCACCCATCTGCTCGAGTCCCTACTGCGCGAGGTCGACATTCCCCTCGAGCTACAGGAGATCGAGGGCGACGCGATCTTCCTGTTCGCGACTCGCCCAGACGACGATGTCGAGTGGGAAGAAGTCCTGAAGCAGGTGCAGACCAAGCTACTGCGCTTCTTCGAGGTGTTCATCGAGGCCGCGGCGGGTCTGGCCGAGATGACGGCATGCAAGTGCGCGATCTGTACGCACGCCGATGAACTGAAGCTCAAGATCGTCGCTCATACAGGCCGTGCGGTGTTTCACTCCATCGGCGGTCGCCGGCAGGTGTCGGGTGCGGACGTGATTCTCGCGCATCGACTCCTCAAGAACTCGGTGCCAGACACGGAATACCTGCTGCTTTCGGATCCGGCGTACCACGAGATCGGCCGCGGCCTCGGACTGGAGTTTCATGCGGGCCAGGAGTCGTACGAGGCCCTCGGGACGGTGCAGATCCACGTGCATTACCTGACGGACCGCGTGAACCAGGCGCGCGACAAATTCTATTCGCTGGAGCCCGAGCAGGAAAAGGCTGCCATCCGCGAGTACATGCGCGAGGGGAGCCGATCGTTCATGCCAGCCGCGTGGAAAGAACTCGCAAGCTCTACCTCGAATGCCAGCTGGCTCCGCCGCGTGCTGTTCATCGTGGGCTGGATCTTGTACCTGCCCATCTTCAAGCTTAGCTACCCGCGCCAGGTGGCGCGGCACGTCGAGCAGAGACGCGCACTGCGCTGCCAAGCTGGGGAATAGGCAACTCCCTGTTCCGCCCAGCGGTCCGAACCTTCGCGTCCTCGCGCGACAACACGGTATGAAGTCGCCAGCGAAGGGCTTCCAGGGCTCGCCTGCCGCCCAACAAGCCGTTGCAGCGGACGCGGCAACGCTGTGTCGATATCGATCGTGGTAGAATCGCGAAGTCCCAGGCGTCCAAACCCGCGGTGCAAGGTTGTGCCACGCCGCTGAGCGCCAATCCGTTGGGCGGCGATAGCGTGAACTGGGAAGCCATTGGTGCTGTCGGCGAGATCCTGGGTGCGATCGCCGTTCTCATCACCCTCGTCTATCTCGCCACTCAGATTCGCCAGAACACCGCCCAGCAGAGGCGCGAAGAACTCGTCTCGATACAGCACGGCCAGAACGCAGTGGTCGCCCAGCTCCAAGATCCCCGCGTGCTTGGCGCCTATGTGAGGACGGCTGAAGATCGAAGCCCCACCATCCAAGACCGTGGAACTGCTTTCTCGTGGATCGTCCAGTACCTGAATCATTTCTGGTTGGTCCATGAACTCCATCGAAACGGCGCGTTGGATGAGGAGCAGTATCAGCTCTGGACCGGTTTTGCCGTCGCGATCGTCGCACCCAAGGGCGTGCGACGGTGGTGGGACGAAGAGAATGGTCGGCTGGGGTTTCGCGCGGAGGTACGAGATCTCATCGACAGCCGGCTGCGGGATTCAGAGAATCCCCCGCTTCCGATCACGGAGATGTGGTCGCAGTTCAGTGGTGATGCTTGGGAACAAGCCCGGTTTGAGAGAGACTAACGGCCCGGAAAGCATCGCCGCCCAACAAGGCGCTGCAGCTACCGTGGCACAGCGTGTTTCAACCGGGGTCTGGTAGCATTCTGGCAGCAACCTTGGTTGCCTCAGCGACCGTCGACTGCCTGTGCCACGCAGCTGAGCGCCGGTCCGTTAGGCCCACTTGGTCCTGCCACACTCAGCAACCGCTGGAAAATTCGAGAAAGACATGAGACTACCTGGAACAGTACTGACAATCGGAATCATCTACTTGGGGATGCTCTCGATCGCCCACGCGCAGGACTACGACCTGGTCATCAACGGCGGTCGAGTGATGGATCCCGAGACGATGTATGACGACATTGCAAACGTCGGCATCAAAGATGGCAGGATTGCCGCCATCACCAAGGACGAGATTGCCGGTAAAGAGACGATCAATGCCAAAGGCCTGGTGGCCCAAACACCCTCGGAAGCACCCATTGGCGTCGATGAAGTCATCGCCCAACAGCCGGTTTCGATCGAGGCTTGGTAGCCTTCTGGCATCAATGACTGATGCTCACTCGGCCTCGGAGGCGCCGTTGGCCGCA
>Ga0209536_100015939_pt1 | contig 10702 bp, 3 predicted proteins | sample DeeMarSeWOR28_12_FD_187461 | JGI IMG/M metagenome (GOLD analysis project Ga0209536, IMG submission 187461) | Marine sediment microbial communities from White Oak River estuary, North Carolina - WOR-2-8_12 (SPAdes) (version 2) | ecosystem: Environmental > Aquatic > Marine > Intertidal zone >...
GAGTACTGGAAGTTCTTCACGCGGGCGCTGCTCTTCCACCGCCGCGCCTTCCCGGAGGCGATGACGCTCGCGATCATCGGGTACCACTTCCGGCGCGTCGCATCGGCGTTGTAGAGCCAGACGAGTGCAATCGGAGCTAAGGGCGGCATCCGTCGTCGCGCTCGAGAAACCGTGAATCTGGGGGCCGTTGCGGATCGAAGCGGTATCCGCGGCCGCTGTCGCAAACGCAGGATTAAGAGCAATAGTCGATGGGGCCGGACTGGACAACTGGCAAGTGGCAGGAGTTAAGATTGGCGCTTAATTGGGCATCCAGGTATTTGATCCGCCGCCGCACTTTCCGGGCCTGCCGTGGCTATGACGGGGAATTGCGCGCTGAACAACCGCTACGATCTGAGCTGCTCAGCGTCGATCAACTCAAACAGCATGCCCACGTCCTTGCCGGTTCGCACCGGATCGACAAGCGCCTTGGACCCGACCGATTATTGCCGCGCTTGGGCGAGAACGAAGCCGGTCTCCGCAACGTTTACGAAGTCGTCACCAACGCGGTCAAGCAGGGCGTGCGCATCGCGCCGGCAGCAGACTGGCTGCTGGACAACTTCCACCTCATCGAGGAGCAGATCAGAACCGCGCGACGGCACCTTCCCCGGACGTACAGCGGCGAACTCCCGCGGCTGGTGAACGGCCCGCTGGCCGGCTATCCCCGTGTTTACGCCATCGCGCTGGAACTGATCTCACACGGGGATGGGCGCGTGGACGCCGAGAATCTCAGCGGCTTTGTTGCCTCCTACCAGACGATGACGACCCTGAAGCTCGGCGAACTCTGGGCCATTCCGACCATGCTGCGTCTGGCTCTGCTCGAAAACCTGTACCGCATTGCCATCCAGATCGCCGCGTGCCGTCGGGATCACGAGGCTGCGAACCTCTGGGCGGACCGTATGCTGGAGGTTGCGGAAAAGGAGCCGAAGAAGCTGGTGCTGGCTCTGGCCGACCTGGTCCGCGAGGACCCGCCGCTCACGAGTGCATTCGTCGCGGAATTCACTCGTCGGCTTTGTGGTCAAAATCTAGCCCCGACCTTGCCCATGAACTGGCTTGAGCAACGGCTGGCCGAGACGGGCCAGACTCCCGAACAGCTCATTCAGTTGGAAAGCCAGAACCAGGCTGCTGACCAGGTCTCCATGAGCAATAGCATCGGAAGCCTTCGGTTTCTATCGGCAATGGACTGGCGCGAGTTCGTCGAGACGATGAGCGTCGTCGAGCATGTTCTCCGCAGCGATCCGGCTGATGTATACAACAAAATGGATTTCGCTACGCGCGACCGCTATCGCCACGTGGTGGAAGAGATCGCCAAACGAAGTCCCCATTCCGAAGACGAAATCGCCCAGAGGGCCATCCAGTTCGCCGGCGATGGGGTTGCTCATAGCGGTGGCGACGATCGCACGATCCACGTCGGGTTCTACCTTATTGGCAAGGGTCGAGCTCTCCTTGAGCATGCGGTTGGGCTTCGCCCCTCTGCCAAGATCATCCTTGGGCGTCTCGCCCGCCGTTGCCCGTTGGCGCTTTATTGCGGAGCCATCCTTGTCCTAACGGCGCTGTTGACGGCGGCAGTCTTGGTAACGGTGTACGGGTACGGCCTAAGAGCGGGAGGCCTCGTGCTCCTGGGTATACCGTTGCTCCTGTGCGCCAGTCATCTGAGTGTGTCGGCCGTGAACTGGATTGCAGCCCTGCTTGTACCTCCGCGGACGCTACCACGGATGGAGTTTACGACCGGAATTCCGCCGGACCTTCGCACCATGGTGGTCGTGCCCACAATGCTCACAAGCGCCGAGGGCGTCCAGGATTTGCTGGACTCCCTTGAGCTCCAGTTCTTGGCCAACCGCGATGCCCATCTGTACTTTGCGCTGCTCACCGATTTCTGCGACGCGTCCCTGGAAGTGACGCCCAACGATGACCAGTTAGTGGGCCTGGCGGCGGATGGCATTGAGACGCTGAATCAGAAGTACTCCGCCGAACGTGAGGACGCCTTTTTCCTTTTCCACCGTCCCCGGCGATGGAATGAGCAGGAGGGCGTATGGATGGGCTGGGAACGCAAACGCGGCAAGCTCGCCGAATTCAATGCGCTTTTGCGGGGTGGGGCGCGCGACCGATTCAGCGTTGTGGCCGGCCGTACCGAGATCCTGCCCAGCATCAAATTCGTTATTACGCTCGACACGGATACGCAGTTGCCGCGCGACGCTGCGCGTCAGCTGGTCGGCACACTGGCCCATCCGCTCAACCGCCCGCGGTTTGACCCGAAGCTCGGTCGGGTTATCGAAGGTTACAGCGTTCTGCAGCCGCGCGTCAGCACCAGCCTGCCCAGTGCCAGTCGGTCGTGGTTCGCTCGGCTTTTCGCCACCGAGCCGGGCATCGATCCCTACACCAGAGCCGTCTCGAATGTGTATCAGGATCTTTTCGGAGAGGGCTCGTACATCGGCAAGGGGATCTACGACGTCGACGCCTTTGAGCAATCCGTCGGCGAGCGTTTCCCCGAGAACCGCATCCTGAGCCACGACCTGCTGGAGGGTTGCCATGTAAGAGCCGGCCTGGTTAGCGACGTGGTGCTGCTCGAAGAGCACCCCGCGCGTTACACTTCCGATGCCGGCCGCCGACATCGGTGGATCCGCGGCGACTGGCAGACCACACCGTGGATGCTCCCGCGCGTTCCTGGCCCCGATGCGCGTGGCGTGGCCAACTGCATCTCTGGCCTTTCGCGGTGGAAAATCTTCGATAATCTGCGCCGCAGTCTCGTGCCGATCGGGCTGGTGGCGCTACTGCTGCTTGGTTGGATCCTGCCAGGTCCACCGCTTTTTTATACCCTCATCGTCATCGGGATCATCGCCAGCCCGGTAGTATTCACAGGAACCGTCGAACTGCTGCGCAAAGTGCCGGAGCTCCCCATTACTCTGCATGTACGAGAAGTCGGGATCTCAGCGGGAAGACAGTTGGCCCAGGCGGCGGTGGCACTCGTCTGTGTGCCTTACGACGCGTTCCTTGGCCTTGACGCAATCGCCCGTACTGCCGTACGTGTGCACTTCACGCGCCGGAAACTCTTGGAATGGCAGACCGCGCACGATGCCGAGCGGAACGCGCACACAGATCTGACCGGATTCTACCGTTCGATGTGGATCGGGCCGGTCATTGCCCTCCTCGCCACGGTGATGCTCGCGGTGGGCCGGCCCGCGGCCCTGCATGCGGCCGGGCCTGTCCTGGGCCTCTGGTTTCTGTCACCTGCCGTGGCGTGGTGGTTAAGCCGGCCGATCAAGTCCCGCAAGCCCCAGCTGCGGAGGGAAGATCATGTTTTCCTCCAGAAGGTCGCGCGCCGGACCTGGCGATTCTTCGAGACTTTCGTCGGTCCGACGGACCACTGGCTTCCGCCGGACAACTACCAGGAGCACCCGATTGCGGCGGTCGCCCATCGTACGTCTCCAACCAACATCGGTCTGTCGCTGCTGGCCAATCTTGCTGCGTATGACTTCGGGTACGCCTCCGCCAGGGAGCTGATTGACCGCACCTCAAAGACGTTCGCGACGATGGGAAAGCTCGAACGGTATCGCGGGCACTTCTACAACTGGTACGACACGCGCACGCTTCGTCCCCTCCCTTCATTGTACGTGTCGTCAGTGGACAGCGGCAATCTAGCCGGCCATCTGCTTACGTTGAGTCCGGGACTGCAGGAGCTGGCCGACCAGAAGATCGTTCCAGCGCAGAGCTTCGCCGGGCTCATGGACACCCTGGGCGTCTTCCTGGACGTGGCCCGCAGTCACTCTTCTCTCTCCGAAACGCCCGACTCCGCCACGCTGTCACCCGAGATTGTGCTTCGTCTGGAGCGGCTGCAGAATGAATTGCGGGTTCCGCCACCCACGCTGACCGCCGCGCAGACGCTCTTGGAAAGTTCGGCCACTGCCGGAAGGGAGTTGGCGGCAGCGGTGAGTTTCGCCGATGACGACGAGCTAAAGGGCTGGGCGCAGGCCTTTGAGTGCCAATGCCGCGACTTCCTGGACGACCTGCTTCACCTTGCTCCCTGGTGCCAACTTTCCCCACCGAGTGAATCGATGTGGCAGCGTGGATCGGCCGAGCAGGTCCAACGCCTGAGCGACCTTCGGCAGGGGCTGCGGCGTTTGGATGGCGCTCCGACGTTGCGCGACGTCGCAAAGCTCGACCCCACTCTGCTGCAGTCCATTGATGAGATTCTGGCCGACCTGCACGAGCGGGGCTCTGCCCCACCTCCGGCGGAGCAATCGTGGCTTCCGCAGCTACGGCACGCAATCGCCGCCGCCAGCCGGCGCGCCAACGAGCGCTTGGCGGAGATCCAAACCCTCGCCTTGCGTTGCCAGGAACTAGCCGACTTCAACTACGACTTCCTGTATGATAAGTCGCGCCGTCTCCTCTCGATCGGCTACAACGTCGCCCACCATCGCCTGGATGCAGGTTTCTACGACCTCCTGGCCTCGGAGGCACGCCTCGGCAGCTTCGTTGCCATCGCCCAAGGCAAATTGCCCCAGGAGCACTGGTTTGGCCTCGGGCGACTCCTGACAACCGCGGGCGGCCAATACCCGCTGCTTTCCTGGAGCGGCTCCATGTTCGAGTATCTCATGCCGCTCCTGATCATGCCTACGTTCGAGCATACCCTACTGGACCGTACGTATCGTGCAGTCGTCGAGCGACAGATCGAGTATGGCCGGCAGCGCGGAATCCCCTGGGGTCTGTCCGAATCCGGCTACAACGCTACCGACGTCCACCTCATCTATCAGTATCGCACGTTCGGCGTGCCGGGACTCGGGCTCAAACGCGGACTGGCAGACGACTTGGTCATCGCACCGTACGCCAGCACCCTGGCCTTGATGGTCGCGCCGGAGCGAGCCTGTGCCAATTTGCGCCGCCTGGCAAAGGATGGGCTGCTCGGGACCTATGGCTTCTACGAAGCCGTCGATTTCACGCCGGCGCGCGTGCCGCGCGGCCAACACAGCGTGATCGTTCGTTCGCTTATGGCTCACCACCAGGGGATGAGCTTTCTGGGGCTGGCCTCCGTCCTGCTCGATCGTCCGATGCAGCGTCGCTTCCAGGCCAACCCATTGTTTCGTGCCACGGAGGTGTTGCTGCATGAGCGTGTCTCCAAGGCGGCTCCCGTCTTCCCCCATCACGATAAGGCTACGGAATCCCAGCAGAGTCCCGCAGGCGCAACAGAGCTCCTGCGCGCTTTCACGGATCCCCACACGGCAGCCCCCGAGGTCCATTTCCTGTCCAACGGCCGGTATCACACCATGGTGACCGCCGCGGGCGGAGGGTACAGCCGCTGGAAGAACGTCGCTGTCACGCGCTGGCAGGAAGACCCTACTCGTGATTGCTGGGGGACGTTCTGCTACCTCCGCGACGTGGATCGCGGAGAGTTCTGGTCCGCTGCACACCAGCCGACGCTCAAGCCGAGCGAAACCTACGAAGCGGTCTTCTCCCAGGCCCAAGTCGAATTCCGCCGGAGCGACGATGACGTTGAGACGCACACCGAAATCACTGTCTCACCCGAGGATGACATTGAGCTGCGCCGAATCAGCATCACGAACCGGGGGAACAAGAAGCGCCTGATCGAACTAACCAGTTACGCTGAGCCTGTTCTGGCCGACCAAGCCGCAGACGCCACGCACCCAGCCTTCAGCAAGCTGTTTGTTCAGACGGAGATCGTGCGGTCACGCCAGGCTGTGCTCTGCACGCGTCGCCCCTGCTCAAGCGCCGAGCACCCGCCGTGGATGTTCCATCTGGCGGTCGTCCACGGCGCAGTGCTGGGCGAGGCCTCGTACGAAACCGATCGCGGTGAATTCGTCGGACGCGGCCGCAGCCTCGCAGATCCGGCTGCGATGCACGCAACGACGCTGTCCAATCGGGATGGTTCTGTTCTCGATCCCATCGTCGCGATCCGCCACGCCGTCCCGGTCGAGCCCGACGAGACGATACGAATCGACTTTGTCACCGGCGCGGCGGATACACGTGACGCAGCGATGGCCCTGATCGATAAGTACCAGGACGAGAGGATGGCGGACCGTGTCTTCGATCTCGCGTGGACGCACAGCCGGCTCGTGCTGCGCCAGCTCGGCGCCACCGAGGTCGATGCACAAATGTACGGGCGTCTTGCCGGAGCCGTTCTCTATGCCAACCCGCGCCGCCGCGCTGCACCTGGCCTGATTTCCCGCAACCGGCGCGGGCAGTCCGGCCTGTGGGGCTACGGAATCTCTGGCGACCTGCCGATCGTCGTCCTGCGCATCAGTGACCAAGCCAATATCGAGCTCGTGCGCCAGCTTGCTCAAGCCCAGGGTTACTGGCGGGCGAAGGGCCTCATCGTCGATCTGGTGATCTTGAACGAAGATCAATCGGGGTACCGCCAGGTTCTCCAAGACCAAATCACGGGTCTCGTTACGGCTGGGAGCGAAGTTCTTCCAACGGATCGCCCCGGCGGCGTTTTCGTTCGGCGCAGTGAGCAGATCTCTGATGAGGACAAGATTCTGGTGGAGGCCGTGGCCCGCGTCGTCATTACCGATACAGCCGGCACCCTTACGGAACAGGTTGAGCGTCGCGATCGCGCGGACACCGCCGGCACCAAGCTCACCCCAATGCGTGCGCGCCGCTCCGAAGAAGCCTCGCATAGCACGACAATACCCGAGCGAGATCTAGCTTTCTTCAACGGCCTCGGCGGATTCACGCGCGACGGTCGCGAATACGTCATCACGACGACGGCCGAAAACGTGACCCCTGCGCCGTGGGTGAACGTGCTGGCCAACTCCGAGTTCGGCACCGTCGTGACCGAAAGCGGGGGCGCTTATACCTGGGCCGAGAATGCCCACGAGTTTCGCCTTACACCCTGGTATAACGACCCCGTCAGCGACGTCAGCGGCGAAGCGTTTTACATCCGGGACGAGGAAACCGGTCACTTTTGGTCGCCGGCACCGTTCCCCGCACGCGGGACCATGCCTTACACCGCACGTCACGGGTTTGGCTACAGCGTCTTTGAACATGCGGAAAATGGCCTTTCGTCTGAGATGTGGACCTGTGTCGCCGTCGACGCCCCCGTGAAACTCTGTCGACTGCGAATTCGTAACTCGTCCGGCCGTGCCCGTCGCCTGTCAGTAACGGGCTTCGTCGAATGGGTCCTGGGCGGGAAGCGCTCGAAGAATGCGATGCATATCGTTACGGAGGTTGATCCGCAAACCGGAGCGGTTCTCGCACGGAATCACTATAACAGCGAGTTTCCCCAGCGTGTTGCGTTTTTCGCCGCCAGTGAACCGCGGCGTACCGTAACGGCTGACCGCACGGAATTTCTTGGTCGGAATGGGACACCTGCGAACCCCGCGGCCATGGGCCGCGCCGCCCTATCAGGCAAGGTCGGACCCGCGCTCGATCCATGTGCGGCCATACAAACCGTGATCGAAATCGATGAAGGCCACGAGGGCGAGGTAGTTTTTGTCCTGGGCGCTGCCCGCGACGTCGTCACGGCGCGCAATCTCATCGTCCGTTTTTGTGACGTCGGCGGAGCGCACCAGGCCTCAGAAAGCGTATGGGAGTACTGGAACCGCACGCTTGGTGCTCTCTACACTGAGACCCCTGATCCGGCGGTGGACTTCCTGGTCAACGGGTGGCTGCTGTATCAGACCCTGGCGTGCCGGGTCTGGGGCCGGAGCGGGTTCTACCAGTCAGGCGGTGCGATCGGCTTTCGGGATCAGCTCCAGGATGTCATGGCCCTGGTCCATGCTGAACCACACTTAATCCGTGAGCACCTGCTTCGTTGCGCTGCACACCAGTTCCGCGAGGGAGATGTGCAACACTGGTGGCACCCGCCACTGGATCGGGGCGTGCGCACACGAATCGTGGATGACTACCTGTGGCTGCCCTATGCGGTTTGCCGGTACGTTTCGTGCACAGATGATACCGGCGTGCTCGATGAGCGTGTCCGTTTCCTGGAAGGTCGTCCCGTGGGAGCGGAGGAGGAGAGCTACTACGACCGGCCTGTGCGTTCAGAGGAATCCGCGACACTCTATGACCATTGCGCTCGAGCGATCAACAATGGGCTGAAGTTGGGTGAACACGGCCTCCCACTCATGGGTTCCGGCGATTGGAATGACGGGATGAATCTGGTCGGTCGCCGCGGCAAGGGGGAGAGCGTGTGGCTGGCCTTCTTCCTTTACGACGTGCTGATGCGTTTCAAAGAGCTCGCGCGGCGTCGCGGCGACGTTGCTTTCGCCGAGACGTGCGAGGCTCAGGCTGCTAAGCTCCATCAGAGTATCGAGCAACACGCCTGGGATGGGCAGTGGTACCGGCGCGCGTACTTCGACAACGGCGAACCGCTGGGTTCAGCGAGCAACCCTGAGTGTCAGATCGATTTGCTCCCACAGAGTTGGTCGGCCCTCTCTCGCGCCGGGTCCCCGGCGCGCGCGCGCGCAGCGTTGGACGCGGTCGACCACCGCCTTGTCCGCCGAGATCTTGGGCTCGTCCAGCTCCTGGATCCGCCGTTCGACCAATCCCATTTGGATCCGGGCTACATCAAGGGCTATGTGCCGGGCGTACGGGAGAATGGGGGGCAGTACACACACGCCGCCGTGTGGACCGCCATGGCGTTTGCTGCCATCGGCGACGGTGATCGAGCCTGGGAGCTAACATCACTCATAAATCCCATAAACCACAGCCGGACTTTGACGGCGGTCGAAACCTACAAGGTCGAACCTTACGTCGTTCCTGCCGACGTGTACAGCAACGACCAGCATGTCGGCCGCGGTGGCTGGACCTGGTATACGGGCGCGGCCGGTTGGATGTACCGCCTTCTCACCGAGTCGCTCCTGGGCATACGTTTAGAGGTGGACCACCTTCGTCTTGAGCCTGTCCTACCGGAGGCATGGAAATCACTTAAGATCCACTACCGCTACCGCGAGACGTTCCACCACATCAGCATACACAACAACGGCGGTAAAACTGTGACGCGTGTTGTCTTCGATGGCGTGGAGCGGCCCGAAAGGACCATCCCGCTTCTCGACGATCGCCTAGAGCACAACGTGGACGTCGACATCGGCTGACACGGTGCCAGACCGCAACGGCAACCTGTCCGGCGGTCGGCAACTGAATGAAGCTCCGCGAATTCATCGTAACCAACCGCAGGCTCGGGTCGTCGCGGCTGTTTACCGCTTCTGCCCATCGTACCAAGCATGGTCAGGATCGGATGTAATTAGCCGTTACGGGACCCTCCGCGAGCGGAGGACAGACTATACGACGCACACAAGTTGCCGGTGCCGGCTCAACGCAAGCCAAACGTACCAGGAGAAGGGAAGACCACTATCGCAGCCTTCCCTTCTGGTGTTGGTGTCAGAGAATACCCTAGCGGCCTCTACCGTAGCCGCGGTCGCCACCGTATCCGCCGCGATCTCCGCCGCGCGATTCGCGTGGTTTGGCTTCGTTGACCTTGAGGGCGCGGCCGCCATGGTCTTTCTCGTTCAGAGCGTTGATCGCTGCTTGCGCCTCTGCGGCGGAGCCCATCTCGACAAATCCGAACCCTTTGCTCCGACCCGACGCCCGGTCTTCAATGACCTGCGCGCTCTCAATCGCGCCGTGCGGTGAGAACAACGTCTCCAGATCAGAACTGCTCACATCGTAGCTCAGGTTCCCGACATACAACTTCTTGCCCATCGTTTTTCTCCTATGGATGATGGGCGCGACCCGTTGCTTTACTTTCAGGATCACACGTGAAAGTGACCGTCGTTCCGGCCAAGAAAGTAGAAGGACGAGCTAGCAGTCGGATGTGGGACCTGCAGGACAAATGCCACGTCTGCGCCCGGTTCGTCGATTCAACCGGGTGGATTATACGCCGTATCGCGAGGAAGTACACCGACTATTCTCAAAATATTCTTACTCCGGCCGGGCGTCACGAAGGGAGGCATGTCGTGCCAGGCGGAAGCCGGCCCGCACGCACCCATCGCTGAGATGCCGGATGAGAGAGGATCTCCGGAAGAGAACTCCATTTCCGCTGCCCACAGGCGTGCTGCGATGTGCAGCGGCGGCTTGGTGGGGACGGCTACCGCTGCTTCTTCTCGCGCACGAGTGGCGATTCGGTCAAGGTGAACACCACGATCTCCTCGCCGGTGGTGGTGCTGATGTCGTGGTGCAAGCTCACGACCTTGATGCCCGTGACCTCCTGGACCATCGATTCCAGGACCGGCCGGGCCGTTTCGATGAGTTGGATCCTCACTTGCTTGAGCAAGTCCCGGCCCTTCTCGGTCGGTTGCGACTGGACGAGATGCTGCTCGGCAGCGGTCAGGACGCCCCGAAGACGGACCACGAGGAGGTCGTTAATCAAGTGCGAATGGATGTCCTTGGGCCCACGGCCCATGAACTCCTGTTCAAAACGCCTGATGCCCTCGGAAACGGCAGCCTCGATTTCTCCCTGTGTTTTCATCGTGACCTCCAACCTGTCCCACGTACCGGTCAAAGTCTGGCAGAGGCGAAACGTTTACTCGGCCAAAAGCGAAACCGTCTGGCGTCGGAAACCTGCGTAGTAGCAGGGAATCGCCGACCGGGTAATAATTCTGCTTTGTTTCTCAGAAACTGCAAGCATCGGCGCGCCGATGGAGTATACTATAGTAGTGAGCGGGGTTGCCGTACGCCTAACGGCGGCTCCGGTCGAGGTTTTCGGATGACT
>Ga0209536_100015940_pt1 | contig 10702 bp, 6 predicted proteins | sample DeeMarSeWOR28_12_FD_187461 | JGI IMG/M metagenome (GOLD analysis project Ga0209536, IMG submission 187461) | Marine sediment microbial communities from White Oak River estuary, North Carolina - WOR-2-8_12 (SPAdes) (version 2) | ecosystem: Environmental > Aquatic > Marine > Intertidal zone >...
CGCGTGCGGAAGTGGCTCGGTGATTCGAGACCCGAGCATGTTGGAAGGCTACGCGCATGACGAGAGCGAAGCTCTGCCCTGTATGCCGGAAGCGGTCGTGCGCGCCACCACCACTGCAGAGGTGTCTGCTGTCATGAAGGCCGCGTACGAGCACGAAGTTCCGGTCACTCCGCGAGGCGGCGGCTCGGGGCGTGTGGGCGGGGCCGTGCCCGTGCCAGGCGGCATCGTGCTTGCGTTCGAGAAGATGAACGCGATTGCGGGCATCGACAAAAACGAGCTCACGACGCGCGTGCAGCCGGGCTTGATCACCGGCGAGCTGAAGCGCGTCACCGAGCAGGAGAACCTCTACTACCCGCCCGACCCCAACTCGCTCGACTCGTGCGCGATCGGCGGAAACTTGGCGGCCAACGCGGGCGGTCCGCGGGCTTTCAAGTACGGCGTCACACGCGAATACGTGATGGGTATGGACGTCGTACTCGCGGACGGCACGATCCTCAAGCTGGGCCGCGAGACGAAAAAGGGAGTCACGGGCTACGACCTCACCTCGCTGATCGTGGGGAGCGAAGGAACTCTCGGCATCATCACGGAGGCGACCCTCCGCTTGATCCCGAAGCCTGAAGCGACGGTGACGGCACTCGCATGCTTTTCGAGCCTGGATGAAGTGGCGCCCGTGGTCTCATCACTGATGGCGCAGGGGCAGCTGCCCGCTTGCATCGAGCTTCTCGATGAAGAGGCGATTCGTATCGTGCGGCCGGAAGCCGGGCTCACCATCCCCAACGAAACCAAAGCGATCTTGCTGATCGAGCTCGATGGGGAGGAATCGAAGCTCGAAGCCGAGCTCGAGCGCATGGGCAACATCCTGTTCGATTTAGATGCGCTGGAGGTGCTCGTGGCACAGCACAGCGGCGAGCGGGAGCGCTTGTGGGCATCGCGCCGCGAGCTCAGTCACAGCTTGAAGCGACAGGCTGCGAACAAGTTGTCGGAAGACGTCGTCGTGCCTCGGACGAAGATGGCGGAGCTGCTCGGATACTGCGCGGAGTTGGCTGAGCGTAACTCCCTCGTGATTCCAACCTACGGCCACGCCGGGGACGGGAACCTCCACGTGAACTTCTTGTGGAACGATCCAGATGAAAAAGCTCGGGTAGACGCTGCGATCAAGGCGTTGTTTCAGAGAGTCGTCGATCTCCACGGCACGCTCAGTGGCGAGCACGGGATTGGCATTCTCAAGGCGCCCTACCTTCCCATGGAGCAGTCCCCAGCCTTGATCGCGCTGCAGGAAAAGATCAAGGACGTCTTCGATCCGAAGCACATCTTGAACCCGGGGAAGATATTCCCGGCGGACGCGAAGCGCTTTCACGGGGCTTGCTGATCCCGGCGGGTCGCGGTAGGCGTGTCGAGATCCTCCGCGCGCTCCTGCGGGCTGGCGGACGTCTACACGGCTCTACAACAGCATGGCGAGTGGAGACTCGATCGTGGCCTTCAGCGCTGCCATGAACTTGGCGCCCGTGGCGCCGTCGATCACACGGTGATCGCAGCTCATCGTGAAGCGCATGCGGCGCGCGGCGACAATCGCTCCGCCCTCGACGACCGGCTCGTCGCGGATCGTGCCGACGGCCAGAATTGCAGCCTCCGGCGGGTTGATGACGGCTGAAAACTCCTCGATCCCGAACATGCCTAGATTGCTGATCGAGAAGGTCCCGTTGGTCATCTCTTCGGGCTGAAGCCTCTTGTCGCGGGCTCGCGCAGCCAGCTCGCGGACCTCTCGAGCAATTTCTGCGACGCCCTTCCGGTCTGCGCCGCGAATCACCGGAGTCATGAGCCCGTCTTCGATCGCGACTGCGACAGAGACGTCGACCACTTGGTGATAGTGGATCTCTTTGTCCATCCAGGACGCATTCACCTCGGGGAACCGTCGGAGCGTCATCGCGGCCGCCTTGATGATCAAGTCGTTGAGCGACACCTTCTCGTTCTTGGCTTCGAGCTGGGCGTTCATGGCTTCGCGCGCATCGGCGAGCGGAGCAATGTCTACGTCGATCGTGAGATAGTAGTGGGGGACGCTTTGCTTCGACTCCGTCAGGCGCCGCGCGATGGTGCGCCGCATACTGCTGGCCTTCACGATCCGCGGCGACGGACGCTGCCCGGAAGACCCTTCCGACCCCCGAAACGCGCCCGAGTATGACTCGATGTCCCGTTTGATGATTCGCCCCTGCGGGCCCGAGCCCTCCACCACGCCCAGATCGATGCTGCGCTCGCGCGCGAGCTTTCGAACCAAGGGGGAGGACAACACCCGCTCGGACGCTGGAGCCGAGGCTGGCACTGGTTCGGCCTCGGGCGCCGATTCGGCCTCGGGCGCCGGTTCGGACTTGGGCGCCGGGGTCGATGCGACCTGCGCGAGCAGATCACTGATGTCCTCGCCCGCCTTTCCGATGATCGCCACGGGGACATCGGGCTCGAGGGTCTCGCCCTCGGCAACCAGAATCTTCAACAGGACACCCCGGTCGAACGAGCGAAACTCCATCGTGGCCTTGTCGGTTTCCACCTCCGCCAAAAGGTCGTCGACCTCGACCTCATCGCCCTCACTCTTGGTCCATGCGACGAGGGTTCCTTCCTCCATCGTGGGCGAAAGCTTGGGTAGTCCGATGATCTTCGCCATGGCTCACTTTGCGTAACTGACGCGCTTCACGGCGTCGATCACTCGCTCCTCGGTGGGCAGCACGGAGTCTTCCAGATTCAAAGCATAGGGCATCGGGACGTCAAGCCCAGTCACGCGCTCGAGCGGTGCGTCGAGGTAGTCGAAAGCCTCCCGTTGAATGCGATCGACGATCTCGGCGCCCGGGCCGCCATAAGGCCAGTGCTCGTGCACGATGACGCAGCGATTGGTCTTCTTCACGCTTTGCACCATCAAGGAGGTGTCGAGCGGTCGCAGCGTGCGCGGATCGATGACCTCGCATTCAATCCCTTCGGCGGAGAGCTTCTCCGCGGCCGCCAGCACCGTGTAATAAGGCCGGCCCCAGGAGACGATCGTGCAGTCGCTACCAGCGCGGGCCAGGCGGCTCTCCCCGATGGGGACGAGCTCCTCGACGCCCTCGTCAGGCACTTCGCCTTTGACGCCGTAGAGCGTCTCGCCTTCTAGAAATACGACCGGATTGTTGCTTCGAATTGCGCTCTTCAACAGCCCCTTGGCATCACGTGGGGTGCTCGGTTGAATCACGTAAAGACCCGGAATGTTCGTATAGAACGGGGCGCAGCTATGGCTGTGCTGGGCCGCAACCTGCTTCGCGGCTCCGTTCGGACCGCGAAACACGATCGGAACCTGAATCGCTCCTGCGCTCATGGCATGGACCTTCGCAGCGTTGCTCACGATCTGGTCGAAGGCGACGAACGAGAAGTTCCAAGTCATGAACTCGATGATCGGCCGAAGACCCACCATCGCGGCGCCCACCCCCAGCCCGGCAAAACCCGCTTCGGCAATGGGAGTGTCGATGACGCGCTTCTCACCGAACTGGTCGAGAAGGCCCTCGGACACTTTGTAGGCGCCTTGGTAGTGCCCCACTTCTTCGCCCATCAGGAAGACACGATCGTCCCGCGCCATCTCTTCGAACATCGCCTCGCGCAAGGCTTCCCGGTAACGGATCTCTCTCATGAGACATCCTCTTCGGCCAGCACCGTGCTCATCATGACGTCGTGGCGCGCGGGCTCCGAATCTTCCGCGAAGCGCACCGCGGCGTCGATCTCCGCGTCGACCTCGAGGTCGATGTCGTCGAGCGCGCTCTCCGCCACACCGAGCTCGAGGAGCCTGGCACGTGCCACCATGACGGGATCCTGCTGCTTGCGTTGCTCGAGCTCCGTCCGCGTGCGGTATTTCGCCGGGTCGCTCATCGAATGTCCGCGAAATCGATACGTCTGAATCTCGACGAAGGTCGGACCCTCGCCGGCGCGTGCGCGCGCCACGGCGGCTCCGAGCCTTTCTTGAACGACTTCCACGTCGTGTCCCTCGAGCCGATCACCCGGCATTCCGTAGCCCTTCGCCTTGATCGAGAGATCCTTGAGCGGGCTCGTCCGCTCGAGCGGTGTGCCCATCGCATACTGATTGTTCTCGCAGACGAAGACGACCGGAAGCTTCCAGAGGCCGGCGAGGCTCATCGCTTCGTGAAACCCTCCGATGTTGGTGGATCCTTCACCGAAGAAGCAGATCGTGACGCCGTCCTCCTCAGAGTACTTCGATTTGAACGCAGTGCCGGCCGCCAACGCGAGGTGGCCCCCAACGATAGCCCAGCCACCGAGAAAGCCCCGCTCGACGTCGAAGAAATGCATCGAGCCCCCGAGACCGCGCGAGCACCCGGTGTCCTTACCAAAGAGCTCTGCCATGGCCGCATCCGGCGACATTCCTCGGGCCAATGCGATGCCGTGGTCACGGTATGTCTGGAAGATGTAGTCGCCCTCGCGGAGCACCTCGGCGGCTGCAACCGCGATCGCCTCCTGCCCGATGTACAGGTGGAGAAAGCCCCCGATCTTGCCCTTGGCATAGTTCCTCGCGGCCTCTTCCTCGAAGCGGCGGATCACCATCATGCTGCGGTATTGGCGGAGAAGATCTTCCTCTTGCGGCAACGAAACCCCCAATAACCATCCTAGTGTAACCGCGGGTGACCGCCATCAGAAGAAGTTGCGTATCCCATACGCCGTTTGGAGCTCGATCAGGTATTCGAGAAACAACTCGCCCTGCTGCAACTCCTCGAGCTTGCTCGCGTATGCAGGATCGCCCGGCGCAAGCGCTTCGGCTTCGTTTTGCAGGTCGACGAGGCGCCTGAGCAACTGAAAGCCCACCTGCTCCTCTTCGAGATTCAGTGCGAGGCTAGGCCGAACCTTGACGGCAACGTACCGCGTTCGGAACCTGTTCGACTCGAAGACGACATAGTCAGCATCTTCGGACGTATCGCAGCCGTCGAGCACTTCGGAATCGACGACGACATGACCCGCGCCCAAGCCGTCGCTTCCATAGACACAGGTTGGCCGGCCATCGGGCTGAATGTCCGGGATGTCGAAGCCAGCGCCGCTGCCGGCCTTGAAGATCAGAAGTCGCTGCTCGAAGGTGGTGTCGTAGTAGACGGGGAACTGTGCGAGCGCGAGAATCGCCGCCCAACTGCGAAGCACCTCATTCGTGGTGCCTTCGATTGCAGGGCCGGGATACACCTCCGGCTGGCTGCTGCGGCACGGGACTATCGATCCGCCGTCGTCGCACTCGCCGAGCGCGAGGCCGCGATACCAGCTCATGTGTTGCACCACTGGATCGTTCCCATCCATGCTCAGCCGCGGCGCGAACCAACTCGCGTCCTGAACGATGATCCCGCCGAAAAGCTCCGTCATCTCGGTTTGAAACAGGCCGTAGAAGTTGATGAAGTAACGCTCGCCGATCGTGAAGTTCAGTCGCCAATCACGGATCGCAAGCGCCCAGAGCGCATGGAACTTGTCGTAGAATACCCCGGCGCGCTCGGGTCGGAAGAAGCCGAAGTAGCCTTCTTGGTACTTCGTCCACATGCCGAAGCCTTGGCCAGGGAGCAGGCTCAAGTCCGCGCTAGGCATGTCGATGGCCTCGCCTAGCCAGCGATAGAGGTTTGCGGTGTCGTCGTACCGATACGAACCTTCATCGGGGAGGTTCACAATCTCGACGAACCAGTTCATCGCATCGATCGAGGCCAAGAACTGATCGTCGAAGCCGAGCGGTCCGGTGTTGAGCGCGAAACCGGGCTCGAAGTTGAGGGGAACGTCCCCAGGTGACCGCCTTCGTAATCGACGTCGACGACCGTTCTCGCGAAGTACCACGAGGCGTCCTGGGAGAAGATCTTAGCGACGGCATTGGTGCCGATACGATCCACCGGCGCCTGTTGCTTTCCACGAGCCGAAACGAAGCTAACAAACGCAAGACAAAGTACGGCGAATGACCGCGCGGATGCCATGAGAGGCCCTCCAACCCAAGCGGTCGCCAGTGTACGATGGACTCGATGGAAGAGACACCTACAGCACAACACACGGGCGTACTCGTTGGCGCGCAGTGCCCCGGTTGCTTAGGATTTGAGTGTGCGGATTCACACCTTGAGAGGGGCAAAGCTCGAGGAATCCGTTCTCGGGGTCCCGAGCTCCCGGGCGCGGCCCGTCATACGCGTGCTCGATGAAGGACTCGAAGCGGCTGCGTTGGCAGTGCGCGCGACCGCCGGGGCCATCTTCATCGGCAAGAGCGCCGATGCACTCTGTTGCGTGGCAGCTTTCGGTCCGGACGCGGAGCTCATGCTCGAACGCGGCGCCGCTGCGAATCGCGCTCTGGTGAAGCGCGTGCTCGCGCGACGCGGAGCGCTGTGCATGACCGAGGATCGGCGGGTCGCCCTCGCGGCACTCTATGACGGCAACAGGCCGCTGGGAGTTCTCCAACTCCAGAATCCAAAGTCCCCCGACTCCTTCTCCGAGCACGACGAGCGGGTCATCGCCGGCATCGCGCGCTACGTGGCGACCTCTCTAGTGCAGACCTCGTCACTGCGTCGTCAGCGGGGCCTTGCCGCTCACGATCCACTGACGGGGTTGCGGAACGTGCGCGAGCTCAACAGTGATCTGACGAAGGCCGTGAATGCTGCGCGACGCGGGGGCCGCGACATGGCCTTGATGTTCGTCGATGTCGATTACCTCAAGCGAGTCAACAGCAAGCTCGGTCATGCAGCCGGAAGTGAGGCGTTGAAGCGCACGGGCAAGGCCCTGGACGAGGCTGCCGCCGGCGTCGGTGACGTGTTCCGTTTCGGTGGAGACGAGTTCGTCGTGGTTCAGAGGAATGCATCGAAGGAAAGCGCTCGCGCGCTGGCAGACCATCTCCGCAGTCACGTCGCGGCCAGCACCGCCGGCCCGATGCGGTCGGGCGGCGAGCTTCCGAGGATCACCGTGTCGATCGGCGTTGCGACGTTACGGGGGCTGCGACATGTCAACGGGCAGCCGTCGAGCGACCTCCGATCTCGGCTGATGACTACCGCGGACCGAGCGCTGTTCCGCGCGAAAGGGGCGGGCCGGAACCGCGTTGCAGTTGCAACACCCCGAGACGACCGCCACTAGACCAGAGTCGCGACCTGAAACGGCGAAGCCACGCGCGGATGGGCCACGACGGCAAAGCGAAGCGAGTCAGGCCCTACGCCACCGCATTGAGGTACTGCTCGGTGTTCGATTGGATGCGCGCTTTGACCTCGGTCGGGTCTTGCTCGACGAACTTCTCGTCGGGAGTGACCCTGAAGAGGGGCTGCCCCTTGGAAACGATGGTGCCATCGCGATCGACCAGGATCTTGTCGATGGTGCCGGAGAACGGCGCGTAGACCTTGTTGAACATCTTCATCACTTCGACGATGTAGAGTGGATCTCCGATCTCGAAGTGCTGCCCCTCTTCCACGAAATGGGGCATCCCCGGTGCTTCCTGGGCGTAGTACATGCCGCCACTGACGGCGACGATCTCATCCGCTTTGTTCACCGGAGGCGGCACGAGCACCTTCTTCATCTTCGCTTGATGGTCCCGATCGAAGAGCCGCTCGGGAATCGTGATCGTCAGATCGTCGTTCACGCGCAAGTCGAAGAAGCCCATTTTGTGACCGATCAACGGAAGCAAGCTGTAGAGCTCCAAGCCGAGCTGGAAACCGAGGTGCGCCTCGCGCACCCGCTGCCACTGGCCTGCTTCAAAGCCCTTCGGTGGATTCTTTGCCTTGAGGCGCGCGTCCAGCGCCGCCCAACTCGTTTCGCCTAAGCGCTCCTCAACCGTCTCGTAGAATGCAGCACCATCCTTCAGGAGCTGGTCATCCTGGTCCCAAATCTTGTGTGCTGCGGGAAGCTGAACGTCAGCGTCCATGTGAAGCAGGTGATAGGTATCGGACAGGACGAGGAGAGGGTTTCGGAGCCAGGTCACTCGCCCGTTCTCGACCTCGAAATTCGGCTTGTTGGAGCTCAGCCAGGCGGACAGCAGATGCGGCTGCCGCAGGATGCGACCGAGTGGCCGTCCAAGAAGCGTACGCTTGAGCACGCACATTTCTTCGGTCGCCTTGGAGGCAGCCGGGTCGCCGTCCGCCGCCCGAACGTACTGACCGCAGAGTCGATCATACGCGTAGTTGGCATCGATCTGCTTGGCCTCTTGCAGGAGCTCGCCGACCAACGTGAGATACGGAACGACGAACTGGGTCGTGGGCTTCGCATCGACACCGTTCGCGAGGAACCAGTGCACCAGTCCATAGTGGAACTGAAGGTTGGTCTGCAGATCGGGGCCCCGAAGCACGGTACGTCGGATGACCTCGCGCAGATGCTCGTAGCTGTCGCGCCGATCGTCACCCGTGGTGACCAGCAACGCGATGTTGCTGTCGTACGCGCCCGCAAGCTTGTAGCGCATGAAGAGATCGGTATCGGGATTCTTGAAGCAAATGCCCTGGTCGTCGCGAACCTCGCCTTCAATCGGGTCCGACCAAGACATGATCTCGCCGCCTGCGTGGGGGGAGAGCGAGTCGTCGGTCGCGTTGAGGCGAGCCTCGACTGCAGCGGCATCGCGCATGACGCGAACCGGTCGTGGAAGCCTCTCCTTGTGCTTCGCGAGCAACGCCATCATTTCGACGACGGAGTGCACGTCGAACGAGTCGGACTCATCATCCGGGTTGGTGAACCGCAGCGCGTAGCAGAGCTCGGACACGCGATGCTCGACCTGAATGCGCGTGTTCACCTCCATGAAGTAGTGGCGAGGGCCGTCCACGATACACTCGAAGGTCGATGCGGAATCGAGCTTCACTTCGGCGCCAAAACGCTCGGCTTGTTCCTCCATCCGCCGAAGGATGTTGAGGTCCTGCTCGATGGCAGCGGCCTGCGCGTCATTGCCGGCGGAGCGCTCGCGCTCGACCGCAGCGGCGAGGGTCTCTTGGGTGATCGAGACCTCCAGGAGCTTCTGCTCGTGCATCTGTAGCGAGCAGTCGCGTCCGCCGAGCGAGATGCACCACTCTCCGTTGCCGATGAGCTGAATCTCGTTGTGACGCGTGGTCTCGATGTTGAGCTCGACCAGGATGTTCTTGTTGTCGCCAACGCCGAGCGCCTTCACCTCGCCGAGGATCTCGCGAACCATGGCGGGCGCCTGCTCGGCTTTGCTGACGATGCGCTGGCCCTTTCCGCCACCACCGCCGATCGCCTTGAGGCGAACCCGGCTACCCGCGTAGTCCTTCAGAATCTCGCCGACCTCGATCTCGAGCTGCTCGCAGAGCTCGTCCACGCTGTAGAGGTCGATGCCGGCATCGTAAGACGCACCGAGGATCGCATCGGCGGCAGCGCCGGGCGCGACGCCTTTTTGGTCCAGCATGGGGACGTCGAGACCGTGCTGTTTGGCGAGCTTCTTGAGCGCCTTCACATCACCGTGCTTCCTCAGAATGAGCCTCGAGGTCGCGTCGTTCACGCCTGGCGTGACGCTGACTTCGACGCGCTCGGCGGTTCGCTTCGCTTCGTCTTTGAACCCGGCAGCCTGCACGGTGTAGGAGCAAGGGCCGATGAAGCGGAGACCGGCGTTCTCGATCGCGCTGACGAACTCTTCGTCTTCTGCCATGAAGCCGTAGCCCGCGAAGATGTAGTCGTAGCCGTTGTCTTTGGCGATCGCGATGATCTCGGCGATTCGCTGCGTACGCTCTTCCCCGCTCGCTCCAGTGTAATCCTGAACGTTGTGGACGCGCGAGGGATCCAAACGGCGCAGCTCCGGTGCCAGGGCGCGCGGATAGACGATCGAATCTTTCTCGGAGAGCAGAATGCCGACCTTCGTCATTCCCATCTCGCCGAAGATGTCGAGCGCCTCCTGGCGGATTGGGCCACGGCAGACGATCAGGACGGTCATGTCCTCGCAGTCGAACGAGCGGACCCACTCGGAGTCTGCCTGACCGAGGCGGCGGTCCCGATGAATCATCGGGTTGTGGAGGTAACTGCCGTCGGACATCAGTGGAACTCCCGCTGAACGCCGCCGAACGGCTCGGGCGTGTAGTGAGACAGATAGAAGTTGAGGCTCTTGGCGAGGGAGGCGCGAACGTCGGTCGGCATCACAATCTCGGAAATCGACCCGAGGCTCAGTGCCTCTTTCGGGTTCATCAGCTCCTTCTCATAGCGTGCGCTGAATGCGGCCTCTTGTTCCCTGAGCCAGGCGGCGGCTTGGGCGTGCGCCTCGTCTTTGGACGCGCCGGCGTCAATTGCCTCTCGAATGCGAAGCTTTGCTTTGCCCCGGACGTCTCGAAGCTCTTTCTTGTAGACGTACTCCTTGCCGGCCGGGCCCATGACCGCGACGCGGGTGGTCGGGAGCGCCATGACATGATCGGCACCTGTCGCGTAGCAGTTGAACGCTGCATAGGCACCGCCAAAGGCGTTCCGAATGATGAGTAACAAGCGCGGAGTACGCAGGTCGATGATCGAGTCGAGCATCGCGCGGCCAGCTTGCACGATGCCGCGGCTCTCCTGATCTCGGCCCGGGAGGAAGCCCGTGGTGTCCTCGAGGAAGATGACCGGGATGTTGTAGAGGTTGCAGAAGCGAATGAACCTGGAGTTCTTGAACGCTGCGTCGACGTCGATCTGACCCGAGGCGACCGCGCTGTTGTTGCACACGAAGCCGACGACGTGGCCACCGAGACGGCCGAACGCAGTAATCGTGTTGCGCGCGCGCTGGGGCTGAAGCTCGAAGTAG
>Ga0209536_100015941_pt1 | contig 10702 bp, 7 predicted proteins | sample DeeMarSeWOR28_12_FD_187461 | JGI IMG/M metagenome (GOLD analysis project Ga0209536, IMG submission 187461) | Marine sediment microbial communities from White Oak River estuary, North Carolina - WOR-2-8_12 (SPAdes) (version 2) | ecosystem: Environmental > Aquatic > Marine > Intertidal zone >...
CCCTCGGCTCCGTCGATATAGAACACCGCCCCACCGGTCTGGTTAGGCTCGAAAGTGACGGCGACATGCTGCCACTCGCCGTTATTCAGAATCGCATTATAGGCATCGTGATCCAGAACACCCGGTGTCGTGAAGCGAAGGTGACTATCACTGACCTTGAATGCATATGAGCCATTCAAGCCGGCAAAACCCTGATCTCCGCCGAGTGCGGCCGGTTTGACCCAGCAGGCGATACTAATCGGCCCGACGATCTGCAGAGTGGCGGTAGTGCCACAGTCCACCCAGCTATTACCATCCAGCTCCAGGCCACCGCCGTCATAACCGTCCACCCACAGCGGCTGGCCAACAAAATCGCCATGATTGTCATGGCCGGACCAATCGACGGCATGGATCCCCGAACTTTCATCCAAACTCCATAAGCCCACGAGATTAGGATCATCAATCTGGATTGCCGGTACGGTGCTGAAGCTCCAGACATCGCCCTTGTTCGTATCGGTTCCGTCGAATTCATCGACGCGCCAATAGTAGGTCTTTTCTTTTCCAAGAGGGCCGGGTGTATAGGTAGTATCCTCCTGAGATACACCCTCTGCTGCCTCGTTTACGTCATCGAAGTTATCGGCGAAGTATATGATGTGATTTTCTACATCGAGACCAGGCAGCCAGCTCAGAACGACATCAGGATTTACGAACTCGTCGCCATCTGGAGGATAGGGATCATATGCATTCTTAGGTGGCACAGTAAAACTCCAGACCTGCCCTTTCCACGGGCTGTTCGGATCGGCATCGTTCACTTCGTCGATTCTCCAGTAGTATGTTGTTCCCGGAACCAGGCCGTCAGGATAGGCATATCCGGGAAAGCCGGCAATATAAGTCGTTAAGAAGTGATTGCCCCGGAATGTATCACCGAGGCCGTCATTGACGTCGTCAAAGTTGTCGCCCACGTACACGTCATGCGAGGCAGCGAACTTGCTGGCCGTCCAGCCAAGACCTACCCATGTACCGTCATAGATAGAACCATCAGGTGGATATGGGTCTTGGGCCTGGACATTGGGCAGGTCCTTAGGACCTAAAAAATATACCTGGTCAATCCATACTTTCTTATTTAGATCATCACCATCCATAGACCACCAAGCGCTCTTGAGTATAAAGTAAAAATCTACAAACCAATCCGGGTGATCAGCGGTATTCTCGTCCTCATGAAGATACTCGAAGCTGAAGCTTTGCGGTTCAGTAGTAAGCCGTACCGTCGTTCTCCAGAGTTCCGGCCACCCTCCAGTATCCTCCTTGTAAGCCTGGAGCAGCACAAGCATCTCTCTGTCTTGCTCGGCTTTGGCCATAAAACCAATCGGATACGTCTGGCCCTGCACGAGTCCGAAGTTGCTCTCAGTAGTAAATCCTCCCTGAGTAATTCCTATTGAAGTTCCTGCAGAGGCGTCGGTTATATCTATCATTACTGCGTTACTACCAGAAAGGCCCGCATCCTGCACGACTTCAAGATTGTAATCTGCCCTGTTGATACCCACTACACCGTAATATTGCCATCCATTTAGCTCATCGTCAAACTCGTCGTTTACGATTTGGTTGTCCTGGCCGGAGGCAATCGTTCCGCAGAATCCGAAAACCACGAAAAAAAAGACCAGGCAGATCATTGTTCTCCGTAAGGAGTCTCTAAGATTGGACATAATAATCCTCCTTCCAATGAATAATTCACATAGACAGTTTTAAGATTGAAATTTAGAGCTTAAAACTAATATGATATATTTATACCAGATTGGCCGCCCTGCCGTCAAGAATAATCTTCGACAAAGACCGTTACACCTGCCATAATGACATAAAAACTAAGGATAGCATTATGAAACTAAGCCGTCGGGATTTTCTTGCTACCTCAAGTATAGGCTTACTATCACTGCGGTATATACCCGCATCTGCAAATGCTGCCGGGCAAAAGCGAAGGCCTAATATCGTTATTATTATGGCGGACGATATGGGCTTTTCCGATGCTGGTTGCTTCGGCGGTGAAATCCAAACGCCCAACCTTGATAAACTTGCAGCAAACGGCCTGCGCTTCACGCAGTTCTACAACTGTGCAAGGTGTTGTCCTACGCGAGCTTCCTTAATGACAGGCCAATACCCGCACAAGGTCGGTTTGGCCCGTAACGGCCAGAGCTTAACCCGCAACGGAATAACCATAGCCGAAGCACTCAAACAGGCCGGATATAATACTGCAATGGCAGGCAAATGGCACCTGTCCAGAACGAACACACTTAAAGATTCAAAGCTCCATCAAAAATGGCTGGACAACCAGCACGATCCAGGCCATCCTTTTGCTCCGTTGGAAACTTATCCCGTTAAGCGAGGATTCGATAAACATTACGGCGTTATCTGGGGTGTCATCAATTTCTTCGATCCATTCTCGCTGGTTGAAGGAACCAAAACCGTTGAGAACGTCCCCGATGACTATTATTTTACCGATGCGATTAATGAAAAATCAGTACAGTACATCCGTGAATTCGGCAAATCCGAAAACCCGTTCTTTTTGTATGTAGCTCACTGTGCTCCTCACTGGCCCCTTCACGCCCGCCCTGAGGACATTGCAAAATATAAAGACACGTATAAAGACGGCTGGGAAAAGCTCCGGCACGACCGTTACGAGCGTATGATAGAAATGGGGCTTTTCAAAAAAGAAAATACCGCCCTGCCGCCGATACAGGACAGGGGCAGGAATTGGGCCCAACTGTCCGAGCAGGAGAAATCTTTCGAATCCTCGAAAATGGCCGTACATGCGGCGATGGTCGACAGGGTCGACCAGAGCATCGGTAAAATCATAGAAGCACTTAAACAAACTCAGCAGCTTGATAACACTGTGATTTTCTTTTTATCTGATAACGGCGCTTCACCTGAAATTATGTATTCACCGGGATATGACCGCAGCTCTCAGACACGAGACGGCCGAAAAATCCGATACGAGGGAATCTCCAAACCCGGCTCGGAAACCACCTATACCTGCATTGGCGCTCCCTGGGCGAGTGCTTCGAACACACCGTTCCGGTATTGGAAAAAAGAATCTTTCGAGGGAGGATGTCACACACCTCTTATTGTCCACTGGCCCGAAAGGCTTGGGACAAAACCGGGATCGATTACAACTCAAGTCGGCCACGTTATAGATATTATGCCCACCTGTCTGGAACTTGCGGGGGCAGAGTATCCGGATAGTTACAATGGGCACGCTCTAACGCCGCTGGACGGCAAGACGCTGATGCCCATACTTAGAGGCAGGCAGCGCGAAGGACACGAGAGACTATTTTTCGAGCACATGGGAGGCCGGGCCGTCATAGAACGAGACTTCAAGCTCGTCGCCCTGGAAAAACGTCCATGGGAGCTTTACAATCTGAGCCGGGACAGAACGGAGATGGAAAACCTTGCCGCCAGCAACCCCGAGAGCGTCCGTAATATGAGCAGCCGGTGGCAAAACTGGGCAGCAAGTGTTGGCCTGAAGAAATCCTGATAGCCGACATCAACGTTCCCCTGTACCATTCCTGGTGCAGGGTTCCCTGATACTCAACTTTCGAAATAGACGCCGTCTTTAACCAGAGCTGCACGCAAGTCACTATAACGCAAGTCACGTGTTCCACAGTTCTTTTGAGCGCACAGTGCCGCGGCTGTGCCCGTCGCCTGGCCCTGCCCCATACAGCATACCGTGTTTCGAGTGGACATGTGTGCCCTGTGGTCGGAAGTTATCAACATGCCGGCCGCAAGAAGGTTCTCGATACCCGCCACGCGCAGCGCCCGGTAAGGCAGGCCGTAAGTGCCGCCGTCCTTGATTTGATAGCGAGGCGCGCTGTCGTGGAAACCATACGTCATAACTTCATCGTCGAAATGCCTGCCCTCGATAACATCTTCGTGCGAAATGTCATAGTCGCAGGCAATCAATCTGCCCCGGCGAATACACAGCTTGGGGCTCGTCCGGGCGATGAATGCTTTCTCACAGCCTGGGATATATTCTCTGAAAAGTTCGATGGCCCTGAACTGGCGTCTTCTCAGCTCCAACTCCGCTTTCGCGACTTCGTCTCTGTTAGTCGGGCTGACCGGCATTTTGAAATTCAGCTTGATGAACATGAAATAATTGTCGTGAACGGTCGTGGTGACCATCGACATGCCAATCTTTCCCGCTTCGGCGCCGAAGTCGCCCGGGAGCTTTGCGGCTGTGCCCTGGATTCGCACGATTTGGTTGTCTTTGCCGCTACGCATGCCTCTGGCAAGCTGGCTGATCGCATCGTGCTTTGCGAGAAAGTCGTGCAGCGTTTCCAGGTTCACATTGGCCACGCCGATGCTGTTAACGACCGGGTAATCGTTCGGCTCGGTATATTCCGCCCCGGCATAGGCCGACAGGTCGCCGTAAGCTGTGCAGTCGATAAACGATTTTGCATAAAAAGTTTCCCTGCCTGAGCGGCTTTCGACAATCACGCCTCTGATCCTTGAGCCGTCCATAATCGCCCTGGCCACCAACGTGTTAACGCAAACGAAGACACCAGCTTCGACGAGCATCTCGAACGTGACGAGTTTATACAGCTCCGTGTCGATACACGTGCAGACCGAATCGTAATTGTAGCCCTTCGACATCTCGGCATGTCCCGATGTGCCGTCGACTTTCATAAGACGATCGATAATATCCTGTGGAATTCCCCGCACAACCTGCCTCTTTTTCACGCCAGGGAATGCCTTCCACAAATTATAGAAACTGTGCAGAGCGGTGCCGCCTTCGGTCACTGTCCCGCCGGGATAACCTTTTACTTCTATTAATGCCGTCTTCGCACCCTGACGAGCTGCTGCTATAGCAGCAACAACTCCCGCCGTCCCGGCGCCGGCAACGACCACATCGAACTTCCTTACCGGAAGTTTTTTCGCCGGCTCTTCATAGTAATTACCAAGGTCGATATTAACCTTTGACATATTGACCGTGCAGCCGGTCTGTGCCCCGAGTCCGAGTAATAGCACATTTTTGGAAAAATCCCGACGATTCATTTTTGTCTCCTATATATCAGATCGAAATATTAATACGAGCTATTCTAAAAATTTACTATAACACCGACAAATCAGAGTATCAAGCTTCTACAGTGCTCTGCTGTCACATAATAGCCAATTCCATATCAAAAAATTCGTAAAATAGGGGAAATTCAAAGCTTGAGCTGGAGCATAAAAAGCCCCTACTTCTTCCACCAAAAGATAATGGCTGAGCATGTAGGGGCTCAAAATAGCTGCCGGCATCCGTGCCGACAACCATTAATAGACTACATATCAGAAATGTCTGTCAAAGTCTATTGTAGCGACTGCATATTTTTAAATAATTCTTGCCGGCCCGTAAAGTAAAATAGGATCGACAGCAAAAATAAATCGAAGTTAAAAACTTCTCCTCACATTTTGATTCGGCATAAAGATTTATTATACTTAATGTGGGGATACTGAAATTATGAAACAAAAAAGCAAGCTCAAACGTGTTACATCATTTTTGGCAATATGTGCAAGTGTAGTCTCCGCATGTATTTGTGTTCTATTAATCTCCGGGGATTATCATTCAGCACACTTCAAAATGGATACTTACGAGCGGGAACTCCAGGGTTGGAAAGCCTGTCGGCAAACAAATCCTACCTATTTCAAGGCCAACGAGCAGGCCGTTAATAACTGCCTGGAGAACGTAAACGAAGCAAAGAAAAATTTCTGGGTTAAAACCCCAAAGACACAATGGGCGGGAATTCTCTTATTATCAGGTTTAGCGAGTGCTTCCGTGGGATATTTCACTACTTGGCTTGTCATCTGGCTTGTCGGCTTTATTATGTACAAATTGGTCAGATTACTCACGTTTCCCTTTAAGCGCAAAACTAATAAGCAGGTACCGAAAAAACGTAGCTTCCAGCCGTCTCCAGCGAAAGCTTAGAAATTCCGTGGCACAAACATTAAATCTTAGGGGCGATTTCGCTGCTGTTTGGAATCGAGGCCATATCCCCGCTACCCACTTACCGAATGACTATCTTCGTACCATCTTTTCATCTCTTTAAGAAGATTTTTTTTGTTATTCGCGGCAAGAAGTGCCTTCTGGACTCGTTTACGCCTGGGATGAAACCTGCAATATCGGACAATAAATTTACGAAAATAACGAACAGCTTTTATAGGTTCATAGAGCCGGCAGACCATCTCGAAGTGTTTTAGAATAACTTCGGCCTGCTCAGCGAGCGTTGGTGAACCTGGCGCCGGCTTTCCGCCCCAAACGGCATTAAGGCCTTGATAAATCCAGGGATTTCCAATCGCTCCGCGAGCGATGAGTATGCCGTCGATCTTAGCGTCTTTTAAACGCTGAATGGTTGTTTGCGGCTCGAAGAGATCGCCGCTTCCTATTATTGTTGTACCTTTGAAGCGATGTTTTATTTCTGCTATAAGGTCCCAGTCAACATCGCCGGCGAATTTTTGCACGACAGTACGGCCATGAATTGTTAAAGCATCGACTTTCTGCCGTGAAGCTTCAGCAACAACCTGATGAAAATTATCGTAAGATTCTCTGCTGGAATCGAAACCTGATCGCAGCTTCATTGTTACCGGACACGTTACTGTCTCTCTTACGCGATTGTAAATTTGCAATACCGTTTCAGGCTCTTTCAGCAGATAACCGCCCCGCCCCCTGCGAACCACTTTCGGTGCCGGACAGGCAAAGTTCAAGTCGATTATATCGTAGCCCGCACCTTCAAGTGCTTTAGCGGCCTTTGCCATCGTTGCCGGGTCGTCGCCGAGAATTTGTGCCCCGACTGGATGCTCATCATCGTGCAGCCTAAAGAGGGGATTTCTCAACAGTTTGGGATGGGCCGCACTTTTCGCTAACATAACGCCGGAAAAAGTCAGAGGTACCCCGAAATCGAGACCTAACCTTCGCATTGCATAGTCGCTGTAGCCACTTAGAGGGGCCTGAATGAAAGGAACGCTCAGAATAAGATTGCCTAACTTTAACATTGTCGGTTATATACCAGAATCAAGAGACTTTTTCAACAGCCGCATTGGCCCAGGCTTTCTGTTGACCTTCGGACGAGAAGATGGTATTAATTGACCGCATCTGAAGGACCATTATTGAAAGGTATCACTATGAACATCGGAGTATTCCTGCTGATTGAGCCGTTTGCAAGCGTAGAAAAACAACTTCAGCGAGCAAAGGAAATGGGATTTGACCACGCCGACATCACGGACACCAACGCCGGAGGCAGCATGTTGGGCACAGCGGGCTTTTCCCCGACGGTGAGCCTTGACGACAATCCATTCGAGGTAAAACGTCTTTTCGATAAATACGGAATTACCCCTTCTACAGTTTGTGCCCATGCGGGATTGCTGGAGCCGAGCAATCCCGGTACATTCGGTAACGCCGAGATCATGAAAGCCGTCAAATTCGCCGCCGCTATCGGCATCAAAGACGTCGTTACGACCGATACGGACCCACATTCGGAATGGGCCGAAAACCTTTCCTACGAAGAGCGCGTGTTCATAATGGCCGAGAAGCTATACACACCTGTAAAGATGGCTGCAGACTACGGCGTAAATATCCTCCTGGAACCACACGGCCCCATTACCGACAGCATAAAGGGACTTCAGGATGTCTTTGACAGGCTCGGCAATCCCAACGCACTGGGCGTGAATCTCGATACGGGCAATTCATGGCTCGGCGGCGCAGACCCCGTCGAAATGGCAAAAGTTTTCAAGGACAAGATCCACCACATCCACTGGAAGGACCTGGACGCCGAATGGGAGCCAAAGAGAGGAACGGTCTTCGGATGCGGCTTTTCGACTATCGCACTCGGGGATGGTGTAATTGACATCAAGGGCGTCTGCGAGGTCCTTAAGAATGCCGATATCCCCAGCTCTACCCTCGAAATCGTAGGCTCCGAAGACATCCTGAAAAAGAGCGTTAAGTATCTCAAAGAAAATGGCCTGTAATCGATTCCTTGCCGGACAGATCGTGTAACTAATTCGACTGCTTACGAAGCTGTCTGCTCAGATGACATTAGCAATATTGATTTTTATTGCCATTTCTCTTCATTTGTGTTTTCCTCTATCGCAAAAGATTTAATGGATCCAATAGCGGAAAACTCTTGGATAAGCGATGCGAAATTCTGCCGGGAATACAGAATGAAAGATGGAACACGCAACAGTGATAAGCTGCAAAGAGGTGTCTTTCCTCTTGACAATGAAAAGCCATTTGAGATGTGGCGGCAAAGGCTCGACAAGACTACATCGGGTGCTCCTAAACACCCGGCAGCTTTGAAAATTCTTAAACTTTATTGTACTGCGGAAGAGGCGGATTTCCTGAGTCGTATGCCTGCGAAATTCTGTTCGGCTCCCCAGCTTTCCAGGCTGTACAAGATAGAGCTGCCGAAGATCACGGAGATACTGGAAAGGCTTATCGACAAGTTTTTGGTTGCCGATATGGATTGCGGAGACGGTGTACGTTTATATACACCGATGGAAATTATACCCGGTTTCTGGGACTTCACTTTTATGCGGATCAGAGATGATCTTCCTATCGCTGAGATTACTGAGCTGTATGAACAGTACTGGGACACCTTTTATCCCGGGGTCGTCGGGCATGGAAAACCGACACAGGACTTCCGTGTCATGGTCAGAGAGGAGAGCCTTGGGGAGAAGTTTACCGAGATACTCGACTACGAGCGAACGTCCTGCATCATAAAGAACGCAAAGATAATCTCCGTGACTTTGTGCGTTTGCTCATCAATGAGGCTCCAGGGCAACAAAGCAATATGTGACAGGCCCATCGAAACATGCATATCAATTGATGCCGGTGCAGGTGCAGTACTTCGTGCCGGGCAGGGCCGGGAAATCTCCAAAGTAGAGGCCATGGATATAATAGACGACTGCAAGGAACATGGTTTGGTTCAATGTGCGGACAATGTTAAGACAGAACCATGGTACATCTGCAACTGCTGCAGTTGCTGTTGTAGTATGTTCAATGCAATGCGGAATTACGACTTGTGTACGACCGTAGTTTCCGCCGGTTTCATAGCTCAGAGAGATGCTCAGAAATGTGAAAACTGCGACAACTGTGTCGATGCCTGCCCCATACAATGCATCGAGCAGGGAGGCTCGTCTGTAAAAGTCGACGAGAGCTTATGCCTGGGTTGCGGAGTATGTGCGACTAAATGCCCTTCTGATGCGATTAAGATGACAAGGCGTAAGCAGCGTATTTACACGCCCAACGAGTACAATGAAAAGGTCCTGGCTATGGCACTGGAGCGTAACAAATTTGCCGATCAAATATTCCACGATCCGAACCGGATTTCTCACAGAACTCTCAGCGTGCTGATAAATGCCTTTCTGAAGATGCCGCCTGTTAAACAAGCCCTTACTATTAACGCCCTCAAGAGTCGATTTTTGAAATCTATCGCAAAGTTGGTAACGCGGGATTTTGACAAGACCGTTCAGAAAGAAAAAGAGAGGCTTGTGCGGGAGAACCACAATTACTCTGGATAATAAAGGGCGTCTGCGAGGTCCTTAAAGATGCAGATATCCCCAGTTCCACCCTCGAAATCATAGGCTCTGAAGACATCCTGAAAAAGAGCGTAAAATATCTCAAAGCTAACGGCCTGTGACCGATTCCTTTTCAGCTTTATAAATTGTGAGATTCACTGTCTCCTATACGTTTACTTTAAGTTTTAAGCCGCCTATATAGCTGCCATCCAATAACAGCGGTAATTAGCAATCCAACCGGGATTAATAACATAACAGGAGTATAACTTGTTTCCGACAGGATTTCCGGTTGAGACTCCAAATCATTTGCTTGCTCACTTCCGACAGCGTTCGGCTCGCTATTTATCGCATCGATATCCGCCTTTGATAGAAATCTCCCATTAGACCAGAAATACTCAATTCCTGGACGTTCGTTCACAAGAACTCTCATTCCTTCGGGTATTCCATCCATCACAAAAGCACCCATTTCCTCAAAGTTCGGATTCAGTTGGATTTTTGACCTCTTTGAACTCCAAGTATCTTGATCTGTTGTTCCGTCATAATATTTGTATTTATGAATTAGATTGGCTGAAACTGGTATGTAATGCCCACCAACTTTTTTGAACTCAACATCGGACATACTTATTTCATGCTCTATGGGAAACTTCTTATCCTCCGAGGATTCTGCAACAATTGGCTGGTCACCAAATAAGTCACCTATTTGTTTTTTAACTATGGCCTTTCTCACATTGAATCCACTATTAGGATCAATCCATATCTTATATATTCCGCTTCGAGTTTTTCCCTCGACAACATAACAAGCATCGTCCCCAATAGTTTCCATTTTTCCATATAGTTTGGAATTACCCGACTGTTTTAAAATTTTACAGACATGTTGGTAGTCTCCGAGCATAACACCTGAAATGAAGCTGCCACTATGTTGAGATGTTAACACACGTTTCGCATCTTCTGCTTTATAAGAACCCCAAGCTAATATATGATGTTCTCCAGCTATGTCGCTTCCTAAATATTGCTCTCGACATTGAAACTGTTCACCTGGCGACGATGCCGCAAATTGATGAATCGATTGATTTTACCAGTTATGAGTCAAAATGGACCAAAATAATGTTGCTGAGAGATGAGATCCTTTGCAAACTTGAGGATTTAAGGCAAGATAAGATCATCAATAGTAATCAAGAAGCTTCTG
>Ga0209536_100015942_pt1 | contig 10702 bp, 9 predicted proteins | sample DeeMarSeWOR28_12_FD_187461 | JGI IMG/M metagenome (GOLD analysis project Ga0209536, IMG submission 187461) | Marine sediment microbial communities from White Oak River estuary, North Carolina - WOR-2-8_12 (SPAdes) (version 2) | ecosystem: Environmental > Aquatic > Marine > Intertidal zone >...
CGCGGTGCTTGGCGAGGGCGGGGGCTACATCCTCGGCCCATCACATGCTATCCAGGCCGGCACGCCGCCGGAGAACATTGTGGCGATGTTTGATACGGCGATGAATGTGTATGCCCATCATCGATAGGTCTAGGACCGGGATAGTGAAGAAAGAGGTTGCATGAATCAACGGTCGGTGATAGAATACCAATGCAAGGTCGTTCTCTGCCAAGAGGAAGGGAAAGTGATGAGTGAGAACTGGAATCACATATTGCGAGAACGCAACGCGCGCTACGTGGTGGACACGCAGGGTCAGCCGATCGCCATTCTGCTGACACTAGAGGAATATGAACACTATCTCGATCTCTTGGACGACGAAATGGACAGCCAGGATGACGACTTGGCCGCGCGTCTGACACAGGCTGCTACTCAGCCCACCGGCGGCGAACGCCAGGGGTTCCGCGACTATCTGTCCCAACGTCAGACCTCTGATGTCGACTCCCAAGTACAAGGGTGAGCTACTCGACCGTAGGACGCGTCGTGAGCTAGACCGCATCCACGAACCGGATTTCAGCCGAACTACCACAGCCATTCTTCAACTGGAAAACGATCCCCGTCCCACAGGATGCCGGAAGCTGCGCGGCCTGGAGGGTTGGCGCATCCGTATCGGCAATTGGCGCGTGATCTATACCATCGATGATGACGAGAAACTTGTCACCGTTGTGTCCGTCAGGCGTCGGCGCGAAGATACGTATCGCTGATCTCTGTTGGGGCAGCGTTTCCGCTGTCGCGCCCGGTAGACAACTGCGGCCTGCGAGCGAATCCTTCAAAGCAGTTGGCTGGTTTTGGAGACGGCCTAGTCTCCCATTTTCAGAATCGGATTCGGTCTCAAGATGTGATACAATTGCCGCATAGGCCAAATCACATTGATGTTGAGCCTCACAAGACCTCGACCGGTCACGATTCTGCATCGCCTGACTGGCTATCATCACTCTTGAACATCGCCGTGAAACCGCACAATTGAAGTGGAACCACAGATGGACACAGATAAACACCGATGAAAAAGCGATAAAGACAAAGTAATCCGTGTGCATCTGTGTGCATCTGTGGTTTCAGATATGCGGTTTTGGATATTCCGTTCAAAGGTGATGCTAGATAATCATTACATCGCGATGCAACCTGAATATGAGGAACAGCTGCGTTGGGTAGGGCTTGAACCGGGTTGGCACGTGCTGGATGCAGGCTGTGGCAGCGGCAGCTTTTTGCCGCTTTTGACAGAGCTTGTCGGGAGCGACGGCGCCGTGAGCGCCATTGACCTGGCCGCGGAGAGTATCAGAACCGTCCAAAAGCGGGCAGAACAGAGTGGCTGGCCTGCGCCTGTTTCAGCCCGTGTGGGACCCGTACACGATCTGCCCTATGAGGATGACAGCTTTGATGCAGTCTGGTGTGCCAACACGACCATGTATCTCACGGATGACCAACTGCGTGCAGCGCTCGCAGAATTCCGTCGTGTCACGCGTCCCGGCGGACTGATCGCGATCAAAGCATATGATGGTACGACGGAGCAGTTTCAGCCCTCTACGCCGACCCTGTTTATCCATGCTATGGAGAAACGGTGTCGTTATGGTAGCCAGGTCGACTGCGGTCTGCTCAGGGTGATTGAGTTACCCAAGTGGCTTCGCGAAGCGGGGCTGGTGGACATGCGACAGAAAGCTACCCTGATCGTCCGGTTCCAGCCCCTGGATCCTGCCACCAAGCAGCTTATGGCAGGATTCCTTCAGGGCATTCACCAGCAAAACCAACAGTTGGGTGTAGAATTGCCGGAAAAAGAAGCACGGCTTTGGCAGAAACTGGCGGACACGGATTCACCTGATCACATTCTCCACCATCCAGACTTTCAATACCGTGTCATCGAGTCTGTGTTTGTGGCACGGGTACCAGATTGAGTCTCACATTGGCCAGTATTTCACATTCCGCCCCGACCGCAGGTCGGGGCATCCTGCATCTTTTGTGAAACTGCCACACCTTGCTGCGAGTGTTTTACCACGCCCAGGAATGGAATATGATCAGGTTGACAGCAGTCTGAGCAGGTCTGGACCCTGGTGGGTATTGGTGAGTGTAATCAATCATATAGTACCAAAGTACCATTGACAATCTATATAGAATGAGAGACAATCTATGTAGAGAAAATCCATATAGAATTCCTCAGGCCCTATATAGAATCATCCACGGGAAAGGCCAAGTACGATGAAACTCCGCGTGCGCTGGAACAAGAATGCCTATGCCATCTATGACACGGATGTCGAGGTCGAGGACGAGAACGGCAGGCTGATCCTCCGGGACAATATGTGGGATCACGGCTGGTCCCGCATCCGCGAGGATTTCCAGGGAGACGCGGACGCCTATGTTCTCGACCGGCACAGGGAGACGATCAAAGCGTACTTTGACACGGGGCTGACCTTCTCCGATTGGGAGGCTTTGGATAGCGATCGTACCGTCACCGTGCCCGCGCGCAAGATCAGCCAGGAAGATGTGGCCAGGTACTATACGATCAACGTTCACCTGGGCAAGGGAAAAGAAGGAGCACGCCGCTTGCACGCGCTCAGGCTCCTGGCCGCGCAAGCGGGCTACTATTGGAACGACGAGCCGAGCATCGGGCGTTGGCTCTCGGCCGTCGCCGACGAAAAGATCGGGCCGGATTGGGAGCCCAAACCGAGATCGACATCGGACCTCAAGGGCAAAATCAAGGCACTGGCTCAAGAGCAACTCGAGATGTGGCAGGCGCTGATCGAAGAACTGGACTAGGGTTTCCTCATTGCACAATGGACATAGAAAGGACAAGGCGATGGGCACAACGTCTCTCGATCGTCAATTGAGCGATTTCGTGTACATGTTGGGTATGGCCCTGCGCGCCGGGTACAGCCTACGGCAGGTCTTGGGGACGATGGTTGACAGAGCGCCAGAGCCAACAGCGAGCGTCTGTAAAGGCTTGGTGACCGACCTGGAGGCGGGGTGCACGTATGATGAGGCGTTTGCTCACATGCAGGAGGCCTGGCCCTCGCCGTACCTGGCACAGATCGTCAAGACGATCGTGCGACACCAGCAGATCGGCGGCAACCTGGCAGATCAGCTCGATCCGCTCGTTGAGCAGATCTATCGTGCGGTCGGCACCGACGAGGCCCTGTACCCCGAGATGCGCAACCTGGCCAGCGCTGTCGAGGGACCGTTGCCCGATCGGGTACGAAAAGGGTAGCCGCCGACGTCATTGGCGCGCTCTCTTTACCTGGAGGTGAGCATGAATGAGTGCGAACAGCTAGGGCGGGCCATTGCCGCTTTGGAGGCGCAGCGTGCTACCCTCGGCGATGAGATAGTGGACGCCTCTATCGCTGCCTTGCGGGAGAAACTGGTTGCGTTCGAGTCGGCAAAAGCCACTATGCCGGAGTTGCGCGGCGAGCACAAGCTGGTCACCGTGATGTTTGCCGACATTTCGGGCTTTACTACCATGTCAGAGCAAATGGACCCCGAAGCCATCCGTGATCTGATCAACGCCTGCTTTGAATGCCTGGTCCCGGTGATCCAAAAGTACGATGGCACCGTAGACAAGTTCATCGGCGACAATATCATGGCCCTCTTTGGCGCACCCATCGCCCACGAGGACGATCCCGCACGTGCCTTGCACGCCGCCTTGGAGATGGCCGACCAACTTGGATCTTTTAACCGCCAACATTCGACCTCCCTCGCCCTCCACTTTGGGATCAACACCGGACACGTCATCGCCGGGGGATTGGGCACGCGGGAGCGACAAGAGTATTCGGTGATGGGCGATGCGGTGAACCTGGCCTCGCGGCTGGAAGATGCCTCTGAACGAGGAGAGATCCTGGTCGGGTCACACACCTATCGTCTAGCTGCACCGCTGTTCGAGTTCGAAGCCTTGGATCCCATCCGCGTCCAGGGAAAAACCGAGCCAGTGCAGGTATATCGTCTGATCGCAGTCAAGGATATACACAGCAAGGTGCGCGGCATCGAGGGACTGACCTCGGCATTGGTAGGACGCGACGCCGAGGTCCAGGCGCTGCGAGGGGCCGTTGAGCGCGTGCAAGCTGGCGTCGGCGGTATCGTGACCGTCGTCGGAGAAGCTGGGGTGGGCAAGTCGCGCTTGGTAGCAGAAGTGAGGAAATCGGCAGATCTCCAGTGGACGGAGGGGTGCTGCTTGTCCTATGGAGGTTCGATCGCCTACTTGCTCTGGCTAGATGTGTTGCGCGGGCTGCTGGGCGTGACGGCACAAGATACGCCGGTCGCCGTGCGCGATACACTGCGCGAATGGGTGCGGGCCCTTTGCCCGGATCGCTCCGAGGCCATCTATCCCTATCTGGGGCAGACGATGTCCCTGCCCCTGGAGAGCAAAGCAGAAATGATGTTGCGGAACCTGGATGGCGCAGATCTCAAGCTCGGCACTTTTCGTGCTATGGAGGCTGTGATCGAGCAGGCAGCCCAACGCTGTTCCCTGATCATCGTCTGTGAGGACTTGCACTGGGCCGACCCGACCTCGATTGAGCTGCTCGAAAGGCTGCTGCCACTGGCCGATCGCGTGCCCGTGTTGTTCGTTTGCGTCTTTCGCCTCGAGACGTCGCACGGCTGCTGGAGAATCAAAGAGACGGCTGCCCGGCTATACCGTCATCGCCACACCGACCTGTGGCTAGATCCTCTTTCCACCGCAGAGAGCGAGACGCTGGTTGGTAACCTGCTACGTGCCAAAGACTTGCCGCAAGCGCTTTGGGCGCGCATTCTCGGCTACGCTGAGGGCAATCCCTTTTACGTAGAAGAGATCATCCGTTCGTTGATCGATAGTGGAGCTATCGCGCACGATCAAGTCACCGGCCGGTGGCAGATGACACGGAAACTGGACGACATTGTCATTCCGGACACGCTGCACGGCGTGCTCGTGGCGCGCATTGACCGCCTGCAGAAAGAGACCAAATATATCCTGCAACTGGCCTCTGTCATCGGGCGCGTCTTTTTCCACCGTGTGTTGACTGAGATCGCGCAAGAGGAGCGAGAACTGGACACCCACCTACTGACCCTACAACGGGAGGAGATGATCCGCGAGCGGACGCGGATACCAGAACTAGAGTACATATTCAAGCATCACCTGACGCAGGAAGCGGCCTATAACGGCTTGCTCAAGAAGAAGCGGCGTGCGTATCACCGCCAGGTAGCCGAGGCACTGGAGCGACTGTATTCTGACCGTATCAGAGAGCAGGCTGGACTGCTGGCCCACCACTGGGAGCGCACAGGAGAGGCAGAGGCAGCGTTCAGATACCTGGTGCGCGCTGGCAGGTCTGCCCAACGAGTATATGCCAACGAAGAGGCGGTGGCCTACTTTAAGCGTGCGTTGGCGCTGCTAGATGCCTCTCCGGGTCCGCTTGCCGGCAAAAAGAGCAAAGAGCGGCGACTGGAGCTGCTCAGAGATCTAGCACAAGTATGCTCTGCCGCAGAAAGGGTCGCCGAAGCGGAAGCGTATGCACGGAAAGCCATCGTACTGGGAAAAGAGATGGCATTGACACCCCATACGCTCGCACAGATCTGCTACTGGCTAGGGGAGCTATTGCACTGGCAGAATCGACCCGATGACCTGATTTGTGTCGGAGAGGAAGGACTAGCACTCCTGGGTGGGGAGGCCGAATCGATAGAGGCGACCTTGATGAAACGACTCATCTCCATTGGCCAAGGCACAGAAGAGAATGCGATTCGGCTGCCTTTTCCGACCCAGGATGTACTTGATGACACGATCTTGGATCGTCGTTGGTGGTACGCCAAGCTGGCGATTCTCGAGAGCAATAGGCACGCTTCCACGGAGGAAATGGAGAGGACCGATACAGGGGCCTTCGATCGCCAGCTTGGTGACTTGTTGATGAATATCATGGTCGCATTGTATAGCGGGTACAACATCTTGCAGACTTTTGAGGTGCTGGCTGAAGACTCGCCCGAGCCGGCGCGCAGCGTGTTCCGACAGCTCTTGAAGGACGTTCAACAGGGTCAGACACTAGAGAAAGCACTGGACAACTCGGGGCAGCATATGCCGTCAACGTGTCTTCACCTGGCTATTGCGGTGATAAAGGAGCACAGGGCCAGGAACGAGAACCTGGCTGTAAAGTTGGGGGAGGCAAATCGGGTCCACCTGTCTTGGGAGCATGTCGGAGAGACATTCAGCGGGGACTTGGGTAGGAAACTAGCGGGGATCGGCCAGGCGATCCGTGAGCGTGTAGGGAGCGATAGCCGCAGCGCCGAACTCTTGCGCCAGACATGCAGGGAGTTTGGCGCACGTGAGGAAAGAGCGCTACGCAGACAGTGATTGCGAATGCTGCATCCTGTGCAGACCGTGCTTCTCTGCGAGCCAAAGTGTCGTTACTGATTTGCGTTTTAGGTGACATTGTCGCATCAACACGGTAAGGGCCAGTGAACTTGGGACACTGGCCCTTTTCCGTTTCTTTTCCACCATAACGCGCTATCTGCCTGCGTCTGGCGCGGCTTGTATCGCGACCGTTGGCCGATAGAGCAAGTACCTTTGTGCGCCAAGCAGATGATTGGCAGCGTTTGTCAGTTCGTCTTTGTACCCGAAACGTGTTTACTCGATGCCCAGTTCCTTTGCCTTTGCGGTGACGGCCTCTACGGCTGCGGCGTAGCCGTTGGCGTCCCAGTTCTGCTTCATGGCTTCGTAAAGCGCCTCATCGCTCTCGTCAGACGTGTCCATGATGAACCTGACCCAGTCGTCGGAGAACTGAACGGCCATTTCCTGCTTTTCCGGTACGTCGATCGCCTGCACAGCCCAGTTGATCCCGGGATCCTTCCAGTTGTTCACGCGGTAGTCGCGCTCAGCTACGCACAGATCGCGGATGCTCTGGGGGATGCTGGGATCTACGTATTGGAGCAGGTCACCCGACCAGGCAGCCAGGTAGGACATCGCGTAGGTAAAGGGATACAGCTCGGAGGTCGAGACGTGCAGGCCGGTCTCGTCATTGACCGGCGTCAGGAGCACGATGTTGCCGTCCGTATCCACCGTATAGTCCTCGCCGCTGCGACCGAACTGCATCGTGTACAGGCCATCCTCGCTGTAGAGCCAGTTGTACAGTTCGAGGATGCGTTCCATCTTGGAGTCATCGACGCTGGCTTCGATGTAGCTCTCAGACCAGTAGGCTTTTTCGACAAACCGGGTGTAGCTGCCGTCCACCGTCGGGCCGTGCAGGATGGCGATGGACTCGACAAAATCCAGGTCGGGCTGCAACGTGACCCAGTTGTCCATGACGATTCTCAGGTGTTTCGGCGAAACCTGGTTCCCAAGCATACCCACCTTGCCAGAGCCGAATTTTTCACGCGCCTGACCGCTTTCCAGGGTGGCAACGTCGGGATCGAGGCCGCCGGTCTGGTACATCCGCTTAAAGAACTGCATCATGCGGAAGGTCTTTTCGCCCGAGACGGCTATGCGGTATTTGCCGTCGACGTCCCTCATCCAGGGCCAGTCTGTGTAGCCGAAACCTGTCCACATCTGTGAGATCGCGAGCCCAAGGGAAGACGGGGTAAAGCCGACGGTATCGGCCTCACCGTTGCCATCGGGGTCGTCCTTGGCAAAGGCCGCCAGCATCTCGATATAATCGTCCTCGGTCGTGGGGTCGGTGAACCCGAGTTGCTCCATCCAGTCCTTGCGGACGGTCAGGCCACGGTCCATGGCCCACCAGGCGGGGTCTGCATAGGTCGCCCGCGGCAAAAAGTAATTCTGTCCGTCGACGGCAAAGGCCGTCACCTCTGGGAGACGCATTAGCTGGCGGATCTCACCATAGCCCGAGACGTCCGGCAAGGGACGGACGACGCCGTCCTCGATCCACTGGTAGTAACGGCCCGTTCCTGGCATGGCGATGGCGCCAATGATGTCAGGCAGTTGGCCTGAGGCCGCCCAGGTGTTGTATTTCTCATCCGCATCGCCCCAGCCCACGTTCACAGGGGTGAGCTTGACGTTGAACCTGTCTATCACGTACTGGTGAATCTCGTCGGGCTCCTCGCCTTCTGGAAAAGAGTTCTGGATGTCCCAGAGGCTGACCTTGATCTCTACGACTGGGGGCGGTGCGGCTGGTGTGACTTTGGTGGCTGCAGTGGCTTCGGGTTCGTCAGGGGCCGTGGTTGGGGTGGCGGCAGGAGCACAGGCTGCCAATACGCCACCCACAGCAGAGAGGCCCATTAGCTTTAACGCATCACGACGAGATAGCTTTTTCATGGTTTCTCCTCCTCATATCGGGATTTTGATTGGGATCGATCGACGTTGGTGACGAATGGGTGGTTCGTCCATTTTGACCCATATCTCATGTATTCCTCCTTTGGTCCTCAAGAATAAGCGAGGTCTGCTGCGTCTCCGGTCTGTTTATGCCTTGATTGCGCCCAGCATAATGCCCTTGGTAAAGTACTTTTGCAGAAAGGGATAGACCAGCAGGATAGGAATCGTGGTCAAGGTAACGGTGGCCATCTGCAGCGATCGTGAGTGGACCTGAATATGGGCATCGCGCATAGCGTTCATCATGGCATTGCCCAGGTCGATGGTCGCATCTACAACCATCCTCCTCAGGATGAGCGTCAAGGGCACCTTTGATGGAGTCTGGATAAAGATCATCGCCAGCCACCAATCGTTCCAGCGCGCCACAGCGTAGAATAGCGCGATGGTGGCGATGATGGGGGCGGCGAGGGGGATCATGATCCGGAACAGGATCTGGACGTCGTTGGCGCCGTCGATCTTGGCGGATGCCTCAAGGTCCTCCGGAATGGTCTCAAAATAGTTGCGCATCAGGATCAGGTAAAAGGTGTTGACCAGCGGTGGCACGATCATCACCCAGACGCTGTCCACGAAACCCAGCGCTTTCATGACCAGATACCAGGGGATCAACCCTCCACCAAAGTACATGGTGACCACGATAAAGTAGAACAAGAACTTGCGGAAAGGCAGGTCCTTTCGGCTCAGGGCATAGGCACCCATTGTGGTGACCAGCAAACTGAGACCGGTGCCCACCACGGTCACGAACAGAGAAACGCCAACCGAGTTGACAAAGTAGGGGTAAAGGACTGCCATCCTATAGTTCTGAAGATCGATAGCCTTGGGGAACAGATAGAGCGGCGTGCTGATAATATCCGCATACCTTGCCACGGAAACCAGCAACATGTTGTAGAACGGAAACAGCACCGCGAGGGTCAAGAGTACCAGTATCCCGGTCATGACGGCGTCAGCAATCCTGTCTCCTAGGCTACGACTGCTCTTTATCTGCTTGGGAGCTGTGCGTTCCTCGACTGCCAAGGTTTCCTCCTCTCAGAACAGCCTGTCTTCGCCAAGGCGACCAACGATCTGGTTTGCTGTCAGCAGCAAGGCAAAGTTGATGACGGCCTTGAACAGGCCAGATGCTGCCGCGAAACTCTGGTTCATCGACTGCCAGAATGCATAGCGGTAGATATAGACATCGATCGTTTCAATCACACCGCGGTTCACGCCGTTGATCAGATTAAAGATCTGGTCAAAGCTGCTGTTGAGGATGTTTCCGACCTGTAGAATCAGCAAAACCACAGCGGTCGATTTCATGCCTGGCCAGGTGATATGCCAGATACGTTGCCAGCGGTTGGCGCCATCCACGGCAGCCGCCTCGTACAGCGTCGGGTCGATGCTGGCGATGGCGGCAAGGTAGATGATCGATCCCCAACCTACGCTTTTGAAAAGGTTAGAGAGCACCAGCATGGCATAGTTGCTGAACGCGGACTGATTGGCCAAAAAGTTGTACGGGGTGCCGCCAAGAGACTTGATCACGCCGTTGACGACGCCATCTATTTGCAGCATGTCGCGCATCAGGCCAACGACCAGTACCCACGACAGAAAGTTTGGGAAGGTAAAGACTGTTTGGTAGATCCGCTTCGTACTATTGTGGCGCACTTCGTTGAGCAGCAGCGCCAGGAGGATGGGCATGGGGAATTCGAACACCAGCCGGATGAAACTGATGGTCACGGTGTTGCGCATCGCCACCCAAAAGTCCGGTTTGCGCCACATCATCTCAAAGTATTTCAGACCTACCCACGGCCATTCGCTAAAGGGCTTTGTCAGGCTGTGCTTCTTGAAAGCCATCAAGATGCCACCGGTCTGCGGGTTGAATATCGGCGCATAGTTAAAGATGATATAGTACGCGATCACCGGCAGCAGCAAAAGGAACAAATAGCGATGCTCTATGCACTTTCGCCAGGTTTGCGCAAGATGACTCTTTATATCGAGGGATTTTGAACGGGGCTTCAGACGGGATTTCGAGCCTTTTGCCGCTACGGCCACACTATCCTCCTCCCCACTTGTCCTGTATGCGGTTGGTGTTTACTATGAACGAAATCTGGAACGATCAAATTGGTGTCTCGTATGATTGACGAGTATAGCATAGAGTGATCGGGGTGTCAAGCTTTTTGCCGCTCTCGTGTGCGACGGTTGATCCTGGGAAAATGGGTAACTGCTCAGAAAGCTGGGGAGAGGCGTTTGTAGTAACGGCCTTTAGACCGTCCTGCATTTCGTCCATCTCGATTTCACGACCGGTTGGTCGGGCCGGTTCGCCCAGGCCGGCATCGATGCCGTGACCAGCTCTTTGGCCATTCACCATGCCGATGACAAGCCGCAGCTCTTTCAGCAGGTGTACGCTGTGCTCGATCCAGGGGGGGTCTTTGT
>Ga0209536_100015943_pt1 | contig 10702 bp, 9 predicted proteins | sample DeeMarSeWOR28_12_FD_187461 | JGI IMG/M metagenome (GOLD analysis project Ga0209536, IMG submission 187461) | Marine sediment microbial communities from White Oak River estuary, North Carolina - WOR-2-8_12 (SPAdes) (version 2) | ecosystem: Environmental > Aquatic > Marine > Intertidal zone >...
CGAGTGGCAAAAAAATGTTTCGTCTTTTTCTTATCGGTATTAGCCGGGAACAGAGTTTGCTTTGATAGGACATCATTAATATCAAAATCAGCAGGAAGCTTGACTTTTTCAGGGGATTTATTAAAACGTCGAATAATCGAGCCATAATCAACGATAAACGTAGGAATATTAATTTTTTCTCCTCTTTTAAGACCTTCGGAGCTGGGATTGTCCGATCCAATGAATACGATTTTGCCGCGTATTTGCCTGGATTCACAAGCATCCATGATGGCCTGGAGGTTTGTTCCGCTTCCGGATATCAGTGCACCGATACGAATGTCTTGGTTCATTTCTGGCATTTCCATGATTACAATACCTTAACCATTAATGGGATGGCAACAAAGGTACCAATCGAGCTGCCCAGATTTGTAAAAACCACCACCAGCAGAATACGCGTGATCTTGTTTTTCCAGAAACCTTTTATGGAGAGGATGTCATTGGGGAGATTCTCAAAATCCCTGACCTTCGGCTTTCGTGAAAAGGCCTCTACAAGTCCTGAAACCCATCCGGCGGCAATCATCGGGTTTAAAGAGGTTAGCGGAGCGGCCAGGATTGAAGACAAAATCGTCAACGGGTGAGCCAGAGCGATGAGGGCGCCAAGTCCGGCAAGAATACCATTTGCCATGACCCACCATGTAATCATATTGGTTCCTGCATGGGCGCCACCATGATAAAATCCCCATACAAAGAGGATAAGTATACCCAAAGGGATGATCCATTTTAAGATGTCGGAAAGTTTTCCTTTTGGCGGAACCTGATTTAAGCGCTCGACATCGACCTCGGTGTTCCAGTATTTTTTGATTCCTGGCACGTGACCGGCACCTACAACAGCAACAATTTTTTTGCCGGGGGCTGTCCGTATTTTGTGGGTCAGGAATTGATCCCTTTCGTCGATCAGGATATCCTTTAAAACAGGAAGTGACTTTCCGACATCGGCAAGGAGCGTCTCCAGTACATCCTCCTGCTTCATTTTTTCAATATCTTCCTCACTGATGTCTCCGATTTCACCCATTGACAAAACCAGTTGAAACAGCAGTTTGATTTTATCCCACAATCCCATGGCTCTCCAAGTCTTTGCAAGGGTGATCCGGATGTTTCTATCGGCCAAATGTATATTTGCACCGATGGCTTCACCGGCATCGATGGCTTTTATCATTTCAGCGCCTGGTACAATATCAAATTTATTAGCAATCCGTTTTTGGAAAGATGCCAGAAGAAGATTAGATAAAAGTAAAAAGGATTTTTTCTCTTTGATCACTTTGATGATATCCGTATCCATCCATTTATCTTTTTGTCGAATAGACTGATACCTGGCATCACACAATTCGACGCAGACCGTGTCCGGCTTTTCCGTTTCGATAATATCGCTGACCAGTTGAGCACTCTCTTTGGATACGTGTGCTGTACCCACAAGTATGACTTCTTTTTCTTCAAAAGAGAGGGAATATATGTTATTTGTTTCGTTTTTCATCAGAATCCCATAATATAAAGTGATAGGTTCAAGGTTTAGGGTTCACAGGCTGTGATTACTTGTCGGTTCCTACTTTGTTCTCTAATTTGCCGATTGGCCTCTTTCACCCATCGGGTGAAACATTCTTATCACCGCTATGGGATGAAATCTTATTTATTTGAGCCAGTTAGAGCCGTTCAACCTGGAACGGTGAACGTTGAACCACTCAACCCAAGTATATATATGAAAAATCCTCTGTTTGACAAGCATGAATAAAAATGACCCCAAAAAATATTAAACACAAACTGGAAAATTTATATCAAAGATATAATCAACCCAAATATATTCATCCGGATCCTGTTGAGTTTCTCTATTTATACAATGATGTTATCGATCGGGAAATTGTCGGATTGATTGCATCATCTTTGGCATATGGTAGGGTGAAACAAATACTGAGGAGCGTCTCATGTGTTCTTGAAATGATGACACCCTCTCCCCATCTGTTTCTTAGGGAATCGACGCATACATCCATGTGTAAAGCTTTTAAGGGGTTTAAGCACCGGTTTGCCAATGGAGATCATCTCGCGTCATTGCTTCTGGGTGCAAAAAACGTCATCGACAAATACGGTTCATTAAACGACTGTTTTGTTCGTGGGGTATCTGATGATGACAGGACCGTCATTCCTGCCCTGAATGTTTTTGCAACGGCGCTAAGAGCCGGGGATATTACCCCCGGACATCTTGTTGCGGTGCCGGAAAAAGGAAGTGCCTGCAAGCGGATGAATCTTTTTTTAAGATGGATGGTTCGAAAGGATGGCGTCGATCCCGGTGGATGGCATGGTGTGCCTGTGTCAAAACTCATAATTCCTCTGGACACTCACATGCACAGGATAAGCTTGAAACTGGGTTTTACCGCAAAACAACAACCGAACATGCGCACTGCCCTTGAGATAACAAATGGATTTCGGCAAATCGTTCCTGATGATCCAGTCAAATATGACTTTGTACTCACCCGGTTCGGAATTAGAGACGATATGAATATAGATAACCTTTGACAAAAACATACTGATATCTTATATCTGCCCATTATGACCGAAGCCATGATATCAAAAATTCTTGCCGACAAGAAAAATCTGGAGCGCGTTCTTGACAACCTCAAGATCGGTATCATCGCCCATGATTTGAAGCGCCATATTTTTTATTTCAATAAGGAAGCTGAAAGAATAACCGGTTACAATAGAAGAGATGTTCTGGGCAAAGATTGCCACGAAGTTTTTGGAGAACCTTTTTGTGGAGGACAATGTTCTTTTTCCAACGACAAATCTGCTTTTGAAGACAAAAAGGAGTATTTAAACAACATTGTAACAAAAAATGGTGAATCCCGACGCGTCGAAATGTCTGTTACGATGATAAGAGATAAAAACGGGCGGAAATTCGGTGTGCTTGCTTCAATAGTGGACGTTACCGAAATTTTAAACCTCTCTATGAAGGCCCATGAACTGACCAGCTTTTCAGGAATTGTTGCAAAAGACAGCAAAATGATGACGGTTTTCCGGCAAATCCAGGATGTTGCCGGCTACGATTATCCGGTGCATATATCGGGTGAAACCGGTACCGGAAAGGAACTGGTTGCCAGTGCCATTCATAATGAGAGTCACAGAAGCGGAGCACCCTTTGTTCCGATTAACTGCGGAGCACTGCCGGAGAGCCTTATTGAAAGCGAACTGTTCGGTCATGTCAAAGGTGCTTTTTCAGGTGCCCTCCGTGATAAAAAAGGACGTTTTGAACTGGCTGATAAAGGCACGATTTTTCTTGACGAAGTGGCTGAGCTTTCAAGACAGATGCAGGTCAAGCTTTTGCGCTTTTTACAAGATGGTATGTTTGAAAAAGTCGGGGGAGAAAACACGGCTCATGTGAATGTCAGGGTAATCAGTGCCACCAACAAGGATCTCAAAAAGGAAGTTCAGCAAAAAAAATTCCGCCAGGATTTGTTTTACAGGCTCAATGTCATTCCTATCCATCTTCCGCCACTTCGTGAACGAAGAAACGACATTCCGCTACTTGTGGATCATTTTTTAAAGGAAGCAGAAAAGATGCATAAAAATCCACCGAAAATTTCGAAAGAAGCGATTTCCGTAATGATGGGTTATCTTTGGCCGGGTAATGTGAGGGAATTGCAAAATACCATACAATTTGCCATTGTAAATTGCAGCGGTGATACAGTTTTTCCCAAAGACCTTCCTATGGAACTCAAGGATCAGAGTATTCTTGGTCCTTCTCGCGGAGCTTCGAGAAAGCTGAATGTTGAAAACGTAAAAACCGCATTGATCAAAACCGGTGGTAACAAAGCAAAGGCTGCAAGAATTTTGGGCGTTGGCCGGGCCACGTTATACCGGTTTTTGACCGACCACCCTGATGCAGCGCAGAGGTAATTTATAAACAGCAAAGGCTCCTAAAAGGAGCCTTTGCTAATAAAAATGTTCCGAGATTTCGTGGGATTAGGCCTGCTGATATTTCGCCTCCATTTCCCGGCGATCCGCCATGTCCATCAGGACTCTTTCCCTGGCCTTGTCGATGCCGAGTTCTTTTCTCTTTTTATCGATATGTGCAATCATCATCTTCGCCATTTCATACGGATCGGCTGTAAAACCCCATTTCCCAAGGCCTTGTTTTTCCAGGCCATCAAAGAGCAATTTATGAAACTTGGTCTCTTCAATGATGGGGAAGGTGACGCCGAAAACGGTAAATACACCCGATGCAACGAAATACTGACCGATGCAGATGGCCTTTTCACTCATCCATTCGGGCGCGGCTCCGGCCAACGGCAATTCGGCGATGCTGTGTCCCAAACCGCCTTCTTTAACCATGGCGGAAGCTGCAATGAGAAGGCGACTGTTATCCACACAGGCACCGAAACCCAAAACAGGAGGCATTCCAACCGTTTCACAGACTTCGTGCAATCCGGGTCCGGCGAGAATAGCCGCTTCAGGGGTGGTCAAACCAGCCTTGGCAAGGGCAATCTGAGAACAGCCGGTCTGGAGAACAAGGACGTCATTTTTAATTAATTCCTTAACCAGTTCGACATGAACCCAGTCCTGTTTTACCCTTGGGTTGGTGCATCCGACGACACCGGCAACCCCTCGGATCCGGCCGTTAATTATATTGTCATTGAGTGGTGTATAGGACCCTCTAAAGGTTCCGCCGAGCATATAATTGATATACTCGTGGGAGAATCCATGGACACCCACATTTTTATTCCTCGGGATTTCTATCTTTGCGGTTCTGTTTTTGAAACGTGATATGGCCTTTATGACGATCTCATCGGTGCAGGCACTGGGTTTGTGTTCATGAAACTCAATATGAACGGCGCCTTCTATATGGCATCGCGGATTGGTGGTGATCAGCGGGGTATTGTAACATTCGGCCACCTTGACCAGACCCTGTTTGATACACTGCACGTCCACAGTCATGGCATCCACCGCACCGGTGACCAGTATGGTTTCCGTCGACATAAAATTTCCTGCGTGAGGTATCCCGTGACGTCCAAACATTTCCAGACCCGAACAACACATTCCCACCAGATTGATTCCAGCTGCCCCGGCTTTTTTGGCTTCTTCAACAAGCGTCGGTTCATTCACAGATACCAGCATCGATTCAAAAAGGTTCGGTTCGTGGCCATGTACGATGATATTGACCTGATCTTCCTTAAGGACACCCATATTCACCTCGACGCTGACAGGAGACGGAGTTCCGAAAAGAATATCGGATATTTCAGTGGCCACCATCGAGCCTCCCCACCCGTCGGCAAGCGCAGTTCGACTGCACTGTTTGGTGATGTTTTCATAATGTTGATCCACGCCCATGTGACTCCGGTGCATCAGTTCCATGATTTCGCGCATGGCACCCCTGGGGACGATTCCGAGTTTTCGCCATGTTTCCAGTGTTTTTTCAGGAACCCGCTTGGCAAAGGGGATTTCTCCTTCTACCTGTGTATATGTCCGTTCGAGTTCTTTATACAGATCCATGGCAATATCATTAATTTCACGTCCTTCGATTTCAATGCCGATGGAGGCCGCAACTTCTTCGAGTTTTTGCGGATCTTTAATTTCGTAATCTTTAATATTGCCGTTTACCACCTCACGGAAAAGATCGAGCATGGCCATCCCGTGATCGGTGTGTGCGGCACTGCCGGCAGCAATCATACGCGCAAAGTTTCGGGACATAATCGTATCAATGGTTGCACCACAGACACCGACTTTGCCATAGGGATCCCTGGCATTCAGTCTGCAGGGACCCATGCCACAATGCTTACAGCATGCGGAATCCGCACCAATGGGACAAGCTTTCATACTGGCAGCCCTGTCAAATGCGGTTTCTACGCCGTCTCTTTTGGCTTTGTTCAACATTTGTATAGTGGCATCACACGTTGTAACATCCTTTGGATTAATTTCCTTTTTTTTGGATAACGCGTCTTTTTTTTCCATTTTATCTCCTCTAATATAAAGAGTTGTTTTGAATTGGATACCACTATCTTGTTGATAATGGTTCCTATTAAAGATAATACCACATTGTGCCTTGTCAAGTTAAAAATACATCTTATTATCTATTAAGGAGTTCAGTTGCCTAAAGGCATTTTTTACTGTTTTGAACTAAAAATCTTTGTTAGTGCGTATAAGAGGAAACAGGCCGAAAAAAATTGTGAGACGGAATCATAATTCGGGGGTAAAACTTGAGCGGATTAATTTTTAATGGTTTTAAGATTCTGAAATTATAATTTTTAAGTCAGCATTCAATTCTATCGGTTGTTCATATAGGTTTTAGCAGTAATGCAATCACCAGTGAATTTAAGGAGAAAACTATGGCTGAACATCAACCGAAACCGAACCGCCTAATCCATGAAAAAAGTCCATATCTCCTTCAGCATGCATATAATCCTGTGGACTGGTATCCTTGGGGAGACGAAGCGTTGGAAAAAGCACGTGAAGAGAATAAACCGATCCTTGTGTCTATCGGTTATTCTACCTGTCACTGGTGTCATGTTATGGAAGAGGAATCTTTCATGAATCGAGACATCGCCGAGCTGATGAACAGTCATTTTGTTTGCATCAAATTGGATCGAGAAGAGCGGCCGGACCTTGATAAAATTTACATGACCGCTGTAACCGCCCTAACCGGTTCCGGAGGATGGCCTTTGAATGTATTTTTGACACCGGATCTTAAGCCATTTTTTGGTGGTACCTATTTCCCTCCCGTTCCGAAACAGGGAATGTTGGCATGGCCTGATATTTTGAGACTCATCGCTGTCGCCTGGAAGGATTCTTCCCAACGAGACAAGATTCAGTCCTTCAGTTCGAATCTTCATGATGGTATTTCCAATGCGTTATCATGGACATCAAAGGACAGCGCCATCAATAAAGATGTAATAGGCAAAGCCCTGAGGGCCTTTTCCTCAAGATTCGATAAAAATCTTGGGGGGTTTAGTCCGGCACCCAAGTTTCCGTCTCCGTCCATTCAGAATTTTTTATTTGCCTATTATCATTACAGTCAGAGAAATGAAAAAAAAGACGATGCCTCCCTTTTGATGGGCAATGCAACCTTACGTGCCATGGCAAATGGGGGCATTTATGATCAATTGGGCGGAGGATTTCATCGCTATTCCACGGACGCCAAATGGCATGTCCCTCACTTTGAGAAAATGTTGTACGACAATGCCCAGCTGTTAAAAAATTATTTGGATGCTTTTTTGATTACCGGTGACAGGTTTTTTGAGAAAATTGCCAGGGAAACGGCAGATTATATTCTGAGAGATATGACACACCATGACGGTGGTTTTTATTCGGCAGAAGATGCAGACAGTCTAACTTCTGATGATAATCGACCTGGAACGGAAAGAAAGAAAGCTGAAGGCGCATTCTATGTATGGGAAAAAAAAGAGATCAACGAACTGTTGGGTGATGGACCTGGAGAAATATTTTCTTATCGCTACGGTGTAAAACCTGAAGGGAATGCCGAGATGGATCCTTTTGGTGAATTTAAAGGAAAAAACATTCTCTTTAATGCACATTCAATGGATGAAGTTGCCAAAAAGTTCAACATGCCAAAAGAAGAGGTTGAAACTTTAATTTTAAAATCAAAAGTAAAACTTCTGGCGAAACGATCAAAAAGACCCAGACCCCATCTTGATGACAAAATTTTGACCTCCTGGAACGGACTGACGATATCCGCTCTTTCCGCTGCTTATCAGGTGCTGGGAGAAAAAAGATATGTTGAAGCAGCAAGAAATGCAGCGGAATTTTTGAGAAAAAATCTTTATGACGTCGAAGAAAAAACACTTTTCAGAAGGTGGCGTCAGGGAGAAAGAAACATTCTTGGCATGGCCGATGACTATGCATTTTTAGTTCAGGGCTTAATCGATCTTTATGAAGCCGAATTTGATCCAGGCTGGTTCGAATGGGCTTTTGAGCTGATGGACCAGCAACTAAAGCTGTTTTATGATGCTGAAAACGGTGGTTTTTTTATGACTCGAAAAGGACATGATAAAAAGATTGATTTGCGAATCAAAGAGGATACGGACAGCGTAATACCTTCAGCTGGATCGGTTGCGGTGCTCAATGGACTGCGCCTCGCAAGGTTTAACGATTCACAAAAATATTCGAATGTAGTGGAGCAGACTTTAAAAAGCAATATAGCAAGAATTTTTTCCCAACCGGATTCGGCACCGGAACTTTTGGTTGCTTATATCACGTCGCTGACCAAACCGATAGACGTGATTATCGTTGGAGATCGAAATACAGCGGATACCCGATCCATGCTGAAAACCGTAAATTCCGTGTATTGCCCTGGAAAAACCGTGATGTTTGTTGATAATAAAACAACCCAAAACAGGCTGGCCCAATATCTTCCATTTATTGCATCGGTTAAAATGATCGACGACAAAACAACGGCTTATGTTTGTACAGACAAGACGTGCAAGCCACCGGTGACGGACTTCGAAGCCGTCTTGAACTTACTAAGTTGACAAAAAAATTGTACTAAGTCGGCTCTACCCAAACGGGAAAAAACCTTTGAAGAGGTTGTTGTAAAATTTTACCGAATATGAGATAAGTAAGCCCTTATGTTAAAATACATGTATTTTGTAACAGTACAACCTTAAAAAATATGAATTATACTTAGTTTTAACTTTTTTAAATGGCTTTAACCAAAGACGACAGAATTTGATGATCCAGTTGCAATGATGCCAAAAAATGAAGTCAAATCCCAATAAAAGGAAATTAACATGTCTGAGAAACCGATTAAACTGTATTCTTTGAGCACTTGCAGTCACTGCAAGTCGACCAAAAAACTTTTAAGTGACTGCACGGTTTTGTATGAATTTGTCGATGTTGATCTTTTAGAAGGAGATGAACGTCAGGCCATACTTGAAGATGTTAAGAGATTCAACCCGAAATGCTCTTTTCCGACCATCATTATTGGGGATAAGGTCATCGTGGGGTTTAAAGAAGAGGAAATCAAGGAGGCTTTGGGTTTGTAATGGAAGTCGAGAAACTTTATGAGATGTTAAAAAAGATTCAGGAACCAAAGGGATACTATTTTAACATTGACAAAAAACGGGTTTTTGAACTTTTGGAGGCGCTGATTACCAATAAAGAGCGGTATGGCTACATGGCCTGTCCTTGCAGACTGGCTTCAGGTAATAAAGAAAACGACAAGGACATTATCTGCCCATGTGTTTACCGGAAGCCGGATGTTGAAGAATACGGGAGTTGCTATTGCAATCTTTATGTTTCAACAGAGTGGAACCAGAATAAAATCCCTCATGAATATGTTCCCGAGCGGCGTCCAGCTGAGAAAATCATGTTTTAATTCAAGTTTTGTATCCGAATAATATATTTTAATAAAAATTTTTACCGATCCACGATGCTTTTTTGACCGGCATGCTCACCGCTGCGAAGCACTGCCGCAAGTCAGTACCCCACAATTTATGGCGGGGAGGCTTCACATGGTTAGGAATAAGGCTATAACTCTTCGGGGCGGAAGGCTTTGTTAAACGTCTCTTGCGCGTCCTTTTCTTCGATGTGTCTTTTGTTTTTTCTCTGGCTACTGCGCCTATCTAAACCCTTTCTGCGATCTGTGCTGGATCTGCGCTCAGGAATATGTACGGCATAGGAAAATCTGCGGCGATCGGTACCCGATCGCCTGCCGCCATTATCGAGAAATATGTTTTTGTTCATGATAACTACTTTTTCGATATTTTTTTTCGTCCAACATCAAACTTTTTATTTTCCCAACACAAAGAACGTTGATGACCATTAGATGCAAATATCATGCAAAAGTGGTTTTTTTATTTGATTTAATAAATAGTTGTAGTAATATCATATAGATAGAAAATATATTTACGAAATACAAAAATGACAATGTGTTAATGACTCTCGAAAGAATTATGCATTTTTTTACATAAAAATTGGGTGGTTTTATAAATAGTCATAATAAAAAAGGAAACTGAGAGCAGAATTCCAAAAAGAAGCAAGAGATGGCATGTTAAAAAAGAAGGCCCGAACGAATCAGGCCTTTCAATTAAAATAAATATCTCAAAAGTGCGCCGGAGGCAATCAAACGTCGTGCTTTATTTTTGCAAGTACTTCGGGAGTGGGTTTTGGCAGTCCAGCGATTCTCCATGCAACGATTGGGTCAGGGAATTGCTGATAATGGCAATCTTTTGTTTGTTTGACATTTTTACACACCGCACGGAGTATGGGGAATGCCTCGAATTTTTTGTAATAATCCCTCATGAATTTGAGGATCTCCATTCTTTCTTGGGTCAAAGGACATTCCTGTGAAACCCCTTCTTTGTCCGCCAATGCACAGGCCACATTTTCGTCCCATTCTTCAAAGTTGCGCAGATATCCTTCGTCATCCAAATTAATGTTAAGATCTACGTGTTTTTGTGTCATAATGTGTTACCTCCCCTGGTCGTTATTTACCATAGTTTCCTATCTAAATATGGTTAAAAAGTTTTTAACAGAGTGGGCCAAAAATAGATTTTTAAGGAAAAATATTTCTTCAAAAATATTTTCGACCTGCGACACTTTATATTGAATTGGCCGAAAATAAAGGCGTTATAGCAGTTGCCAAAAATATGTTCCGATTGAATGAATAACGGTCACGATTTACCGTAAGCCGCCGGATGATTTCGTTGAGGTCGGGAAGCTGTCT
>Ga0209536_100015945_pt1 | contig 10701 bp, 8 predicted proteins | sample DeeMarSeWOR28_12_FD_187461 | JGI IMG/M metagenome (GOLD analysis project Ga0209536, IMG submission 187461) | Marine sediment microbial communities from White Oak River estuary, North Carolina - WOR-2-8_12 (SPAdes) (version 2) | ecosystem: Environmental > Aquatic > Marine > Intertidal zone >...
TGCCCGACAATTGTCCGGTTTGCGGTGCGGTGGTGACGCGCATTGAAGGGGAGGCGGCCACCCGCTGCATCAATTCCAGCTGCCCGGCGCAGGTTAAAGAGCGCATCAAGCATTTTGCCTCGAAAGGAGCCTTTGACATTGAAGGGATGGGCGCCAAGCTCGTTGATCAACTCGTTGAAAAAGGTTTGCTGACCTCGTTTGCCGATCTTTTCAAATTTGAGGCAGCAACCCTTGCCGGTCTTGATAGAATGGGCGACAAATCAGCCGAAAATCTAATAAACGCCATTAGAGCCAGTAAACGAATAAGTTTTGCCAGGTTTCTGTATGCCCTGGGAATTCGGCATGCGGGCGAGCATGTGGCCGTGCTACTGGCCCGGAACTTTGAAAGTCTTGAAGAATTGGTTAGGTGTTCTCAACAGGATCTGACAGCGATCGAAGGCATTGGCCCGGTGGTAGCCGAGAGCGTTGCCGGCTTTTTCAGACAGACAAACAATATGCGCACCATCCAGTCGATCCTTGATGAAGGGGTGCAAATAGTTTTTGAGGCCCGCAAGAAGACCGGGCCATATGATGGCAAGACGTTTGTGCTGACCGGGACACTGGCTGGTATGACAAGGCGCCAGGCAAAGGAATTGATCACAGCGGCCGGCGGTAAGGTCACGGGATCGGTGAGCCGTAATACGGATTTTGTGGTTGCCGGCGAATCGCCGGGATCCAAGCTACAGCGGGCAAAGGATCTGGGGGTTGCGGTGATAGATGAAGCCGGATTGAAAGAGCTATTGAGCTCATAAGCTGGTAAGCTTATGAGTCTGTAAGCTTATCAACTGCGGATCGATTCCAAATTAATATTTCGATTTCGCTGCTTTAGTATATGCAGCTCGATCGATAGGTTTCAGGTGTCAGGTGTCAGGTTTCAGCTGAACATCAGAGTGTCCGAAAAGCGTCCTGGGGCATTCTATATAACCATGGCAAGGCTTCAGAAATTACTATGATAATTGCTGACACCTGACACCGGACACCTGACACCCGAAACCTTAAAACTCTATAGCTCTCTAAAAAAGGTAAAATAATATTCCGTGCAGTATTAATTAGGAATTAGCCAACCATTTGTGAGAGGTAATCATGGAAAACAATACGAGGGCCCATGTCATCATTAGCGGTCGGGTACAGGGCGTGTTTTTTAGAATGGAAACCAAACGAGCCGCCGATGGGTTTGGCGTGTTCGGCTGGGTCAAAAATCAGCTGGATGGGACCGTCGAAGCCGTGTTTGAAGGCGATCGCGAGCGGGTGGACGCTATTATCGCTTGGTGCCGGGAAGGCCCTTGCGGTGCGGATGTGACCGATGTGACCGTAAACTGGGAAGATTATGCCGGCGAGTTTAAAGGATTCGACATTAACTATGCGAGGTGGTCGTGAAGGCGGTGTCTTGGAGCGGTTTATCAGTATCAATAAACCGCTCCACAGGTAATTGCCTAGACAGCGTCTTTGAGTTTTTTTCCAGGACGGAATTTGACGACGTTACGAGCTTTGATTTTGATGGGTGCACCGGTTTGCGGATTGCGACCTTTGCGTGCCTTGCGTCGAGTTTTTGAAAAGGTGCCAAAACCTACCAGGGTGACTTTGCCGTCTTTTTTCTTAAGTGCTTTGGTGACGCTGTCAATAAAAGAATTCAGTGCTGCGCCCGCCGCCACCTTGGAAACATTGGCATCCTTTGCCGCTTTTTCTATCAATTCTGCCTTTGTCATCGTATCATACCCCCTTTTTTTGGACGTTAAACTTGCTGAGCACAGGCCCAATAGCCTATTTTCCTGTGTGCATATAGGAACTAAAATTTCATGTCAACAGAAATCGTTAATTTTCAACACTTTTTTTAAAATAGTGGCTGCTAAACCATATATAGACGGTATTTGCAGATCTTCTACTTCTAAAATCCAGCGCTAGCACCTAAAAAAGTGCAGCGATAAATTGTTCAGCATCAAATAGCCTGAGGTCATCAAGTTGTTCGCCGACACCGATATACTGCAGGGGAATATTCAGTGAACTGCATATGCTGATAACGATTCCGCCTTTGGCGGTGCCATCAAGTTTTGTCAGCGCCAATCCGGTGAGACCCAGCGCCTCATCAAACAGTTTGGCCTGGGATAGAGCGTTCTGTCCGGTGGTTGCATCCAGGACCAGCAGAATTTCATGGGGCGCACCATCAAGTTGTCTTGATACCGTGCGCTTGATTTTTTTTAGTTCTTCCATCAGATTGGTTTTGGTATGCAGTCGGCCGGCCGTGTCAATAAGGACGATATCGCATCCGCGCGCCGCAGCTGCAGCGACCGCATCAAAAGCCACGGCAGACGGGTCTGCATTTGCCCCGTGCTTGACCAATTCTGCATCCGCCCTTTGGGCCCATATCGCCAGCTGTTCGATGGCGGCCGCCCGAAAGGTGTCGGCGGCCGCGATCAGAACTTTTTTTCCGGAAGCGTTGGCAGAGGCTGCAATTTTTCCGATGGTGGTTGTTTTCCCGACCCCGTTTACCCCGACCACTAACACAACATGGGGTTTGTTTTGAGCCCCTTCCGGTACAGGTGCCCGGGGTCCAAGAATTGAGAGAATCTCATCCTTCAGGATCTGTTTTACTTCACTGACTTCAGCTACGTTTGCCTTTGAAAGTCGCTCAATGAGCGTTAAGGTTGTCTGGACGCCGATGTCGGAGGTTATCAAAAGCTCTTCTAATTCCTCCAAGACGTCATTGTCAATTTTCTTTTTGCCCGCAAATGCCCTTTCAAAACCGCTCGACAAAGAATTGCGCGTTCTGGATAGGCGGTTTCTCAGACGTTTAAAATATCCGGCTTTGTTCTGATCCGGATCGGGGAGTGGTTCGGCGTCCATTTCCGAGGCTGGGGATGGATCGTGGGCCGTTGACGGCTCCGTGTCTGTTTCCTCGACATCGACCTGCCTGGGTTGCTGGCCATCAGCATTGTCTGCCGTGCTTTGCGCGTTTAGGTGAGGTGGTGGATCCTGCGCTTCTTCGGACGAGGGAATCTCAGCCGCCGGCTCATCCCCGGGCTTTTTTTTCTTGTTTTTACTTTTTTTAAACCAGCCCAACGCTTAGGTCCCTTCAGGTCCGAATGTTAAATGACAAATCCACCCGAGGCGGACAAGTGACGAATGCAGAATTAAGGAATTGGATCCATTTTAAAGTGGATTATTGAATTAATTGTCTTCGGAAAAAACGATCGATTCCTGCAGGCGTCCGGTGATCGCCATTCGTCCTTTATCATTCAATTTTTTGGTCATTTCGAAGGAAGTTTACGGATACCACTTTAGAGATTCCCTTTTGCTCCATCGTGATGCCGAAAAGCATGTCGGCAAACTCCATTGTTCGCTTGTTATGGGTGATGACCACAATCTGAGAATTTTCGCCGATGATTTGCAGCAAATCGTTAAAGCGGAAGACATTGGCGTCATCCAGAGGGGCATCTATTTCGTCGAGCAGGCAAAAGGACGCCGGCTTGATCAGGAAAATAGAAAATATAAACGCAATGGCCGACAGGGCTTTCTCGCCGCCTGAAAGCAGACTCAAGCGGGTCAGTTTTTTACCGGGCGGATGGATCATCAGCTCGACACCGGAATCCAGCGGTTTGTCCGGCTCGATCAGAACAAGTTTGGCCTCGCCGCCGTCAAACAGGCGGGGAAAAACCTCCTTCAATTTTTCGTTTATTAGATCGAAGGTCTCCGCAAATTTTTGCTGGGTGATTTGATTGATCTTTTTTATCACCTTTTTCAGGTCATCAATGGCTTTGAGGAGATCATCCCTCTGGGTCTCAAGAAATTCAAACCGATCCTTTAACTGCTCATATTCCCTGATGGCCCCGAGATTGACATCTACAATTTTGGCTATTTTTTCTTTGCTGCGGGTCAGATCGGCTTGCATTTCCTCGATGGTCATTTCAACCGTGATCGCATGGGCCGCCTCATTTTCGCGGTGAGCGGCTGTCAGTTCCTCATAGGAACTATGATATCTTTCCTCCAGGCGATTGGCGACATTGTCGCGTTTTAGCTTCAGCTGTGACTGTTCGAGCTCCAGCATGCGGAATTTTTCCAGCGTTTTTTCCTGCTTTGTTTTGAGGTCGTTTATTTTGCTGTCGCTTTCCTGGAGCCGGGCATCGATTTGCTGGTAATCGGCCTCACCGAGGCCGATGGTCTCGTCGAGGCGTTCTAGGGTGCTGTATATTTGGGCAAGTTTTTTTTCGTTGTCGGTTACCGCCTGGCTGGATGCTTCCTCTTTATGTTGTTTTAACGTAATTTCGCGGGACAGTTGATCGAGTCTTGTCAGGCCGTCTTCGTGGAATTCTTTTAAACGCTTTAAACTGCTGTTGCTGTTTTCCAGCCTGGCATGTAAGGCCGTCAGTTTTAATTTATGATCAACCACGGACTGATTAAATTTTTCCATCTGGGATGTGACAAGATTGATGTTTTCTGAAATTTCAGCCACGATGTTCTGGGTGGAATTAATCTCGTTCGAAACCTTAGACAATGCCGTGTTATATTTGATCATTTCATCGTCAATGTCGCTGGCTTCCCCTAAAAGCTGCTCCTGTTCCAACTGGACTATTTCCAAATGGCGGCGGGCATTCTTAAGGTCTTCTCCGGCTTTGTAAAGCGCTTTTTCGGCTTCAGTTTCATCTTCGGCGGTGCGGTATTTCTGTTCAATTTGCTTTTGAAGGCTTATTTCCAGGCGCTGCACTTCGGATTCCATATCGTGCTGCACGAGACGAGCTTGTTCCAGTTTTTGGGCGAAGACCGCATCCTGGCTTTTTAACTCTTTAATTTCATTTTTTTTAGCCAGAATCCCGCTCAGCTTATCTTTGCTGCCCCCCACCAGAATTCCCTGATGAGAAATGATGTCACCATTTTTGGTAACGATCCGCTGGAATTTTCCGTTTTTGTTAAACAACTCAAGGGCGTCATCAATGCTTTGGGTTAAGACAACATCTCCTAAAATTGCCTGGGCGATTTTTTCAAAGCCCGCTTTGACGGTAATATGATTTAGCAGCAAATCGGCTGAAGACGGCGGATTGGATCCCTCTGCTGCCGGGGGCTTGACCGATGAAATCGGTATAAACCCGCTGCGTCCGGCACTGTGATGTTGCAGATAATCAATGGCCTGCAAGCCGGCCTCCTGGTCTTTGACGATGATATACTGCAGGGATTCGCCCAGAGCAGCCTCAATGGCTGTTTCATAGGCCGGATCCGCTTCGATGATATCGGCCATAAGCGCCAGTACGTTTTCGGCCAGTTCCCGACTGATTCCGGGCAGCCCCGAATCCTGATCCGGGTGACTTTCGCTCGACGTTCGCATGATGGCCTTAACACCGTCACGGTACCACTCGAAGTTGTCCTCCATTTTCTTCAGGGTGTTGTATTTGGATTTGGCGGTATTGCGCTCTAATTCCAGTGTTTGGACAAGTTTGACCTGCTGGGCCAGGGCGCTTGATTTCTGATCCAAATGATTGCGGCTGGCAGTGATCTGGCCGGTTAGCTTTTCGATTTCCGCTTTTAAGGTTTCAAGCTGTTCCCGGGACCGGGACTCTGCGGCCTGAAGCGCTTTAATTTGATTTTGGGACAGGACTTCTTCTTCATCAGCGCGTTTGAGACGTCTCTCGAGGCTTTCCTTGTTGCTGGCAGCATTTTGATAGATATTTTTGTACTGGGCCTCCTGGGTCATCAGGTTCATCAATTGGGTTCTTTGGGAGTCGAGCTCTTGGTTGAGGCCCGCTAATTTTTGGTTGATTTCATCGCTGCTCGTTCTTTTCTGATTGAGATTTTCCTTTACACCTTCTATTTCTGACCTGAGCTGGACGTTCTCGTCTTCAACTTCTGCGATTTCGGAAACCAAATCCTGGTTTTTTTGAACCAATTCTTTCCGGGCGCCAATCAATTCATTGATTTCCCGGGCGAGGCGCTCGATGTCAGTACGCAGGTGTGCCAGGTCATTCTCAGTCCGGTCTACCATACGCTGGGTTTCATATTTTTCTGATTTTCGTTCGGAAATTTCCTGGTTTTTTTGCCAGCGCTTGAGCTTTATTTCTTCGACCGCGGCATCAAGCTTTTTTATTTCGGACGAGTGTCCGATATCTGCATCTTTGAGCTCTCTTATCAGGGAATCGGTTTGTTCAATCTGGGCACTGAAATCATCAAAATAATGGGCGCCCAGATGGACATCCAGAATCTTGATGCGCTTTTGAAAATTATTATAAAATTCGGCTTTGCGGGCCTGGCGTTTTAAGCTGGCCATCTGCCGATTTATTTCTGAGAGAATATCGTTCACCCGCAAGAGATTCTGGTTGGTAATTGCTACTTTGCGCAGGGCCTCGGTTTTGCGATTTTTATAGCGGGTGGTTCCGGCCGCCTCTTCGATAAAGTAGCGGCGGTCTTCGGGAGTCGCTTCGGTGATCGCGCCGATGTTGCCCTGTTGGATGACGGCGTAGGATTTGGCGCCCAATCCACTGCCCAGAAATATATTGTGAATATCTTTTAATCGACACGGCTGCCGGTTTAAAAAGTAGGCCGTTTCTCCCGAGCGATACAACCGCCGGGTCAGGTTGATTTCAGTGAAATCCTTGAGTTCCTCGGGGGCAGTGCCGTTGTCATTGGCAAGGGTAAGTGAGACTTCGGCCATGTTTAACGGCGATTTGCCGTTGGTGCCGGAGAAAATGATATCTTCTTTTGACTTACCTCTCAGCTGTTTCAGGCTCTGTTCCCCCATCACCCAGCGGAGGGCATCGAGGATATTGCTCTTGCCGCAGCCGTTCGGCCCCACCACAGCGGAGATTCCCGCGGGGAATTCGATGGTGGCTTTTTCATAAAAGGATTTAAAACCGGTTATTTCCAGCTTCTTCAGTTTCATGTATCGTGACGCCCCTCTAAAAGATCATTCGCAGGATACAGATGGATTCACCCGACCGCTAAAAAGAGGTTATTCTCCATTCGGAATTTGCGAGGCCTTTGCGTTATTTTCCGCGAATTATCGGACTTGAAATGCCAGGCGAATTAAAGTCGTTTGCAGCGCAGATAGTAATTGGCAAATCATAGCAGGAAGGGGATTTCTTGTAAAGGGAAAAACACAATAAGCGGTATATTTTTAATACCCCGGGTACAAGATGTGGTGGAATAGGTGAACTGATAAATTCGAAATTCGAATATCGAAATCCGAAACAAATTCGAATACCTAATGACAAAAATTCAAAACTTTTGAGAATTTTTTTATCTTATGGATAAGCTGTCTCCATTGATGTTTTGGAAATTAAAAATTAGAATTTTGATATTGTTTCGGATTTCGGATTTTGAGTTCCGGATTTTTGTGATAGCTGAGAAAGGATTAGCTTTATTGATCCCTCCTACATAGGGGTTCCTATCTCATGTATCTGATTTACAGTATCTGGCTCAAAAAGAGTTTCGTCCGTTTATGGGTGGGGTTGGTGAAAAAATGCTCGGGTGTTCCCACCTCTACGATGGCCCCTTCGTCCATAAATATGACCCGATCCGCCACCTCCCGGGCAAATCCCATCTCATGGGTGACCACGACCATGGTCATGCCCTCTTTGGCCAGCGTTTTCATGACATCCAGCACTTCTCCAATCATTTCCGGGTCCAGGGCCGAGGTCGGCTCATCGAACAGCATGACTTTAGGATCCATGGCCAGGGCTCTGGCAATGGCAACCCGCTGTTGCTGGCCACCCGATAAATTATCCGGATAAGCCCCTGCTTTGTCTTGTATTCCCACCTTCTTCAGCAGGGCGTTGGCTTTTTTTTCCGAATCGGCTCTGGATCGTTTGCGGACAACGCGTTGGGCTAGGATGACATTGTCAAAAACGGTTTTATGGGGAAACAGGTTGAAGGACTGGAAAACCATGCCGACTTCAGCACGCAACTCGTTGATGTTTGTTTTCTGGCCCAGGACATCGATGCCGTCAATAAAGATATGGCCGCTGTCCGCTTTTTCCAGACGGTTCAAACATCTCAGAAACGTGCTTTTACCGGATCCGGAAGGTCCGCAAACCACGACGACTTCACCGGCCGTTATCTTGGTTGAGACATCTACCAGGGCCTTTACGTCGTGGGGGATATGAAACGTCTTATTTATGTTTTGCACATCAATCACGATACGGCCATCCTTTTTTCAAGTTTTTGAACCGCCATTGAAAGGGTGAAGGTTAATACCAGATATAGAATCGCTGCCAGAAAATAAACTTCAAAGGGCTGCAGCGAGGCGCTGACAACCTCCCGGGCCGCTTTGGTCAACTCGCGAATAGCAATGATTCCCAGCAGTGAGGAGTCTTTGATCAGACTGATAAACTGGCCGGCCAGCGGCGGTAAAATTCTTCGCAAGGCCTGGGGCATGATGATATGCAGCATCGACTGGGGGTAGCTCATGCCCAGTGACCGGGCGGCTTCGGTTTGTCCCCGGTGGATGGATTGTATGCCGGCCCTCACAATTTCAGTGACGTAGGCGCCCGCGAAGCAGGCCAGAGAGGCCACGCCATACCAGAAGGCCGACAGCCTTCCCAATCCGCTGGTCGCGAGCAAGTCGTTGATCACCGTCCCGAATACAAAGTACCAGATAAGGATTTGAACCATCAAGGGCGATCCCCGGATGATCTCCACATAGACGATAGAGGTCCATTTCAGGGCCGGATTGGAGGACAGGCGCGCAATCCCGCCGATAATACCGATAATGATTCCGGCTATCGTTGCGATAATACTGAGTTTGAGCGTGATCCACAGACCGATGATCAGCAGACCGGCCTTCCACTCGGTGCGGGTGGCCAGGGTATCTCCGAGTGAAATAATCTCCCCTTCAACTATTACGCCAAGGCTTTCGGCCGGTACCGTATATGATTCCGATTCGCCTGTTCCCGTTACCTTGATGACGGCCTCATCCCCTTTGGTGGTGATCGATTCCACCTCGCCTTCAATTTCAGAGACGATGTCAATGGTATCTTTGTAGGCAAAATAAAGCGGGACACGGTTCCAGCGCCAGGTATATTCGATCTTCTGGGTGGCATAGTAAAACAATCCGGCGGCGATCACAGCGCCAACACAGAAGAAACCGACCCACAGGTCATAGTGGGGTGGCCTGCTCGAAACCCTTGGATTTTCATTTTTGTTCATAGCCTGTCATCGCTTTTTTTGGGGGTTATCAGTGCGAGCATGGTTGGCGGGCTGACTGCTCTCGCACCATCGCAGACTTAAAATTGCCTTATTTATCGGTTAGACTCCAGATAGAATAGACAGGCCGGCCGAATCCCCGTTTGGAAAGGCCGGCCTGTCGACTCATAAACCGGATGACTGCCGATTCAGCTATTATTCCAGTTCCTTTTTCCAGCTGGAGCCGGTAATCCATTTTTCGTAGAGCTGGTCATAGAAACCGTCGCCTTTGGCCTGTCGCAGGAAATTGTTCAGATAGTTCAGAAAATCGGGGTCGCCTTTGTTGATGGCCCAGGCCAGCGGTTCAAAGGTGAACGGGTCGCTTAAGAATACAGTTTTGCCTTTGCCCTGGCTTCCGTATAGGAACCCGCAGAAGGGCAGGTCATACACCAGCGCATCCGCCTTGCCGTTGATGACCTCGAGGCCGGCTTCGGCTTCGGATTCAAATCCCTTGTAGGTTGCTTTGGGAATATACTTTTTAATGGCCTGCTCACCGGTGGTGCCCATCCGGGAGGTGACGATGTATTTGGGGTTATTTAGATCTTTGTAGGATAAAACCTTGTCTTTAAGTTTGTTGTTTAGCAAAATAGTCTGGCCGACAACGATATAGGGATCGGCGAAGTTGACTTTGAGATTTCTTTCCTGGGTGATGGTCATGCCGCCCATGATGATGTCGAATTTATTGGTCATCAGGGACGGAATAATGCCGTCCCAGGCGGTGTTGACGGGTACAAACTTGACCCCCATGGATTTGGCCAGCCGGCGACCGAAATCCATGTCAAATCCGATGAAATTGCCTTTTTTATCGGTCATTTCAAAGGGGACATAACCGGATTCAAACCCAACACGGAGTTCGCCCCGGGCTATAATTTGTTCCACATGTGATTTTTTTGCCAGGTCGATATCCGCGCTAAATGCCGATGTCGCAAAAAGAAATCCAGCGACCATAAGGACTGCCAATCCAACCATTAATCCTTTTCTCATTTTTTACCTCCTTTTTTTTGAAAATGGATAAAGCATATTTAGCATTTGAATCCCAATTGGATTTTCACTTGTATCTCATAAAACAAATTATGTAAAGAGTTCTTTTAACCTTTGTTGCCGTGCACCCGTCGACTATTCCGAAGGGCCGGCAGGGACGACTGTATCTTTAATCATCTTGACTTTTCCTTCCAGGGACGGCTATTAATTGAATTATAAAATGAATATTGATCCGCCGCCGGCGGAAATATTTAATGAAGTCGCTTTGCTCCATCATTTCAATATTCAATTTTCAACCGACCATTTACAATTCTATGCGGAGGTTACCATGCCAGGGCAGAAAATCACCAGTTTAGAAGAAATTTTAAACCATCCCCAGGTCAGGAAGGCAACTGACGACAGCAATCCGGAGTTGCGCGAGAGAAGAGAATATCGGCCCCCGCAGTGCGAAGTATTTTCAAAGCCATACACGGTGTTGCGGGAGACGGATGGTTAGCGGTTTGAGCTGGATAAGGAAGC
>Ga0209536_100015947_pt1 | contig 10700 bp, 9 predicted proteins | sample DeeMarSeWOR28_12_FD_187461 | JGI IMG/M metagenome (GOLD analysis project Ga0209536, IMG submission 187461) | Marine sediment microbial communities from White Oak River estuary, North Carolina - WOR-2-8_12 (SPAdes) (version 2) | ecosystem: Environmental > Aquatic > Marine > Intertidal zone >...
TTACCACACCGCCGCACAGGATGGCCTGCTCGCCGAAAAGGTCGGTCTCGGTCTCCTCGCGGAAAGTCGTCTCGAGGATCCCCACACGACCGGCGCCCGTCCCCACGGCGTACTCCATGGCATACTTTCTTGCCTTGCCGGAAACGTCCTGGTGTACGGCCACCAGAACGGGGACACCGCGCCCCTGCACATACTCGCTGCGCACCAGATGTCCGGGACCTTTGGGAGCGATCATGATGACATCCATGGTATCGGGCGGAACGACCTGCCCGTAGTGGATGGAGAACCCATGGGAGACGGCCAGAACAGCGCCGTCCTTGATGTTCGGCAGGATCTGCCCCTCGAACACCGCCTTGTGGTACTCGTCAGGGACGAGCATCATGACAACGTCGGCCCCTGCGCTGGCCTGCTCGATGCTCTTGACCGTAAAGCCGGCCTTCTTGGCGGCCGGGCGGCCCGGATCGCCATCCATGAGACCGATGGTCACGTCCACGCCGCTGTCCTTGAGGTTCAGGGCCTGGGCGTGGCCCTGGCTTCCGTAACCGATGATGGCCACCTTCACACCGGCAAGGGGCTTGCCCTTGATATGAAGATCCTTTTCAGTGTAAACATCCATGCTTTTAGCTCCTTTCGTAAACAAAAATTTCAAATTTCAAATTTCAAATATTAAATTGCTGCATGACCTGTTCATGCAACCTACAATTCCCGGCTCACCGCCACTTTCCCGGTCCTCGCGATCTCCTTGACCCCGAATGGCTTGACGAGCCTGATAAACGCCTGGATCTTGCTCTCGTCGCCAGTGATCTCAAAGGTGTAGCTTGCCGGCGACACATCCACGATCTTTCCGCGGAAGATATCGTTGATCCTGAGGATCTCCGCCTTGGTCTTTTCCGTGGCGCTGATCTTGATCAGGATCAATTCCCTGTCCACGAAATTAAGGTCTGTCAGGTCAGTGACCTTGATGACATCCACCAGTTTTCTCAACTGTTTAGTCACCTGTTCGATGATCCTGTCGTCTCCCCTGGTGACAATGGTGATGCGGGAGATCTCGGGGTCGATGGTCTCGCCCACGCTCAGGCTCTCTATGTTGAATCCTCGCCCGGAGAAAAGGCCCACTACCCTCGATAAAACGCCTGGTCTGTTCTCGACGGTCACGGAAATCGTATGCTTCATCACTCACCTCGCTGGATTACGGAAAATTTCCGCCGGCACTATTTCACAGCCTTGAGCTTCTTTTCCTCTTTCCTTTTGGGACCGAAGATCATGTCACTAGATGCCGCTCCAGCCGGCACCATGGGATAGACGCCCTCTTCCCGGTCTACCATGACCTCGAGCACAACAGGACCGTCGTGTTTGATCATCTCTGTGAGGGCCGCGTCCACATCCTTTTTCTCCTCCACCCTGATCCCCTTGACACCATAGGCCTCCGCGATCTTGACAAAGTCCGGGTTGGATGCGAGACAGGTCGAGGAGTACCTCGCGTCGTAGAACAGTTCCTGCCACTGCCGGACCATGCCCAGGAAACAGTTGTTGAGGATGAGGATCTTTACCGGCAGGTTGTGCTGGGCAATGGTGGCCAGTTCCTGGATGTTCATCTGGATGCTGGCGTCTCCGGCGATATCAACCACCAGTCTGCCCGGGTTGGCGAACTGCGCCCCCATGGCCGCCGGAAACCCGTATCCCATGGTTCCCAGTCCTCCGGAGGACAGGAGGGTCCTGGGCCTGTTGAATTTATAGAATTGCGCCGTCCACATCTGGTTCTGCCCTACCTCCGTTGCTATGATGGCATCGTCCGGTGCGAGTTCGCTCAGACGTTCGATGACATGCTGGGGCTTGATCTGGTGGCTGTCTCTGTCGTAGGACAGGGGTCTTTCCTCGGACCACTGCCTGACCTGTGCAAGCCATTTTTCCCTGATCTCGCCCCAGACGGGCTCCTCCCTCTTCAGAAGGCTGTTGAGTTCCTTCAGGACACCCTTGACGTCCCCGACGACCGGTACGTGGACGACGATGTTCTTGCTTATGGCCGAAGGGTCGATGTCAATATGGACGATCCTGGCGTTGGGTGCGAACTTGGCGATGTTACCGGTGACACGGTCGTCAAAGCGTGCCCCGATGGCCAGGATGAGATCGGACTCGTGGATCGTCATGTTGGCCCTGTATGTACCGTGCATGCCCAGCATCCCCAGGAAAAGGGGGTGGTCGGCCGGGAAGCTCCCCAGTCCCAGGAGGGTGTTTGTCACCGGGATCTGATTGAACTCGGCCAACTTGAGCAGTTCGCCGCTGGCGTCAGACAGGATGACGCCGCCGCCTGCGTAGATGACCGCTTTCCTGGCCTTCTTGATCTCGTTTATGACCCTCCTGATCTGGCCCAGGTGCCCCTCGACCTTGGGTTTGTAGCCTCTGATATTGACCGACTTGGGCCGGTGATACTTCGCTTTGCCGGCCAGAACGTCCTTGGGCAGGTCGACGAGGACCGGACCCGGCCTTCCTGTCGAAGCGATGTGGAACGCCTCCTGAACGATCCTGGCGATGTCCTCGGTTTTCATGACAAGGTAGCTGTGCTTGGTCACAGGACGGGTGATCCCTATGATATCGGCTTCCTGAAAAGCATCGCCGCCGATCATGTGGGTCGCCACCTGGCCGGTGAGCACCACCAGGGGCACCGAATCCATGTAAGCCGTGGCCACACCCGTTACGAGATTGGTGGCTCCGGGCCCCGATGTGGCAATGCAGACCCCTACCCTTCCGGAGGATCGAGCATAACCGTCGGCTGCGTGAGCCGCGGCCTGCTCGTGCTTGGGGAGGATGTGCCTGATCCCGCTGTTAAAGAGGGCATCGTAGAAATCCAGGAGCACACCTCCCGGATAGCCGAACATGATATCGACCCCTTCATCCTTGAGAGATTGAACCAGTATCTGTGCGCCGGTCATCTGCATTACAATTCTCCATTAGATTTTTACACATCGTCAAGAATAGCGCCCGTGGCCGCTGAATGGACAAGACGTGCGTAGCGTCCCAGGATCCCGCGGCGGTGCTTCGGTTCCGGTGCGGTCCAGTTCTCCAACCTGGCCTCCAGCTCCTCTTCCGGTAACAGAACGTCCAGGGTCCTCCCCGGAATGTCGATCCTGATGGTGTCCCCGTCCCGGACCAGGGCGATGTTCCCGCCGCTGGCCGACTCCGGTGAGATGTGTCCGATGCATGGGCCTCTCGTCCCTCCGGAAAAGCGTCCATCCGTGAGAAGGGCCACCTTGAGCCCCAGTCCCGACAGCGCGGCTGTGACCGAGAGCATTTCCCTCATGCCGGGTCCTCCTCTGGGTCCCTCATTCCTGATAACCAGTACGTCACCGTCCACGATCCGCCGATCCATGACAGCCTCCATGGCCTCCTCCTCCTGCTCGAAGACGCGGGCAGGGCCCTCGAAAACGAGCATCTCCTCGGTCACCGCGGTCTGCTTGACGACGCTGCCGTCGGGGGCAAGGTTGCCCCTCAAGACGGCGATGCCTCCCTGAGCGTGATAGGGTTCATCCATGGGCCTGATGACACCGCTGTCCTTGATCTCGGCTCCATCGGCGATCGTGAGTATATCCGTACCGGCTGCGGTCATGGCCGGTTTTAACAGAGGCTTTAACCGCGCCAGGACCGCGGGCACTCCCCCGGCGTAATGGAGGTCCTCCATGAAGTGCTCGCCGCCGGGTCTGATATTGGCGATGTGGGGTGTGACGGCACTGATCCGGTCGAACATCGCGAGGTCCACCTTGATATTGGCTTCGTGGGCGATGGCCGGAACATGGAGGGCCGTGTTGGTGGAGCCTCCCAGCGCCATGTCCACCGCGATGGCGTTCTCGAAAGCGTTCCGGGTCAGGATCCCTGAGGTGGTGAGGCTTTCGTTCACCATGGCAACGATGCGCTCCCCGCTCTCGAAGGCGATGCGCTTCTTTTCTGCGAAACCGGCCAGGGCCGTAGCGCAGTAGGGCAGGGACAGTCCCAGGGATTCCGTGACACAGGCCATGGTGTTGGCCGTGTACATCCCCTGGCACGCCCCGGGTCCCGGGCAGGCCTCCAGGGCCAGACACTCCAGCTCCTCCTCGTCCATCTCGCCCGCCTGGAACCGCCCCACCGCCTCGAAGGTATCCCTGACCAGGGAGCGGCGCTGTCCCTTGTACATCCCGGAATGCATGGGCCCGGCGGTGACCATGAGTGCAGGTATGTCCAGGCGGGCTGCCGCCATGAGCATTCCGGGGCTTATCTTGTCGCAGTTGGTCAGGAGGATGATACCGTCAAAAGCGTGGCCGAGAGTGACAGCCTCCACCAGGTCCGATATCCACTCCCGTGTCGGCAGGCTGTATCTCATCCCCTCGTGCCCCATGACGACACCGTCGCAGACACCCGGGATCCCGACCAGGAAGGAGAGGCCGCCGCCCGTGTGGACGCCCTTTTCGATGGCTCTCTCCAGTTCCCTCATCCCGACGTGTCCCGGGATGATATCGGTGAAACTCGTGAAGACCCCGATATGGGGCCTCTTGAGGGAGGAGGGGGTTACCCCCGTGGCGTAAAGGAGGGCCCGGGACGGCACCCTTTCCGGTCCTTTTTTCACACGATCGCTTCTCATCTTGTTGCGCATATACCCACCCTTTATTGGATTGTCCTCTGAAGACCTGTCCTCTTAGATGCAAAAAAAGCGAGGCCACTGGCCTCGCCCTTATCAAGCCACCGGCATTACCCCCTAACGATGTTTAACAAGAATCCTTTCCATCTTGTCTTTCCCCTGGAGCTTCTGTTTCTTTAAACTCTCGATCTCAAAGTGTATTTCCGTCGATGGGGGTCTTTTCTGGAGTTCCTCTATCCGCTCCTCGAAAGCCAGGTGCGCCTCGTAGAGCTTCCGGTATTCCTCATCTTCTTCAAGAAGTCGCTTGATCAGGTCCTGGTCTGGATGGCTCATGACTCTCCCTTGAAAAATTTGAGGGATTATAGGGCGTTACCTTGCCGCATGTCAAGAGTTAACCGTCACAAAAGGTTGGTTTTGTTTGCAAAAGATAAATGATTCAGCATTCAAAATTCAAGATTAAAAAAACAGGGGATCGGTAATCAGTGATCCCTATATAACGGTGAGTACGGAATATAGAATGGAGAATGGAGAATAAGATCAGTGGTTGACAAACCGCACAGGAAACACTGGATCCTGGATCTGTTCCAGGGATATCTCACACGATGGATCCTTTGCACTGGGGGTCGGAAGGATTTTTTACATATCCTGTTTATTGTCGACAAGATGAAATGCATCTGTATAGTACGTGAGACATCCAGCTCCAACTGTTATTCCATCGGAGACAGATCACGGTGGTGAAGGGGCGTAAATGCAACTCCAATTGCCGTGTCCCGGCTGCGCTAGCCCTTCACAGGCCGGTCGATGGTTCCGGCCAGGAGAACTTTGACGTGTTTATTGACAACCGGCTCCACGCAGCCCATATTTTGACCTGCCCGGCGGGAGGATCCGGTCCCCTGCTCGGCTGCGCAAAAGGGAACTGTTAACTGGTTACATGCAGAAGCTTATCTTCACCCTGGGCCTGATCCTCTCCGGCCTTTTCAGCGGTTATATTTTACAGCGCATCATCCGTAACAATGTCACTGAGCATGATCTTCTGCTGCCTCGGCTGCGCAAATTCCTTCAGCGACTCAGTATCCTCGGCCTCATGCCGGTATCCTTCGTCGGCGCCTTCTGGGTCGTTCCTCTTGGAGACATGCGGATCTCCCTTTTGCCCTTTATCGGTGCCGGTATCATGCTTTCAGGCGGGGTTCTGGGCCTTGGAACCGCATTTCTTCTTAAGAAAAGCGGTCCCCAGAAAAGCGTGCTTTACTGCTGCGGATCCTTCAGCAATATCGGTTCTTTTGGAGGGTTGACCAGTTTGATCTTTTTCGGGGAGACCGGCTTTGCCCTCCTTGCGCTTTACAAGATCTTCGAGGAGCTCGTCTATTATGGGATCGGCTTTCCAGTCGCCCGTTACTTCCGGGTGGAAGGTGAACATCTGGAAATCAGGAGCCGCGTGCTGGGGCTGTTCAGTGACCCCTTTTTCCTCGTCGCGAGCAGTTCGTTCCTTATCGGCATCTGCCTGAACCTCTCAGGGCTGCCCCGTCCCGGCGCTTACGAAACACTGATAAGCATTTTCGTGCCTGTCGGAGTTTTTCTTCTGCTTGGCTCTATCGGCCTCGGCATGCACTTTTCAAGCGTTCGCAATTATCTCGTCGAAGGTACGGCCATATCAGTCATCAAGTTCATCATCCTGCCTCTGATTGCGGGGGGAATCTCCTGGGTCCTGGGGCTCCACGAAATACAAAACGGCCTCCCGATGAAGATCGTCCTGATCGGTGCTTCCATGCCCGTTGCCTTCAATGCTCTTGTGGCGGCATCCATCTATGATCTCGATCTTGAACTGGCCAACTCCTGCTGGCTGATCACAACATGCAGTATGTTCCTGGTTCTACCGTGGCTCTATTTCCTTTTTTCTCTTTTTTAATACTCTGATCCTGCCTGCCAGGAGTCTGTCTCCTGTCAAGAGCACATGAAGGGGAAGGGTCCAGGGTTGGATTCTATCGATCTTCCGATCTCAATGTGTGGCGGATGAGCCCGAAACTCGCAAAGGTAAGAACACCCCACAGCACGAACCCGGCCGGGAACATGCCCGCGTCGCCGAAAGCCCCGATCATGGTGGGAAGGACTCCCGCTCCCATGATGAAAGCCGGCGGCACGATGAGGGACACTCCAAGGTTCCGCGCCCTCGGGTCGACGATGGTTGACATGATGGTCCAGATAGGAGGGAAAAAGGCGGTGCTGAGCATAGGTTGCACGAAAAGGGCCACCCGGAAGAGGGGCACGGAAGCGACGCCCAGGGTCGCCGTGGCCAGACCGTTGAAGAAAATGATCAGGGTCAGGACTTTCCCCGGACCGAAGCGATCGGTGGCCCATCCGACCAGAAAGGGTGAGAAGATAGCCGCAATCCTGGAAATGGAAAGGAGCGTGTTGGCCGTGGTCTGGTCCAGTCCCCGGCCCGCCTGAAGGTACAGGGGCAGCATGGCGTACACACCCACGTTGGCGCCTGCAGCCAGCATGAATATGAAGAGCAGGAACCAGTAGCGCCTTTCAGACAGGACCCGCAGAACGCTCTTCATGGAAGGCGCCTCGCCGTAGATCCTGCCGGTGATAGGTCTGGACAGGTAGAGGACTCCCAGCGTAAAGATTCCGACGGCGACCGGCTGGAGGACCTTCTCCCACGGATAATGGCGAAGCATGACCTCTGCCAGGACGGGGCCTATGATGAAACAGAGGCTCGGTGAGATCTCGTGGAAGGAGTAGGCCTTGCCGTAATCGCCCGGGGCCAGGGCGTAGGTGAGCGTGGGAATGGCCGACGGAAGATAGATCCCGGTTGTAAACCCCACAAGCACGAGGGAAATGGAAAGTTGCAGCCAGGAGTGCGACATGGAGGCTCCGGCGAGCACAACCCCGCAGGAGACACACGAGTACCCGATGGTCTGGGGATGGGAGATCCTCTTGGAAATGAAACCCGAAAACAGGAGGCCGGCCATGTAGCCGATCGTTATGAGAAAGAAGAGGGATCCGGCCCCTGTGTGGCTGAGCCCCAGGTCCTTTTCGATGGGAACCAGGAGAGGGCCCCAGATGAACCGCGCAAGGAAATTAAAGAGAAAGATAGCCGTCATGAACAGGAGGGGCGCAAGCCTGTTCCTGAACGGGACTACTTTCTCACCATCGATACCGAGCAAGCCGGGTTCGCCCATCACGGTGCAATCAGCCCGCATCCGGGAAAGGGGTCCGGGTTACAAGGCTGAACGGATCACCGTTCCCATCCACTAGGAACAGCATCCCCCGAACTCGTGCGCCGGAAGGACAAGATCCGAACCGGGTATACCACCGGGCCGGGGATGAACGATGCCGCATCATTCCTAGAGTGTTTCTGAGTTGTAGAATTCCCCGAAGAGTTCCTCCTCGGAAGGACGATCTTCAGGGATAGGCTTCGCCACGAGAGTCGTGTTCATATAATGTTTCAGGTGGATATTCTCGTTAGTGATGTTGCCACCCCAGATACCGCAGCCCAGGCTGGAGGTCATGGGCATGCCGTTGGTGAAAGAGCCGGCGTTGGCTTTGGACTGGGGCTGGCGCACCATGATCCTGCTCACCGGTGCAATCAGAGCCAGGCGGTGGATGTGGTCGTCGTCAAAGGAGTAGATCCCGCAGGAGTGTCCCTTTCCCCCTACTTCGAAGATCTGCCGGACCATCTCCAGGACGTTGTCAAAGCCGCTGTATTTGAAAATGGCCAGGACGGTCGTCAATTTCTCCCCGGAAAAGCGGTGCTCTTTCCCGATGCTGTCCTCCCTGACGATGATGAACTTCCGGTCCCCGGGGATGGTGAACCCCCCTGCTGCTGCCATTTCCTGGGCGGAGCGGGCCACGGTGTCCACGTTCCTGTTTCCCTCCGCATCCCACATGACGGTTTCGAGCTTCGCCTTCTCTTCATCCGACGCGATGTACCCGCCCTCTGCCTTCAGCTGAGCCAGGAAGGCGTCATATATGGAAGCTTCCACAAGGAGATTCCCGTCGGCCGAACAGCCTGAACCGAAGTCGCTGGTCTTGCTCAGACGCGTGTTGAGGGCCGCCTCGGCAATGTCGGCCGTCTCGTCAATGACCATCGTCGAGTTGCCGGCACCCACACCGTAGGAGGGCTTGCCCGAGCTGTAGGCAGCCCTTACCATGGCCATACCGCCGGTGGCAATGGTCAGATCACAGATGGACATGAGCTCCTGGGACAGGGGGATACTGGGTTTTTCGACGCACTGGTAAAGATCCACCGGGGCGCCTTGCTTTCTGAGGGTTTCCCTCATGACCCTGACCATCTCCATGGTGGTGTTTTTACTCCTCGGATGGGGGGAGAAGATCACGGCGTCTTTGCACTTCAGCGCGTAGATCCCGACCCCGGGAGGCGTCAGCTCGGGGTTGGTCGTGGGGACGAGGGCCACGATGACGCCCGCCGGTTTGGCATACTTGACCAGTCCCTTTTCAGGATCCTCCTCGATGATGCCCATGCTCTTCTGCCTGAGGGTGTCGCGCAGGATCCCAAGGATCTTGAACCGCTTCGCCACCCTTCCGACCCTGTCCCCGATGCCGCTCTCGTCCACACCCATCTGGGCCACGCGAGTGAAGGTCTTTTCGTTGGCTGTGGCCCATCCCACGGCCTGGCACAGCCGATCCACGCTCTCCTGGTCGTAGTCCTCCACAGCTTTCATCGCAGCACGGGCCTTTGTGAGAAGTTCCTGGGCGTACCGCTTTTCTTCCTCAGTGATCGGTCTAGCCATTTCAAATCTCCTTGCACACCGCCTTTTTCAGACCCCGTTGGAACAGGCGCGATTCAAGAGGCCTATCTGGTGGGCAGCTGCCCCGGGGGGGCGTAGGCCCACAGGAGCCAGAGAGGCTCCTCCGTATCGTTATAATGAACGTGCTCGACGCCGTCTGGGATCCACATGTAGTCGTACTGCTTGAACCGGGTTTCCTTATTGTTGTCCAGGTCGTAGGCGATCCCGCCCCCCTTGACCACGAAGTTGATCTCCTCGGAGCCGGGATGGGAGTGGGCCGCACAGCGCTCGCCCGGCTCGAAGATGGTGAGGCCGGCCACGATCTGCTCAGCGCCCAGCTGAGCGTGGTCAACCGCGCGAAAGACCTTCCTCCGCAGTCCTTCTTCTTCGAGGCCGAGCCAGATCTGCTCGGCGTCCTTGAACGTGTTGATGACCTTGATCTCCACTGCTGCCTCCTTATCCTGCAAGGTTGGCGGCGGCCCGCAGAGCCAGTTTGTAGCTGTCCGGCCCGAAACCGCTGACAACCCCCTTAACGACCGGGGACAGGACAGAGTGGTGCCTGAACTTCTCCCTGCCGTGGACGTGGGACATGTGCACCTCGATAACGGGAGCTTCGAGGATGGCCAACGCATCGGCGATACCGTAGCTGTAATGGGTCCAGGCCCCGGCGTTTATCAGCAGCGCTTTTGTCCCGTCGCCGTGAGCATCGTGGATCCGCTGTACCATCTCGCCTTCATGATTGGTCTGGAAGCATTCGACCTCAAAACCAAGTTCCAGGCCCAATGCCTTAACCTCTTTGTTTATCTGGTCGAGGGTAACGGTCCCGTACTGCGCGGGGTCCCGCTTGCCGAACATGTTCAGGTTGATTCCATTGAGAACAAGTAATTTTTTCATGGCGCCTCCTGAATGATGAAAACGGCTTTCCCGGGACGGATGGCCATATAACACCGTGCCGGCCCTTTTCCTGCACGTGAAATCAGCCCTGCCGCGTGCAAAAACTTGACAACGTTGGGCAGTCAAGTATGCTTAATAATAGGTCCACCGTTCTGCCAAGCAGAATATTTATAATATGGATCATCGATGAAGCCTTGTCAATACGAAACTGGTGCCAAGGGACGCCCAATTTCATATAATAGGACCAATGTCCTATGCGTGAGGGTGGGGCTGCCGTCATCGCGAACCAGGCCGGGACCGGCGCGACGCAAACACCTCCTCCCCCTAAGCCAGGAAACAGACGGATCTGGAGGATCAATGAAAAACAGGGACGCGGACCAGGGAGGGAGTGCCGGCCCCTCCGTACCCAAGGTGGACACCGTCGCCAGGGCGCTGGGAATCCTCGAGTG
>Ga0209536_100015948_pt1 | contig 10699 bp, 4 predicted proteins | sample DeeMarSeWOR28_12_FD_187461 | JGI IMG/M metagenome (GOLD analysis project Ga0209536, IMG submission 187461) | Marine sediment microbial communities from White Oak River estuary, North Carolina - WOR-2-8_12 (SPAdes) (version 2) | ecosystem: Environmental > Aquatic > Marine > Intertidal zone >...
CCAGCGCATCACGGTATGGGACAACATTCCCCCGACCATCAGCATTGACCCGGAGCCACTGGTACTTGAGGCCACGGATCTGGGCGGGGCCAGGCGCTACCGGGCATTGCAAATGATGCAGGCAGCCGTGGAGACAGGTGTCAGCGACAACTGCGGGAGAGCCCCTATCCTGAGCAGCAACGCACCGGAACTGCTGCCTGTCGGCACAACCGAGGTTACCTGGACGGCGAGAGACCGGGGCCCCAATCCGAGTGACGGCCAGGATTATACACCCACGGCCGTACAGACCATTATCGTGGAGGATACCCAGCCGCCGCTGCTGCTTGCCCCGCCGAGCAAGGTTCTTGAAGCGGATACGGCTTTAGGGCTTGCCGCCGCGGCGATTGGTGAGGCGGTGGCGGTTGACCTGGCCGACCCGCAGCCCAAGGTGCTGAACAATGCCCCCCCTGTCTTTAAGCTGGACCAGCGCAGCGAGGTAACATGGACGGCGACCGATGGTTCCGGAAACAGCAGTCAGAAAACCCAGTGGGTGACGGTCAAGACGACAGGTACCAACACCACGCCGGTTGCCAATGATGCGGTGGCGCAGACCCTGACCGCAAAACCGGTGGATATCCGCCTGACGGCGCAGGACATCGACAAACTCGACGGGCGCTTCGACCCGCTGTGGTTCAGCATCGAACAGCATCCGGAGCACGGTGAATTCATCGCCCCCCTGCTTCCCTTCTTCATCTTCGACTATCGCACGCGCGCCAGTGACGGGCTGGGGGATGATTTCGATCCGGTCAACGATAATGTAAGCAACTATATCGTCAACAACTTCTGTGAACAGGGCCTGCAACCGCCGCCGGATTTTGTACACGAGGCCCTGTTCGTCCACGTCACCGATAAGGGTGTTCGCTACGTTCTGGATCAGTACTTCCAGTGTGACCTGGAGAAGAAGGCAGTGACCGGTAACCGCATATCCAGGTGGGGTCGTGATGGCAGCTTTCTGGGGCAGATGCGCTTTGGCCCCAACCCGGAAGATACCCCGAACAACGATGCCTTTGTCATCGATCGCGACGGTTTCCTGTACTTCAACCAGTACACTTCATCAGGCAGTTCTTCCGAGATGTTCCTGGTGCAGTGCCCGGTTGGTCTGGTCGATGGTCAGGGAAGGACTGACACAGATGCGGCCAGCCTGTGTACACGAAGCTGGAAATTCGAGAACAGCACCCATCCGGATGACCTGCTTGATGTACAGAGCATCAGCTATATCCGGGTGGACAGCGAGCATGACGTGGCCTATATCGCCGATCATGATGATGTCTTTGCCTTCGAGCTGCTGGAAAGCGGCGGTGTTCGCTATATTGGCGAGCTTGGGCCCGTGGATGCAAACGGGGTTCTGGATGACTGGCTGGGTGACGCGCCGGGCATGGAGGTGGGCTCCGACGGCAGTCTGTACATCGCCGACAGCCAGTATCACCGCATTCACAGGATCAATCCTGTCACACAGGATAGCGAAGGCAATCTCGTACCGGGAACCTATGCAGGCTGGACCGGGCGCTGTACCTCAAGTGGCAACAAGGCTTGTGACGAAGATCTGAAGCGCAGCCGGGGCTACAGCTGTACCTATGCGCCGAACAGCTGCCGGCTGGATGACGGGCAGCGCTTCGGGGACCTGCAGGGACAGTTCAATGCGCCTAGATATCTGGCCATCGATCCTAAAGATGTACTCTATGTGGCGGATTACGGAAACGAGCGGATACAGCGTTTTTCTCCCGATGGCTCCTTTGCCGGTGAGGCCGTATCCGAGGGCAGTGGCATCAACAAGGGTGACAGGCCCAGTTTTGTACTGGGCAATATGGGCAGGCCGCAGTCACTGTCGGTCAATTCCAGCCAGTTCTTCGTTGTCGATCGCGATGAGCAGTTCGTGCATGTCTTCGGGACTCTCCCGTTCAAGGATATCAGTGATGATGCAGCAACAGTGACCTATGTATCCGACCAAGATTTCCACAGCGCCATTGACCGCTTCAGTTTTAGCGTCAGCGACGGTCTTGCGAACAGTGCACCGGCAATTGTCGATGTGACAGTAGACCGCAATTTCAGGCCGCCGATAGCACTGGGAGCACAGGTCAGCACGGACGAGGACTCGGTGCTGGCAATCACCCTGAAGGGAGACGATCCTGACGGGATCATCGGCGTGGACTTCAATGGCCTGGATGTGCTGGAGTTCAGCGTCACCGGGCAGCCACGCCATGGCACGCTGTACGGAGACGGGGCGGAGTGGACCTATACACCGGATCCTGATTACTACGGAGACGATGACATTCGCTTTATCGTCAGTGACGGTCTGTTTACCTCGAACGAGGCCGCTGTCGAGATCAACGTCATTCCGGTTAACGATCCGCCGGTAGTTACCGTCGAGGCACCGGTGACGGCGGCACTCGGGTTTCCGGTACTGGTTACATCGACCTTTAGCGATGACCCATCAGAAGGTTATGACGGCGAACTGGACTGGGCGGATAGCAACATCGATGTCACCGGCGCGATTGTGGATGACGGGGGTGATAATCCCCGCATCGAAGGTGTCGCCATCTCTCCACCGCCATTGCCCGACCTGGAGGGCCGCAGCTTTGCGGTACACACATACGAGACAACCGGTGTTAAGTCTGTGGAGCTGTGCATCCAGGACAGTGACGGGGGCAGGGGTTGTGATAGCGCCGAGATCAGCGTCGATAAACTGGTCAGTCTGGGCGTGGGCGCCACGGTATTTTCCGGATCACTTGCGGAGGGTGAGGTCCTGCAAACGCAGATTGCTGATGATGCCGATTTCAAGTACCAGGTGACGATAGTGAACGACATGCCATCGGTGGGTAGTGGTCTGGAAGCCTCGGATGTCCGTTTGACCGGAACGCTTCCCGTCGGCCTGCCCATAGGCAATATCGAAATCACCCGGGGGACGTGTTCACGTGCGGGTACTGATCTGAATTGTTCACTGGGCACTCTATCGCCCGGTGATGAGGTTGTCCTTACCGTCAATGCCACGGGATCGGGAGGACTGGTTTTTAACAAGGAGCAGGATTTCAAGGGTGAGGTGACGACGACTACCCCGGCACTTGAAGAGGCGGTGTCTTTCTTTGTCAGTACCGAACTGGTTGCTGATTCATCGGACAGCGACGGTGATGGCATGAGCGATGTCTTCGAGACCACCTACGGCCTGAACAGGAACGTTGATGACTCCGGTGGTGACAGGGACGGAGACGGTCTGACGAATCTCGAGGAGTTTATTCTCGGTACAGACCCGACAGACCCCGATACCGACGGTGATGGCATGCCGGATGGCTACGAGTCCGACCATGGGCTCAGTCCGGTCACCGCGCTGGATGCGAACGGGGATCTCGATGGCGACGGATTGACGAATCTGGAGGAATACCTTGCAGGCACGGATCCGGCAGATGACGAGGATATTCCCACGTTTCTCAAGGGCACCATCAGGACGGCGGGTGATGACGATATTTGCGCGCTGGTACTGGCCAGCGGACGCTTTATGTTCTCCTGCAACCCCACGGGTGTGTATTCACTCGTGGGTCTTCCCCGCGAGCAGAATGGCAGCTTCAAACGCCAGATCTATGCGGACGGATTCTTCCCCAAAGTCGATGTATTGCCGGATTCTGTCATTGAGGGCGTGGTCATGGCACGCGCGGGTACCTGTCCGAAGTACAACACACCGGCGGATCCCGGGCTTTTCCCGGATGCAGCCGGCGAGCGTATCAATATTTCCGGAAAAGTACTGCTGCAGGACACCCAGACACCGATCTGTGCCATGGTGCTGGCGAACGGCCAGTTCATGTTTACCTGTGACGGTACGGGCAACTATGCCCTGAATATACCGCTGGATGGAAACGGGCAATTCAAGCTGCAGGTCTACGCCGACGGCTTCGCACCGACGATCCAGACTTTCGATGGGTTCAGTGCAGTTAACGACGTAAGAATGGCACGGGCTTCTGAATGCCAGTAACTTGAGATATCTTTCGTAACTAGCAGTTTTTACAAGCTTTTAATCCAATGGTCAAAGGTTCGAATCCTTCACGATCCACCATAATCAACTTACAGACTGCATTTTCAGCGCTAACATTTTGCGGGAGCTAGCTAACACTGAGCCTCCGTAAAACCACCAGTTCCGGTTTCTAGTTACCGCGACGGCACACTGTGTCAGCTGCACCAGCCAATCGGGTCAATTCGGCTGACGAGTAGTGCGTTGTCATTCTTCCTGACCGGTGCCCAGCAGGTCCTGTCTGTCCTCGAAGCTTACGCCCGCCGTCCGTAACCAACGAGCAAAGGTACCGTTTCGATGTGGACCCTGACGCGATTGCAAACGCGGTACTTGGCAAGAGGACATGGTCGGTACCGGCACTGACACTGAACATCGAACTGTTCACCCAGCTCCTCTTTTGCGCGCACGAGTATCGAGCACCAGCATCATGTCTGGGTCCACCAATTCAATCTGATGGGGTCTGCACAGTACCTCGCTGCACGATGCATGAAGGGGCAGGATGGGTGAGGTGAAGTCTTATATGTCATTCAAGATCATCAGTTTTTAGCCGTTGTACTCGAGAGGAATGAGAATGCTGCGACATCACAAATGAGAGAGAAACAGAAAAATTCGGTATGGGGGGGCGAACGCCTCGGACTCAGCATGATTATCGCTTCGCTGATTGTGATCATTGTTGCATTTGGCATGCAAGCTGCCCACCAGATCAAAAATGAGGTGTCCGATCTCAGGCATGAGGCAACAAGTCTGGCACGGTCGTTGTCACGTACGCCTTACGATCAGCTTATTTCCCATACGAAAGGCAATCATGCCTCACCGATCCTCATGCATGGACTGGATCATCCCTCATTTGTCTACGTATCCATCATCGACACAGATGGTAAGTCGTTGATGGAAATATCCAGACCCGGTGTTTCTGTTCCGGTGATGTCACCCAGCACCCTGAGTAGCTGGTCTTACGAGCGTGATCTGCAAATCGACGGACTCGACGAGAAGATATATGAATTCAACACGCCTCTGATAGTTGAGGGGGAAGTTGCTGGACTTATCCGTCTTGGTTATGTAAAGCCGGGATTTTTGATTCATACTGGCGATATTCCCTTTTTTGCCGCAATCGCGCTGGCTATTTTTCTCCTGACGCCATTCTTTTATATAGTACTCAATCGTGAGATTCGCCCATTGCGCAAGGCAAGCGCGCAGATAGACAGGCTGATTGCGCAGGATACACTGTCGCGCATCGATATCAGTACCAGTGGTGAGCTGAAGGCATTTATGGGTCACTTCAGTCAGTATGTGGACAAGGCACTGGATCGGGTGCAGCAGCTGGAAAGAGAGCTCTCAGACCGGGAAACATCTGGAAAACTGCTTTCCTACAAACGCATGCGCCTTGAATCGGTAATCCAGTCGCTTCCCGACGCGGTCATGGTGCTCGATGAAGCCGGTAATGTTTGCTTTGCCAATACAAGGTTCAGCACGCTGCTGGGTGTGTCTGTAGAAGATGTCATGGAGCAGAGGCCGGCAGAGTGGTGTGAAAACCATGAGATGGCGGCCTATCTGAATGACTGCTTCCGCCGGTCCTCTCGTAATGTCAATCCCAACACCCGGGAATTCACACTGGGTGTCCCCCCGCAAAAATATATTGCAGTTATGCCATACCCGCTGATCTCGCCAAGGGATCCGGCTCATATCCTCGGTACGCTAGTGCTGCTAAGGGATGTAACTGCCGAGAACCTGGCGAAAGAAGGCAGTAATGCCTTTATTGCGCAGGTCGCACATGAGCTGAAGTCACCGCTGAATGTAATTTCAATGTACAGCGAAACGCTGCAGGGAGGAGGTGATCTGACCGAGGAGTTTCTCGTTGAAGCGGCAAATGTAATCAAGGATGAATCGGAACGTATGACGATGTTGATAAACAATACACTTAATCTGACAAAGATCGAGATGGGTAATATCAATATCAACAGATCAAGGGTAAAAATGAAAGACCTGCTGCAGGATGCATTTGATACCTGCGTACGCAACGACCGGGATAATGACCTGGACTTCAAGCTGGACCTTCCGCCGGAAATCGGCCCCGTTGCTGTGGATAAGGAGCTCATGCGCATCGCAATCAACAACCTGCTCACCAATGCCATCAAGTACAACAAGCAGGGTGGCGTGGTTACGCTGAGTGCAGAGGAAACCGAGTCGTCTGTCAGGATTATTGTCAGGGATACGGGGATTGGTATTGATAGCAGGGAAGTGAAAAAGATTTTTGAAAAGTTCTATCGCTCTGACAGCAGCGAGGTACGCAAGCGAGTCGGGCATGGCATGGGACTGGCGCTTGCAAGAGAAATTGTACGGCTGCATCAGGGGACACTGTCAGTTAACAGTATTCCGAACGAGGGTTCCGAATTTACCATTGAATTCAGCAAGGAAGCAGATTTGCTGAAGCTGGCGGGCTGAACATGAACCGTGTACTCATAGTCGACGACGAACCGCATGTCATCCGGGTGCTAAACCTGGCACTGTCCCGAATCGGGGTGGCGGTGGATGAAGCCTATAACGGTATCAATGCACTCGAATATCTGGAGTCACACAAGCCGGATGCCGTTATAACAGACATTGATATGCCGCGCATGGATGGCAGGACTTTGTGCAACAAAATTGTGGAACTGTTTCCTGACAGGGATTTCCCGATATTTATCATGACTGCACGCGCCGAACTCGAGCACAGGGACTGGTCGCGGAATATCCCGAATCTGACATTCATGGAAAAACCGCTCAGCATTCGCAAGCTGATCAGGGCAATGAATGAACAATTGTCGGTAACTGGCTGACGATGGGAAGCGGAATGCAAGACACTCTATTGAACCGCATTAACTTTGAAAAATATTTCAGGGTGCTTGGTCAGTTGATCCCATCTGCAACTGGATTTGCGGTATACGATATTGAAGGACATCAGCTTGCAGCAAGCAATGAAAGCACTCTACTAGGTCCGGGCATTTGCTTGCCATCAGATAGCTGGATGGTATCCGGGGCCGAAAGTCGCAAACCGGTAAGCCGCAGCCAGCCAGAGCCTGGCATCACAATATTGAAGGTGCCAGTTACCATTCGTGTGGACCAGATGATTGGTGCGCTGCTGGTCATGATTGAAGGTCATGCCGATAATCACTGCACAGACACGCTGCGTGATACCGAGGAATCACTGTCTGCGATTTGTGAATGTATGGTAAGGGAGTGTGAGCTGGGTGTTGAGCTTGATGCCATGGCTAAAGAGCTGGCGGAGCGATACGAGGAGCTCAATCTGGTCTATGAAACCAATGACGAGGTTAGTCAGTTTGAACAGGAAGATGATGCGCTCAGGCATTTGGTCGCTAATTGTCTGGATTACCTGGATGTCGACATGGTTGCGCTGCTGTTCGAGGAACGGGAAAGGATATTCCATGAGTGCGGGGAAGAGCTCGAGCAATCCGAGGGGCATCAGCTAATTCCCCAGCTTTACAGTGAATTGTATGACCGGTTGCAGGACGGCCAAACATGCCTGGTTATTAATGATGTGACTGATTCGCAGAGATCACAGTTTGTCAATGACCTGCCATACAAGATTCTTTGCTGTCCTGTTATCAACAACACCGGCACCTTGCTGGCAATGCTCGTCTGTATCAGGAAGCTGTCTCGTACGGATTTTTACAACAGCGACAGAAATCTGTTAAAGGCAATGTCGAAGAAGATTTCGAAAATTGTCCTGACAAACAATGATTCACTCACTGGTCTGATGAAACTGCATGCGATTGAGAAAATCATCAAAAGAGCGATAGCCACTTCGAGAGAGCAGGGGGTGTATCACTGTTTCCTTAACATCGATCTCGATCAGTTGCAGGTGATTAATGATTCCTGTGGCAGGGAAGCGGGCAATCGGGTCATATCGCATACGGCCCGGTTGCTGAAACGCAATCTTCGGGCAACAGACAGCATTGGCTACCTGAATGAAGGCAAGTTTGGTGTGCTCCTGGAGCGGTGCGAACCGGATAAGGGGTTGCAGATTGCAGAAAATATCAGGCGCATGATCGAGGAGAGCAGTCCGGATTATGGTTACAGTGCTCTTGTCCTCAGGGCCACGGTCGGAGTGGCAGCAATCGGGCCGGATAGCACAGATATTGATGCTGTGCTGGAGTCGGCTGAAATTGCACGTGACAGTGCGAAGGAAGAGGGCGGGAACCGGATTCAGTTCTACAGTAACGGTGATCAGGACCTGTTCAGGCGGAAGGAGCATATGCAATGGGTGAACGAAATACAGAATGCCCTGCGTGATGACCGATTTCGTATCTATTATCAGGATATTCAGTCGCTGACCAATGCGGATGCGTCCTATCACTTCGAAATCCTGTTGCGACTGGAAGATGAAAACGGTGCACTTGTCGGCCCCGGTGCATTTATTCCTCCCGCTGAGCGTTACAATCTCATGCCGGCGATTGACCGCTGGGTTATCGAAAACACCTTCAAACACCTGTCACGACATTTAACCGGCCGGACAACGGCAAACTACCTGGCGGCCATTAATCTCTCTGGCCAGACACTGGCGGATGAGGAGCTCGTGGAGTTTATCGAGGACAGGTTACAGAAATACTATATCGAACCCGAATCTATCTGTTTTGAAATCACAGAAACCTCGGCAATCGGCAATCTGGAGCTTGCGACCGGACTGGTATCCCGACTCAGGTCGATGGGTTGTAGCCTGTCGCTTGATGACTTTGGTACCGGACTAAGCAGTTTCAGCTATCTGAAACAGCTGCCGGTCAATTATCTGAAGATCGACGGTTCATTTGTAAGGCAAATTCTCGAGGACAGGATATCGCATGCCATGGTTTCCTCCATTAACCAGATTGGTCACATTATGCAGCTTAAGACCATTGCCGAGTTTGTAGAAAACGAGGCAATAAAGGAACGGCTAAAATTGATCGGTGTGGACTATATTCAGGGATATGCCATCGGCGAACCCAAACCGCTTGGCCCCTTCCTCGAGTCTATTGCCCGGGAATTGACATCGCAGGCATGCTAGGCCAGTCGTTGCATGATACGCCAAGCAATTGAATTGTGAATTCTCTGTAAAAATTAATTCTTAGTGTAAATTCAAGCGCGGATTTGGATCGGAAATTATCGACTGTCACGTCAACCAGGGTTATCCCATGCGAAGTATAAGCGGCACAATCCAGGCTGAGTCTGTACACACTGTCCATGTGACGTGTGCACATGGTGTTTTAATCTGTTCAGGGATTAGTTCGTGAGCGCTATTGAGGAGGCCATTGCAAATGATGTGCTGTGCGCACGCGTCGGTGTGATGATGCATCTTGCGCCCAGAACCGCACTGGTTGAAGCAAGCTTCATAGAAAGTTTGACTGCAACGGCAGGGGCGTGTTTGCAGCAGGGCGATATCCATCTGGTCCTCGACCTGAGATCGGTTCCGGTTGTAAACAGTGCTGCCCTCGAGGTAATCGCCAACATACGGGATCAGGCCGTTCGGCTTGGCGGCTGGCTCAAGCTCGCGCACCCAAACTCGATTGTGCTCGATATACTGACGATAACCGGGCTGGCAGATTCCATACCCATTATCGATACCGACCCATCAAAACATCATCAAGTAGAGCCCGTTGCAGGTTACAGAAAACTGGGCGAGATCCTTGTTGCCAAGGGGCTACTGTCAGAAGATCGTGTACTGGAAGCCATACAGATTCAAAAGAAGACCAGCGTACGGCTAGGCAAGATCATTATGGACAAAGGCTGGGTCCCGGAGCAGGAGGTTCTGCGAGCGCTCGGTGAGCAACTCTCGGTACCCTTCGTTAGGCTTCGCCCGGGTATCTCTGACCCCGAGATTGCGGCTCTGATTGATCGCAAGACTGCTCTGCGACTGCAGGTACTTCCCCTGCAAAAGGTCAAGGATGAGCTTGCTCTGGCCACAGCCGATCCCCAGGCCATCCCGCTTTTCGACGAAATCGAAACCCGTACCGGCTGCCGGGTCAGGCCGGTCATCGTGCAGCGCAAGGACATCCTCGAGAGTATCAATGATATTTACTCAGGGAATATTGAAGCGCTGGACTTGATCGGGGATGTCGATGATGACTTCGAGGTTGTCGAAACCGTTCTCCCGGATGATTATGCTGTTATTGACGAGCGGGCAGAAGGCAGTCCGATCACCAACCTGGTCAATTCCATTATTCAGCGTGCCATCAAGGACGGTGCCAGCGACATCCATATCGAACCATCGCGCAACAAGTCGCGGGTTCGCTACCGCATTGATGGTGTGCTTTACGAAGTCATCGTGCTGCGAATCGATATGCATCCCTCCATTGTCTCGCGTCTCAAGGTGATGGCCAACCTGGACATAGCCGAACGTCGTCTGCCGCAGGATGGCCGCATACAGGTACATACCAGAGGGCGCACGGTAGACCTGCGTTTCAGTTCGCTGCCTGGTCTGTTTGGCGAGAAGATTGTGCTGCGTATTCTCGACAAGAACCAGTCATTGCTCGATATCAAAAGATTGGGTATGAGCCAGGACAATCTAGGGAAATTCACGTCACTGCTCGGCAACAGTAATGGACTGGTGCTGGTTACCGGTCCAACAGGTAGCGGCAAGACCACTACTTTGTATGCTGCACTGAATCATCTCAATAGCATCGAGAAAAATAT
>Ga0209536_100015949_pt1 | contig 10699 bp, 7 predicted proteins | sample DeeMarSeWOR28_12_FD_187461 | JGI IMG/M metagenome (GOLD analysis project Ga0209536, IMG submission 187461) | Marine sediment microbial communities from White Oak River estuary, North Carolina - WOR-2-8_12 (SPAdes) (version 2) | ecosystem: Environmental > Aquatic > Marine > Intertidal zone >...
CAGATGTCACCCGCCTATGCGCTGCTGGCTGTCGTATCGATTATCATCATTTACCTAAGCCTGAAGAGATTACATCCCGGACAGGATGATTTATCAGACATGGTAAAGGGGGTGCTTTTCCAGCTAACCCGAAACTTACAGGTGATTATCCAGAAACGGCAATCCGATGAAACCCAAGCACGATGGCGGCCCTCCTTTATCGCTATCTCTTCAAATTCCTTCACCCGCCTGGCTCCGTTTGATCTGTTACGCTGGATTTCGCACTATTACGGCTTTGGGACCTTTATTCATTTTATCAAAGGAGGATTGGATCAGGAAACACAAAAGGAATCGAAAACCAAACTGGACCAACTGATTATCCAAAGCAAGGCCAGCGATGCCGGCATCTATGTGGATACTATCATCTCACCCAGTTTTAAAACAGCGATTGCTCAAATTGTACAGATACCGGGTATCTCGGGAATGGAGAATAACAGCATCCTTTTCGAGTTCGATAAAGATGATCCCGGTGAAATCAGTGATATCATTGATGGTTGCACCTTTGCCACTATTGTTGATTTTAATGTCTGCGTGTTAAGATCGTCCGAACGACATTTTGGTTATAAACAACGGATTCATATCTGGTTAACTCCGGGAGACTATCGCAATGCCGGCCTGATGATTCTCCTGGCCTATATCATTATGGGTCATCCGGAATGGAATAATGCTGAAATTGAATTGTATGCAGCTTTTGGTGAAAAGGAACTGAATCGTGAAGTGGCTAAATTGAACAATCTGATTAATCAGGGAAGGATACCTATTTCAGACAAAAATGTTCAGAAAATACCCTGGAACAAAAGATTGAAATCCTATGAAGCTTTGGTCTCAGAACATTCTGAAAACGCAGATTTGGTGATTATGGGATTTTCCATCAACAAAATTGTGGACGAAAAAGGTGAATTTTTCAAGCGATTTGCCGAAGTGAATGATATTTTATTTGTCAGAGCGGGTCAGAGAATTGCCATTGAAGAAGATCTTTCCGATCAAAAAGAAACCAAAAATGAGAGCTGAATTATATGACATAACCGGGTTCAGTTTGTACATCATTTTAATAGGGATGTAAATAGTGAATCGAACTTTTACCTGACCAAACATGGGAGGCTTGAAAAGGAAAAATTGAATTTAACATTCAAAATAAATGATTTCATTTAAACTGATAATTTATATTCTTCAATACTCCCTGCCGTCCAACCGATCCGTTTTATCATTTAAAGAAGATATTCGATACCATAATCATCTTCCGCAGGCACACCAACACTTGTTTTTGTTGAATTAAGGGTTTTAAAAAATGCAAATCTGATAAGCCGGAAGCTGAATGTAACGGCTTATCGGTGCGTTAAGCTGCTAGGAACGCACTCCCTACCATTAAATCCACTTGCAATTCCTTCATCTCTGCTATATAATGAATAATAATCAAAAATAAATGTTAATTAATATACCGGAGTTTCTATGAAATTCAGCACGGCTTTACGGCAACCCACGCGTCGGCGTCTGGAACGTCTGGGAGAGGCGGATATCGTGGTGGGTATTCCCTGTTTTAATAACGATTCCACCTTGAGTCACGTCATCCGCACGGTGGAAGAAGGATTACATCTCAATTATCCCGACAAACGCTGCGTGGTAGTGGTGGCGGATGGCGGTTCGGTGGATGATTCCCGTGAGGCTGGTGATGAGCTGGAATCCAGTCCCTGGATCGAACGGATCATTTGCATATACCGGGGGCTACCCGGTAAAGGCTCGGCGGTACGGGCCATCTTTGAGGCCGCCAACATGCTACAGGCCAAGGTCTGTCTGCTGTTCGATTCCGACTTGCAGTCCATTACCCCGGATTGGGTCAAGCACATGGCAGATGCCATCCTGTCCGACGGAGTGGATTTTGTGGCTCCGTATTACACCCGTTATAAATATGACGGTACGATTACCAATAATATTGTCTATAACCTGACCCGGGCTCTTTATGGCTACCGTGTACGTCAGCCCATCGGAGGTGATTTTGCTTTTTCATTGCCCCTTATAAAAAAATACCTGCCGCGGGATGAATGGGAAACCGATGTGGCACGCTTCGGTATCGATATCTGGTTGACCACCACTGCTATGGTCCATAAAATGAAGATTGCCCAGGCTAATCTGGGCGTGAAAATCCATGATGTAAAAGATCCTGCAGAAGCCTTGGGTCCGATGTTCCGCCAGGTAGTGATTACCCTGCTGTCCATGATGGAGGAAAATGAAGTAATCTGGAAATCAGTAAAAGACAGCAGACCGGTTCCCATTGTGGGGCCTGAGTTGAAAATAGAGCCGAAACCGTTCCAGATTAATGTGAACAAACTGGTAAACGATTTCAAAATTGGTTTTAACAATTATAAAGAGATATGGCGGAAGATAATTGCCCCGGATAACTGGATGGTGATTGAAGAACTGTCGAATAAGGATGAAAAAGAATTCCTATTCAAGACAGAGATCTGGGCCAAAATTCTGTACGATTTGGCGGCCGCATTTCATCATTGGCAGGGCAACCGGCAGGTAATGCTGAGCCTGATGACGCCGCTCTATTTTGCCCGGGTTGCTTCCTTTGTGAACCGCACTATTGAGATGAGCAATGAAGAAGCTGAAGCGGTGGTTGAAGAACAGGCTGAAGTCTTCGAGCAAAACAAGGATTACCTCATCCAGCGCTGGGATATGGATGTTACCTATAATTCCTGAAGCAGGGTATGCGAGATGAGTCAGGTTTTGGGTGGTTTGTTCCCAGGTTTCCCTTCGGAGAAATTATTGTAAAAACGGGTAGTCGGATAAGCAAAATCTATATCCGGGTTTTTCGCAAATTCGCTGAGAATACTTTCCCAGATTTCCTGTTCACTTCCCCGTCGTTTGCGCGGTTCTATCATGTAACGGATGGTAAGCAGTACTCCGCTATCTTTAACAGTCGTATACACGGTGGGGGTAAGGGTGGTGTAGAATACCATATACTTTTTACTGGCTTCCTTAACCCGTTTTTCGGCTTCCGTACTCAGGTGCAGGGCTGATTTATTGGCAATTTCCAGCAGGATTTCCTTGGCTCTTTGCCAGTTGCTTTCAAAGGTAATAAGCACCGGGATTTCATGCCAGATAAACCGGAAACCTTGACTGTAGTTGGATAAAACATCAGTTAAAACCAGACCGTTTGGAACATGTACAATTCGACCGGTGCTCTGCTCTGCATCCACCCAGTTCCCGATTTCCATCAGGCTGAATTTGAATACCCGAACATCGATGACATCTCCCCGGTAACCTCCGATTTCGATACGATCTCCCACAATAAAAGGGCGGCGCCACAGAATAAAGATCCAGCCGGCAAAACTGGCAACCAGATCCTTAAGAGCAATGGCCAATCCGGCAGTGATCAGACCTATGAATGTTGCCAGGGATTGAATCCCAGCGAACCAGACCCGGGCAACCAGAAAAAAGCCCATAATCACGGTGATATAGGTGGTGGTCTTCTGCCAGCGATAGCGATGTGAAACATCTTCGGTTCGTTTCCATATGATCCGCAAGGTAACGGCTCTGACCAGCGCGAGAATAATAACAATGATCACAGAAAGAAACAGTTTGTGCTGAGTCCCCGAGGTGACCCCGATAAAATTTTCGATCCAGTGCGTAATGTCCTGTAGCGGCTTCATATTAGTGGTAAGATTTTATATGCACTTTAAATGTAAGCATTTTTAAGTTGAATTTCTACTTTCCTTTACGATCCCATTTGAGTTGGGGTAATTTGAATACTGCCCCAAACCAGTTTTTTTCTTCCGGGAAAATTCCCTCCTTGGCCAAGCGAACATCCTCTACCGAGTAAAAAGCCTTTGGATTATAGGTTTTAATTAAATTTTCCAGAGTGAGAAGGTCTTTCCGTTTCAGGATGATAAAAATAATTTTAACTGGTCCGCTGGCGCCTTCTCCATCTACGGTGGTAACACCATAACCACTGGATTTTAGATGATTGATAAGTGCTGTTGCATCTTTACGGGTGATGATCCGCAGTACCTGCGCTCCCAGGGCTAGTTTACCCTCCAGCCAGATTCCCACAAAATTCCCGGACGCAAATCCGGAAGCGTAGCCAATATAACAGGCAACATTGTTGAGATTCTTAAAAATCTGTTGAATGGCCAGGAGCCATATGATGACTTCCAGAAATCCCAGAAATGGTACGATAAGTTTTTGCCCTCGCGAAATAAATGCAATACGTAACGTACCGACCGAAACATCTGCAACCCGGGCCAGAAAGATTAATACAGGCAGGATAACCCAGGTATAAACATCTGAGTTTATACTACTCGAAATGACAGAATCCAAAAAAATTATCCTTTCAATTTTTTAATTTACAAGTAAAAAATAAAATATTATTCAAACGACTTATCATATATCGCTTGGCGGATCTTATTCTTTCCTTTTTGTTTTGCTTCATACATAAGATCATCTGCCATTTTAATAACTTCGTCAATAGAATCAGGAACCGTCTGATAGGTTACACAACCGATACTTAAGGTGATTTTGTTGTTTTTTCCTACAGTGAGAGTGGTTAGTTTATCATTGACCCTTCGCAGCACATCCATAGCCTTTTTTTGATCTGTCTCCGGTAATAGAATGCAGAACTCATCACCGCCCATTCGCCCAATAATATCGGTTTGACGGGTTGTCTCACGAATGGATGTAGCGATATTCTGCAAAAGTTGATCTCCGGTGTGATGCCCCATCGTATCGTTAATAGCCTTAAAATTATCCACATCGATATAGGCAAGACTGAAATGATGTTCATACCTTTTTGACCGTTGGAATTCAAGTTCGAGCGCTTCCATGAAGGATTTGGAATTTGAAAGTTGAGTTAAATGATCGGTACGTGAATTCTGCCTTTCCTTGTCAAGGGATTTTTTCAGTGCCGAGAGTAGAACTGCCACAAGTATAAACATTGCCAAACGCATGGTAGCGTTCCAGTAAGGAATAAATGTATGGGCATAGAAAGGTGATGTCAACAGATCTGCTGCTAACCAGGCAATTGAACTAAAAACGGAATAGAGTATCCCGCCAATTTTTCCTGATTTCCAGGTAATCCAGATGATGGGTATTAGATAAAATATTGAGAAACTCAACTGGTAACCGGTGAAATAGTCCACTATGGCAATAAAGAGAATGAGAAGGAAACCGGTTATCCAAATGGGGAGTGATTTTTTCCAGTCCAATTTTAGTCGTTCTTTCATCTAAACAAACGAAAAGGTCTATAAATTCTGACAACGATGACCAAGGAACGAGTCAGCAACCATTATCAAATTTATGAATAAAGATGGTACCTTGTATTTGAAAATAGTATTATAGCCATTTTTTTCTCCTAAAATAATATAGCATAAAAACTAGTATCGTCATCATTACCAGCCAGACCAAGGGATATCCCCAGTACCATTTCAGTTCCGGCATAAATTCAAAATTCATCCCATAAATTCCGGCAATGAATGTAAGAGGTATGAAAATGGTGGCGATGATGGTCAGCACTTTCATGACCTCGTTCATCTTATTGCTGAGGCTGGATAAATATATATCCAGAATGCCGGATACCATATCTCGGAAAGTTTCAACTGTATCGATGACCTGGATGGTATGGTCATACACATCACGTAAATAGGGGAGAGTAAAGCTGCTCACTAAAGGCGTTTCATCCCGGGTTAGCTCACTGATCACCTCCCTCAAGGGCCATATCGACTTCCGCAAAAATATTAATTCTCGTTTTAAAAGTTGCAGATCTTTTACTGTATTCCGATCTGGATTTTCGATGACATTTTCTTCCAGAATCTCAATTTTTTCACCCAATTTTTCCAGCAATATAAAGTAATGGTCTACAATCACGTCGATAATAGTATAGGCAAGATAGTCAGCACCGTTTTTACGCATCCGACCCAGGGGATTTTTTAATCGTTCCCGAATGGGATTTAAAACATCCCCTTCACGTTCTTGAAAAGTAATAACAAAATTATTGCCCACAATCAGGCTAATTTGTTCGTGCTCGATTTCCTGTTTCTGTGTATCGAATGACAGCATTTTCAGCACCACAAATATATAATTTTCGAAGATTTCAACTTTCGGACGCTGATCTGTATTCAGGATATCCTCTAGTACCAGTGGATGTATCTGGTACTTTTTTCCCAGTTTTTCTAAAAGTTTTACGTCATGCAAGCCCGTAATATTAAGCCAGGTGATGGTGGGACTGTCTTTAAAAGGGAAGGCCTTTTCGATGGTGGGTAATACCATAGAATCGATGTTTTCAATATCATAATCAATCACAGCAATAGTGACCTGATCAACCTTTCTTTCTCCCACATGAACCATCGTGCCTGGAGACATTCCTGTCTTTCTGGATTTCCTTTTAATAAATCTGGCTACCATAATACCTCTCCCTTACAGGGCAGTTGAATAGAGACTATGACTTATCTCCTGCAGGTTTTAAAAATTCTTATTTTGACTTCGGTTTTCTAGTGACTGAGCAATTTCAGATAAATGATTTTATGAATCAGCTGCTTTGATAAAACAAATCGTATTATTTTGATTTTGGCAAGGTAATATGCATCGGTTTTACCTTCCATATATCCCGTGCATATTCCATGATCGTCCGATCACTGGAAAATTTTCCTACTCTGGCAACGTTTATGATTGACATTTTCGTCCAGTGATGTTGGTCTTTGTAAACTTTTGTTACTTTATCCTGGCATTTAATATAGGCCTCATAATCTGCCAAAACCAGATAATAGTCGTTCCCTTTGAATAAGGAATCAATGATTGGCTGGAATAGTGCCGGTTCTGAAGGCGAGAAATATCCGGACTGAATCATGTCGATGGCCTTTTTCAGCTCAGGATTATTTTCGTAGTAGTCTCTGGGATTGTATCCAGTTTGTCTAATATTCTGTACTTCCGCGGCAGTAAGACCGAAAATAAAGATGTTTTCTTTCCCCACTTCTTCCCGAATTTCAATGTTCGCTCCATCTAGAGTGCCAATGGTTAAAGCACCATTCAGTGCAAATTTCATGTTACCGGTCCCGGAGGCTTCCATCCCTGCAGTGGAAATTTGTTCCGAGAGATCTGCTGCGGGGATAATCATTTGAGCCTGAGTCACTGAATAATTTGCCATAAATAGCACCTTGAGTTTATCTCCCACCTCGGGATCCTGGTTGATTTTATCGGCAATCGAACTGATCAACTTAATGATAAGCTTGGCCATGGAGTAGGCAGGTGCAGCCTTTCCGCCAAACAAGATCGTTCGGGGTAAAAATGAGGCCTTTGGCTTTTCCTTGATCCGATTATAGAGCGTGATCACATGCAGGGCATTAAGCAACTGTCTTTTGTATTCGTGAATTCGTTTTACCTGCACGTCAAAGAGTGAGTCAACATGAATGTTAAAGTCAAAATGTTTCTTAACACAATGGGCTAATCTCTCTTTATTTTTGCGTTTTACCTGCATCCATTGATTCTGAAACTCCTCATCTTCAGCGAGCACGGTCAGCTCTGTTAGCTGATTGAGATTGGTTATCCAGGAATCACCGATCCGGGACGAAATCAACTTGGATAAAGAGGGATTACTCAGCTTCAACCATCTTCGCTGGGTAATACCATTGGTCTTGTTGTTGAATTTTTCCGGCCATATTTCGTAAAATTCTCTAAAAACTTTGCTTTTTAGAATGTCGGTGTGCAGAGCTGCGACTCCATTTACCGAATGACTCCCCACAATGGCCAGATTGGCCATTCGAACTCTTTTCTCTTTACCTTCTTCGATGATAGATAATTTCTCCAGACGGGCCAGATCTCCGGGATATAAGCTCGTTACCTGATTTAACCAGCGGCGATTAATCTCATAAATGATATGCATATGCCGGGGGAGAAGATTTTCCATCAGTTTAATGCGCCATCTCTCAAGCGCTTCTGGTAGTACGGTATGATTGGTATAGCCGAACGTCTGAACAGTAATATCCCAGGCCTCCTCCCAGGTCAGATGTTCCTGGTCCAATAATATTCGCATTAATTCCGGAATTGAAAGCACTGGATGGGTATCGTTCAGTTGGATCGCTACTTTTTTAGGGAAAAGATGGAATCCCTCTGAGTGGGTTTTTTTGTAGCGCCTTACAATATCCTGTAAGGAAGCTGAAACCAGGAAGTATTCCTGTTTCAGTCTGAGTTCCCGCCCTGCCAGAAAGTCATCCCGGGGATAGAGTACTTTGGAAAGCATCTCGGATTGTATTTTCTGTTCCACCGCTTTGCCATAGTTTCCGGAGTTGAAAAATTCAAGATTGAAATCGCGGGTGGATTTGGCTGACCAGAGTCGAAGATTGTTGACGGTATTGTTCCTGTAACCCGGAATAGGAGTATCATAAGCCATGGCAATCACCTCCTCGGCATCAATCCAGTCGAAATATAAATCGCCATTCTGATGTTGCTGGCTTATCATTTTCCCGTAATATTTCACGGGATAGATATATTCGGGTCGCTCTATTTCCCAGGGATTTCCGTAACGTAACCAGTGATCAGGTGCTTCTACCTGATATCCATCAATAATTTTTTGATAGAAGATCCCGTAATCGTAACGAATGCCATATCCATATGCGGGTAATTCCAGGGTGGCCATGGAATCCATAAAGCAGGAAGCCAGGCGTCCCAAACCCCCATTACCGAGTCCGGCATCCGATTCCATTTCGCTGAGTTCTTCCAGCTGAAATCCCAGTTCGGAAATTGCTTTCTTTACATTGCTATATAAACCGAGATTGATCAACGCATCTCCCAGGAGCCGGCCCATAAGGTACTCCATAGAGAGGTAATACACCCGTTTGGCACCTTTGCGATAATAGGTTTGCTGGGTTTTAATCCATTTTTCTACCAGGCGGTCCCTAACCGCCAGGGCCAGGCTGTCATAAAAATCTCTCTGCGTCGCAGAATATTCATCTTTACAGAGCGAATATAAGAGGTGATTGATAAAAGATTTTTGCAAAGATTTTCTATCCCGACCCTGGAATTCCTGAGTTGAGGGTGTTAACTTTTTCAGGGCAGGGCTTACCTTTCTTGATTCTTTGATTCCATTCTGTTTCAAGTTCACATCTCCTGTTATAATTTTAAGAAGGCCATAATATAGCAGCAAATATATGCATAATCACTGGAATTTTTTTGTATGTTTTTATAAAAATAGGGGATTAGCTATTTATAGGCGGCTTGGTTTTGCTCTCTCGGCTTATCATGAATTGTACACCGAGCAGGATAATAATGTTTAAGATGAGACCAACCAATGCACCGAATTGTTCCTTGTAAAAAACGAATACCTGGGTGACAAAGATCGATATTAAAATAGAGCGTTCAAACATCCGATAAGCTTTGATTCTTGATTTAGGTATTAGCCAAATTCCCAGAAAGGTAAAAATACCGGATACAAAGGCTGATAAAATCTCTGCACCTTCTACAAAAGAAAGCCGGCCACTTTTATTGATGACATCTTGAAAGATTTGCAGGTTTACTATTTTTTCCCACCCCATCCCTTTGAAAAAAATCAGGATGATGATAAATAAAAACTGCGTGATAAATTGAAATAGGAAGAAAGCGATGATCGCATAAGTAAATGCAGGTAAAGCTGCAATTTTTTGATAGACTGACTGGATATAAGCTTTGGTTTTTTGATACAGGTTGTCCGGCGGAATTGATCGGTCTTCAGTTTCCATTAATACCTTTTTAATACTTTCTGCTAAGGGTGCCTGGTAACCGCTTTTTTCTAAATAATCCACCGCTCGTTTTTTTTCTTCAGTGTCCAGATCGTTGATAGCGAGTTCCTCAATTTCCCGCAGGGCATTGAGAAGATATTCCTGGGATGAATATTCACTCCTGCGGTGAATTGCCCTTATAACCAGGTAAATTAGGATAAATACAAGATAGATAAGCGCAACAGATGGTTGAAAAAAATAATCATTGTCCTGGGTTATAAATTTCCCAATTTCGTCGATAAAGGTACCGAATCCGATGCCACCTATAATTGACGAGATGTTTTCTATTGCCCGACCAATAAATGACAACAATAAAAATAGGGAAATGAGCATTAACAATCCGCCCCAAAGCATATGAGCAATATGCAGGGTATCTCCGCCTATCTGAGGATATCCTGTGAGTTCAAGAAAGAGACGGATGACCAAAACCGCTGAAATGGCAGATACCAAAAAATATTCCAGATAATTTACGGCATCGATTCGTCGAAAAAATATTCGGTTTTTTAACATAAAGTATCTTTTTGCCTGCTATTCTTTCAGCTTTATTGTGTTTTGAACTAACCCCTCGGATCGTCTAATCTTTTTTGTCAATGATGGGGACAGGTAGACTGGATCGCAGATGCAAATCCCGTTGCGGAAAAGGAATTTCAACGCCAGAATCCCTGAATTTCTTAACGATGGCGCAATTAATCCGGGATCGGATGCGTTGATATTCATAGGGATTCTCCAGCCAGATGCGAAGTTGCATATTCCAGGATGAATCTCCGAAATTCGAGAATATTACTTCTGGTTTGGGCTCCTTAAGAACATCCGTACTCTCCTGGGCGACCTGTTCCAGTGAGTTGATCACAGTGTTAAGGTCAGAGTTATAAGAAACTCCGACCTCGACATCTAACCGGATTTTGGGATCACCATGG
>Ga0209536_100015950_pt1 | contig 10699 bp, 11 predicted proteins | sample DeeMarSeWOR28_12_FD_187461 | JGI IMG/M metagenome (GOLD analysis project Ga0209536, IMG submission 187461) | Marine sediment microbial communities from White Oak River estuary, North Carolina - WOR-2-8_12 (SPAdes) (version 2) | ecosystem: Environmental > Aquatic > Marine > Intertidal zone >...
GTGCCCTGAAGGATGACTTATTCATCCTGAGGAAATGCCCTTGGCCTGCTACTATACGATACGAGGACTAGATACAAGGATTAACCATAAGAAAGGAGGTGATTTTTATGGAAAAGTCAATAGGCAGTATTTTAGTCGTTGATGATGATGCAACGATCCATGAAAGCTGTGGTCGGGTACTTCGTGAAGCCGGTTACCGCGTGGATACCGCATTCACTGGGGAGGGGGCATTGCAGAAATTAAATGAAAACTTATACGATCTTATCCTCCTCGATATAAAGATGGCGGACATGGACGGGATTAAAACCCTGGAAGAGATGAAGAGAAAGACCCCGGATATCAGTGTCGTCATGGTTACGGGATATCCCTCCATTAAGACTGTTCGCGACTCTATGAGGTTAGGGGCATTAGATTATCTGGAAAAACCTTTTACCCCTTCAGAACTGCTTACTACGGTAGAAGAGGCCATTGGACAGAAAACGAGCGATCCAGAAATGCGGAAAAAAACTGAAGCATTACAGAAGAGTGGACCGGTAAAGCTTACGGCGGCATCAGCTATGCGTCCTAAACTTGTTATGTGTGACCCTTCTGCCAGCATTAGAGAAGTGGCCAGGATGATGATCGATAGCAATGTGCGATCGATACTGGTCAAAGAAGATGAAAAGGTCACCGGTATCATCGTAGATAAAAACATCTTGCATATTACTGCTGAGGGTAAGGATTCCACCAACATTAAGGCCGCCGATATAATGTCCTTTCCTCTCGAGTGTTGTGATAGTGATGACAGTCTTGAAAAATGTATGGTGTTATTTGAAGAAACAGGGCACTCACGTTTAGTGGTTATGCATGATGGAAAAATTGCTGGTATATTACTGAGAAAGTTTGCAGAACGCTTTTTGCGTCTATCCACTAAATTTTCCCTGGCAGCAATCTCTCAAACGCCGAGGTTCAGAACATCGAGGTGGTGATGTCAATCTGTTAATGAGTGCGTAGTGTGGCGAGATCCGCTGCTCCAATGATTTCGTTGATATTTTTTGTTAAATGGGATAAAGATTTGGTTGTGGAGAGAAAACTGTAAGGGGAAATGCTCCCGGGCAGCTGATCCGCTCAATGCTATCAGTTATCGAATTATTGTAATGATGCTAAACCGTGCAAGAAAAAAAGAGGAGAGCAAGATTATACTGGTCGTCATGCTTGTAATACTTGTATGCGCTCTTACCTATTACAACCATGCCGTCTTAAGAAGCGGAACAGTTTTCACGCACTTTTATTACATTCCAATTGTCCTGTCATCAGTATGGTGGCAAAAAAAGGGTGTTGCCGTAGCCCTTTTTTTGTCGGCAATCCTGATTGCCAGCCACCTCTTTTTGAGACTTGAGGCGGAAACCTCCAATGATTTTTATCGTGCTCCGATGTTCTTGCTGGTTTCGATCGTTGTTGCCGTATTAAGTGAGCGTCTAAAAAAGGAAGAAAAGATAGCACGAGCGGGTGAGCAGCGTTTTCGCAGCCTCGTTGAAAGCTCACTGACCGGCTTTTCAATTATCCAGGATGGTACAGTTGTCTATCAAAACCATGAACAACAAAAACTGCTTGGCTCTTTGCCGAGGCCGCCTAAATTCACCGATATCGAACATGTCCATCCAGATGACATTAAAAAAGTCACTGCATTTTACCGGAGCATTGCTTCTGAAAACTTTACAACGGGAGAAACGGATTTCAGGTTTTATCAAGAAGATACAACTGTTGGAAAACCGCACATGCGTTGGGTCCACTGTCGTGCTGTTGCTATAGATTATCAGGGGAGAGAGGCGGTATTAGTCAACATGATGGACATTACCAAAACAAAAGAGATGGAACATCTCCTGAGGATTCAAGATAAAATGACCTCTCTGGGGCGTGTAACGGCAGGCATCGCACATGAAATCAGGAATCCACTTTCAGGTATCAATCTCTACCTAACTACCTTGGAGAAGATCTACGATAAAGAGGGAAGTGCAGATAAGGTGAAAAGGATTATAGAGCAGTTACAATCTGCTTCACACAGGATTAAGTCCGTCATTAAAAGAGTTATGGACTTTTCTAAACCAACAACGCCAAAGTTTTTTTTAATAGATATTAATCAACCTATTGAAGACGCCTATAAACTGTCTTCGGTGACTTTACGGAAAAGCGGGATTGCAATTGAAAAATGTCTTGCCGACAATCTGCCGCTGATTCTAGCAGACCCGCGCATGATTGAAGAAGTCATCTTGAATTTAATGACTAATGCAGCGGAGGCTTTACAACAGGTGGACGGGCTGAAAATTATAGAGGTTATCTCGTCAAAGGAAGATAGCAATCTTCTTATTAGTGTCGCTGATTCAGGTCCTGGCATACCACAAAATCTCATGGGTCATATATTTGATCCTTTTTATACCACTAAAAATGGTGGTACCGGTATAGGCCTGAGTATCAGTCACAGGATTATTAAAGACCACGGTGGATCGTTGAGTATCACCGTAAGTAAATGGGGTGGAGCAGAGTTCGTAATCAAACTTCCTCTGAAAAAGGGTTAAAAGACAATGGTAAGCTACTCTATATATATAGTTGATGATGAGCCAACCATACGGGAAAGTGCATCCATGTGCCTGGAGCCTGACTATACCGTTAAAACCTTTTCTGACGGTAAGACGGCAATGCGTTCCATCAAGGATAATCCCCCAGACCTTGTCCTTCTTGACATAGGGTTGCCGGATATGAGTGGTATAGAAGTACTTAAACTAATCAAAGATCTACAGCCTGATATCCTTGTCATTATGATAACCGCTTTTGAAGATGCTGACACCGTGATTGCGGCCATGAAGATTGGCGCTCATGACTACTTGGTGAAGCCCTTTGAAATGGATAGCCTGCAAATAACGATACGAAATGCCCTTGACACGATTCGCTTAAGGAAAGAGGTTCAGAACCTGCAGGAAAAGTACCTTATGGAAAATCTTCCCTGTTTCGTGGGCGAAAGCAACCTTATCCAGGATGTAATGCAGTTAATAGAGATGGTAGCAAAAAGTCCGGATACGCCCATACTGATTCTTGGTGAGACGGGAACGGGTAAGGAATTAATAGCCAGCTCTATTCACTATAGAAGCCCCCATTTTAAGGGGCCGCTCATTACGGTAAATTGTGCTGCCATTCCGAAGGATCTCATTGAAAGTGAGCTCTTTGGATATGAAAAGGGTGCGTTCAGTGGGGCAAGTGAATTGGGTAAAAAGGGCTTAATCGAAGAAGCCGCGAATGGCACCCTCTTCCTTGATGAGGTAGGTGACCTCAGTATAGCGGCTCAAGCCAAGCTTCTCAGATTTCTTGAAGAAGGTCAATTCTACCGGGTTGGCGGAACAAAACAAGTCAACATTCAAACCAGAGTAGTCTCGGCAACCAATAAGAATCTTGGTGAGATGATAACGGAAAAGCTGTTCAGAAAGGATCTTTACTTCCGGCTGGGTGTTATCAAGCTGCAGATTCCATCCTTACATGAACGTCCTGAGGATATAATTCCCCTTGCAAAACATTTCATCTGCGAGTTTAGCAATAAATTTGGCAAGAAAGTGGAACGGCTGGAATCTGATGCTGAGAGAGCTCTAGTGGAGTACAGGTGGGAAGGCAATGTTCGTGAGTTAAAAAACATTATTGAACGAGCTGTGTTAACGAGCAAAAAACCCGTATTGACAGCGCAAGATCTTTTGATAGATACAGCAGATGAGAAAACAATCAAAACACAAACAAGTGCAAAAACCAACTTACCACCAGTAACCCATGCAGGTATTGACTTGCCCGCAATCCAGGAATCATTAGAAAAACATTATTTAGAAGAAGCACTTAAACTGGCTAAAGGTAACGAGAGCGAAGCAGCAAAACTTCTTAACCTGAACCGCCATACCTTTCACTACCGTAGAAAAAAACTGAACGCTCAGTGAATCCCTCATAATTGAACCTCTACCCCACTAACGTGTAATTCTTCTCTATTTCCCCCATGGCTGTTAATTACCTGTAATTGTCTGTATTAGTTAGTACTATTTAGCTGGATCCCTTTCACTGCGAAATTTTTCTCATAGAGAGTGCGCAATTCTTCTCAACTTTTCTCTCCCGCAACTATCTCTCCTCCCCCTGCAATTCTAACCATCTGAATTATAAGGGTTTATTTTGACCGCCCCTTCTGGCACCTTTTATGCTCCTAGATAGTACGTAAGGTACCATATAGGTATTTGGTCCTTACCGCTAAGGGTTATCAGATGGGGTGCCACTACCGGAGATTCATTACTTATACAGAGTATCATTCAAGAAGGGGGTGAGGAGAGTGGAACACAAATACCTTCAAGAACATGATGAATTCTTTCAAAGAATTATAGGAGTTGTGATTTTTGCTGTTATTGCTTTGCTCTCTATAACAGTAATTCTGGCGATTATTTGGGATGTACCCCTGGGGCTGGAGGGTCAGTTAGTGATACCGTGACAAGATTCCCCTGCTTGATTGTGGAAAAGCAATTCTTTTTCGCACTATTCATGAGAAACAGCGTCCACTGATGCACCATTGACCGTATAACAGCAAACCATACCTTACGTTATCATAATGATGGGGGCAATCATGAAGAGAATTCTTATTGTAGACGATGATGCAGCCATTCGCTGGCTCTACAGCGAAGAACTTAGTGACGAGGGATATAGGGTATTTACTACTAATAACTATTCTGAGCTTGAGCATGTCATCAGTCAACACAAGCCAGATCTGATACTATTCGACATCAGAACAGGTAAAATGGGCGATTTTGATGTGCTTTACCATGTCCGGGAATCAGAGCCTGACATACCAATTGTTTTGTGCTCCGGCTGTCCCGAGTTCCCTGCCCATTTTAAATCCTGGATTGCCGATTCCTATGTCGGCAAAAGCTCCGATGTGAGTGGGCTTAAAGAGCACATTACGGCTGTACTCAGGGGAAAAGAGGCCAGACGTAAAACGCTGCGCAGTCCCGATAGTAAAACGAACTATTTCCCTGACAAACAGCATGGAGGAGAAGCCTTTGCTTAAGGTAGAAGCTAGGAAAAACAATTACCGTTACTTTCCATGAAAGGGTTGATCATGAAAACGTCAGAAAATAAAAAAAGAGTTCAATCCATAGAGATTAAAATAGAGGCGGGAGCATGCTCCCCCCAGGGCAAGGCTCAGGAGATAGCAAACGCTTTTAGATATGAACTGTCGAGGCTTGAGCAGCAGGGAATCACGTCATATGACATGACCACCGTTGGCTGTCGGGGCCTCTGCTTTAAAGCCCCTCTGGTTGAGGTAACAACTCCCGTTGCAGGAACCATCCTCTACCAGCGGGTTAAATCCATAGATGTTTCTCAGATTGTGCGTGAACATATCCTTAACGAAAAGCCGGTGGCTCACCTTCAAGTGGAAAGATGCTATCAGCCCTTTTTTTCCAAACAGGAGCGAAGGGTGCTTCGCAACTGTGGTGCAATAGATCCATCTGATATTGAAGCATATCGGAAGAGAGGGGGATACGCAGGTTTGGAAAAGGCCATCATGACGATGAAGCCGGAAGAAGTTCTCAAGGAAATCAAGGATTCACAGTTGAGAAATCGGAAGTCACATGCTGCTTACACAGCTGAGCAACTGGATGACTATCGAAAGGAGGCACTGCATCCTAAATATCTTACCTGTAGTGGAGAGGATGAATCCTCTGAGGCGTGCGTTACTCCGGCCCTCATGGAGGGGGATCCTTTTAGCATAATTGAGGGCATGACTATACTAGCGTACTGTATACCGGGTGTTACTAAGGGGTATATCGTTCATGACAGCAAGGTGCATCCCCTCGTCCTTAAGAGAATGGAAAACGCTATCAGGACGGCCCGGGAAAAGGGTTATTTGGGGGGACGAATTATGGGTTTGCCATTCGGGTTTAATCTTGAGCTTAAAGCTCATGACGATGAATTGTCTCCGGGAGGATCGTATGCCTCTTGTAAAGAATGTGCTCAGCTACTGGGAACACGGATGGTTAGTGCCGGTGGACGGGAAGCATTGTATGAACATGATGCTGATTCGACAGACCAGTATGGCAGCATTTTTAATGCTGAAACCTTCGCAACCATTCCGCTTATTTGTGCCCGGGGAAGCTCATGGTTCAAAGCAGTGGGAACTGCTGACAGCCCCGGCACCAAAGTCTTTTCGCTGGTAGGTAATGTGAAGCAGCCCGGATTAGTGGAGGTAGCCTGTGGAACAACGCTTGCTCAGATACTGGAGCTGCTTAATAACGATCCTCATGCAGTTAAAGCCTTCATACTGGGGGGGCTGGGAAGCGCATTTCTTCCGAAAGACTTCCTTAACCTCCCCTTAACCCACAGTAAATTGGAGGATGCTGGAAGTGGTATCGGTTCCGGCAGGATACTGATTATAGATCAACAGCACAGCATCTTCGATATAACCCGTTACGCTGTGGAGAAAGAAATTAATAGATCTCCCGGGAGCAAACTGCCCTGTAGTGAGGTATTAAAGACGATTTTACTCTTACTCAATAAGGTGCCGTCAGGTCTCACTCCGGGAGATCTATTAATCCTCAAAAATACGGCAGAAAATTTAATGAAAAATGCACGGTGCGATTCCGTGAGGCTGACTGCTTCTCCGATTCTATCAGGATTAAAGTATTTTGAAGAAGAGTTTAACGGCCATCATTCGCTGGAAATAGCACAACAGCTTTCGTAAGGTGACAGGAATGAAGAGGGAAGAAAGGGGTAACCGGTTCTTTTTTATCCCCTTAAGAGCTAAAATTTCAATAGGGTTTATCCTGGTGGTTGTGCAGGAGGGATTCATTTCAACGATGAGCTTCAGAAGACAATAGACATTACCAGTAAGCATCAAGATGTAAGTGCTTACATCAAACAGGGAGGTGCTCATGCATTACGTTACCGTAGTAAAAGCTTTGAAAGGCAAGTACTCTGCTTTTGATCACGGAAGGTACACCCTCGAGTATGTTCAAGACAAATGGACGTACCCTCTCATCGGAAAAATTTATGCTTTCCAGGATTATGAGCATGCGCTGCGGTGGTCTTCCGATTATCACGGAGTTACTATCTGGGAGGCGGAAGCCGAGGTTTCGAAGAACGGAAACTGTATGATGTGCAGTGAAGAAAAAAAATACTTATGGGTTTTTTGGAAGTGGTATTCGGTTTTTTTGGCAGGCAAGACAACAGGACAACCACCCCACCTGCCCACTGCATTTACACCCAATGGAACGGTGCTCTGTAATAAACTAAGAATCACTAAAAAGTACAAGGAATTATAATAAGGATGAGAGGGGGGGGTTATCATGGCGTATGCTCCAGTAATTAAAGTGTTAAGGAATATGCATTCAGCTTTTGATCACGGTGCGGCTACCTTGGACTACAGTGCCAATCAGTGGACATCACCTTCGGTTGGCAAGATTTATGCTTTTCGGGATCTGGAGTCAGCATTAAGCTGGGCAGTAGATTTTCCCGGAACTTCTCTCTGGGAGGCAACAGCGGAAGTGATTACGGCTGAGGATTGCATGGTATGCACTAATGTGCATTGCGATCTGTGGGTATTCTGGAAGTGGTACTCACTCCTTCTCAATAAATCAGTCTACGTGCTCCCGGGGTGGATTGCGGCTGCTTCTACACCTAGTGGAACAGTGCTCTGCAACAGGTTAATGATTATCAAAAAGCTCAAGGATATGTGAAGCATGAGGTGCCAGCGTGGATCATATAAGGTTCTCAAATATCTATAAGTATCTAAGCACTTCTTTAAAAGTCAGGACACTCCTCTCGTTCCAGTGTGTAGTCATTGTGGGGGGATTGATTGCCCTTACACTGGGTATACTTCTCTACAATAGAACCATACTGCAACAAGCACAGGATAAGGTGCAAATTGATCTCAATGCTGCCCGTATGGTGTTTAATCAGGAAATAAAATATATCGAAACCATAGTTTCCCTGACGACTGAGCGTTTCTTTCTGAAAGAGGAACTCAGTAAAGGTCAATGTGAACAGGCAAAAAATGAGTTAGAGAGAATACGCATGAAGTACGGCATGGATTTTCTTGCTCTTACTGACTCGGAGGGTAGAGTGCTTCTAAGGACGCGGAATGCTTATGTGAACAATGACAACCAGTCAGATGATGAGATGATTTGTGAGGCTATGCGGGGAAATACTGTCTCGGGGGCACAAATTATTCCTCAGGAAGAGCTATCAAAAGAAGGAGATGACCTGGCAGCGCAGGCAGTGATGCCGGTTGTCCCCACGATTAAAGCAAAACCACGGGCATCAGATCGGGAGACCTCAGGTATGGTTTTGAAGGCTGCTGTGCCTGTTGTAGGTGAAGAGGGAAATCTGTTAGGTGTGCTCTATGGAGGGAAGCTGCTCAACCGCAACTACGCCCTTGTGGATCGCATCAAAAGTACTGTGTTCGGAGAAGTGCAGTATCGGGGAAAGGAGATAGGTACTGCGACAATTTTTCAATGGGATCAGAGGATCTCCACCAATGTGAGAATAGAGGATGGAAATCGTGCCATCGGTACGTGCGTTTCCTCTGAAGTGTATGAAAAAGTTTTAGAAGATGGTCTGAACTTTATCGGCCGTGCCTTTGTCGTTAATGCGTTGTATATAACTGCCTACGAGCCAATACGAAATGTCAAAGGGGAAATTATCGGAATGCTCTATGTGGGCACCCTGGAACAGCCCTTTGTGGATATTAGGAATCGGATAATTTACGCTTTCATGGGAATAGCCCTCGTCGGGGTCCTCGTGAGTTTTGCACTGAGTGTATTCCTCACCAGGAGTATCACGCAACCTATTGAGAAACTGCTACAGGCAACCCGTGACATTTCCAAAGGCCAGTTCCCCTCCGAAATATCCATTCGTTCAAGGGATGAAATCGGACATTTAGCCAGTTCTTTTAACCAAATGTCTAACGATCTCCGGCATACTATGCTGGAGAAGGATGCTATCAACAAGCGTCTCAAAGATTTGAATAGCCGTTACCTTGGATTGTTAGGATTCACCACTCATGAACTAAAGCAGCCCATTGAAGTGCTCAATGGCTATCTTATAATGTTGCAACAGGAATCAATCGGCAAGCTTACTACGGATCTTCAACGTGAAGCAATTAGTGATATGCGAGCAAACGTTAGCCTCATGACGGATATGATACAAAAATATCTTCAGCTTTCACAGATCGAGAGTGGGGAACTCTCTGTAAGTGTGAAGGAAACCCATATTTACTCGGAAATTATACAGCCCATCCTGAAAGGAGAACAACAACTGATAGATATGAGAAAAATGAGGCTTGCATATGAAAATCGAGAAGCAATCGAAACAGTAGTGCTCTCGGTCGATCCTACACTCATCAGAATAGTTTTCAGCAACCTTATCGATAACGCGATCAAATACGGGCAGAAGGAGGGGACTATCACCATTGGATACCAGGGCGACAATGGATTCCACCGCTTTCATGTAAAAAATGATGGTCGTGGTATTCCGCAGCCCCATCTTAAGGGCATATTTAAGAAGTTTGCGAGAATTAACGAAGGGAATACCGCCAGAGTAACCGGTACAGGACTTGGGCTCTACAATACCAAAGAGATCATTAAAAAACATGGGGGAAAGATTTGGGCAGAGTCGGAAGAGGGAAAGTGGGCAGATTTCATTTTCCTCATACCCAAAGCTCATTGAGTTCTAGAGGAGCTGCACATACTAACCTCATTTACAAGGAGGAATTACCATGAATAGAAAAAAGAAAATTCTGGTTGTGGAGGATTATCCCGGAGATCAAAAGATGATTTCTATGGTCCTGGAAAAGGAAAATTATGAAGTCATTACTGCTATGGATGGGAAAGAGGGCGTAGGTAAAGCACGACAGGAAAAGCCTGATCTCATTATTATGGACGTTATGATGCCGGAAGAGGATGGTCTCGATGCATGCAAGACGTTAAAGACTGACCCACAGTATGCACATATTCCCATTGTTATCCATACGAGCATTCAGGACAGTCCCATTATTCTTCGTGAAATTCAGAAGGTCACCGAGTCTCCCTACGCAGATGCCTATATTGATAAGCCCTGTGACCCTGAGGTGCTTGTTAAAATAGTCAAAAAGCATCTTGAAAAGTAGTTGAACTCTAAATGATGAGTGATAGTGATTTAAGCTTTTCAACCACTTCGCCCGGAAATGTCCCAGCTACTGGTATGCGTTGACTACAATTTTTCTAAAGGTGCTATCAGGTACGCCTAAAAAGGGGGTTATTGCTATGAATAAAATGTTACCGGTTGAGAAACCATATCACACAGAGGCCGATTACAGTGCTCTCATACAAGATGGAGCTAACTTTTTATATAAATATCTGAAAGTCCTGCCTGTCGATTTAGGAATCCTTTTGGGAAGCATTGGTGGTTTAATAATAAGTGGAATATTAATGTTGGTAGGGTTATTCACCGCCTTTGCTCTTTATACATTTGTGAATTATGGTTTATGCTATTTTTTCTGGCATTGATCTTTGTTGTACTCTACCGAATTCATAAATTATCTGTACACATTTTTTCCAACGCTGTTGCAAAAAATATACACGTGGAAGCACCCGTGACTATTGCAGTATTGTGTCCAAAAGCAAATTGTTGTCCTAAAACAATGTGATAACTCCCTTGTCTCTAGGCTGGC
>Ga0209536_100015951_pt1 | contig 10697 bp, 8 predicted proteins | sample DeeMarSeWOR28_12_FD_187461 | JGI IMG/M metagenome (GOLD analysis project Ga0209536, IMG submission 187461) | Marine sediment microbial communities from White Oak River estuary, North Carolina - WOR-2-8_12 (SPAdes) (version 2) | ecosystem: Environmental > Aquatic > Marine > Intertidal zone >...
TGGTAGATGGTGCAGTAGGGCTAGCTCTATATATATTGGGATGAACTTGGGGTGTGCTAAAGCGCCCATATGAGTATCGATATGGGTCACGTCAATACCTGCATCCAGAGCACGTTGGAGTTGAGCTCGCAACTCGATCTGTACAGCCTGGGGATTGCCATGCGCTTGAACCTGGTGGGCCCGGTGGTGAAAATAACCAGATTCGTCAATTAATCCAGTAGCAGGATCACGCGTCGAGAGCGGTCCCCAGCGGTAAGTGTTCCATTCACTGGTCAGGGTTAGGTGCACACCTACATCAGCCTTGTGATTCTGTCTGCAATAAGCAGCTGCCTGATTGAACCAGGGGCAAGGTACCATTACTGCTCCAGATGAGATCGAACCGAATTCGACCAGATCGGCAAAAGCTGTGATGGTCGCTTGACACATCCCAACATCGTCGGCATGGATGATCACGACGCGATCATTTTTGTCGAAGCCAAGTTGTATCAGGAGAGGATTGGGGTTCATCTGTCAAACCTCAAGCGGCAATCGATGGTATTGGGGCTTGCGCCGTGTTCTGGTCGGTGATGATGGCATAGTCCGGATGACTTTGTAGCAAAGTTGCAGGGTAATCAACGTCTTCTTCGCCCAGTAAGGCAATCCGCAAGATCGTGCGCTGCCAAGTTCCCCCCTGGCAGTACAGCCGAATTCGTCGGGCTGCCAGGATATCCCTCATACCCAATGTAACCGCCATCGGCGGCAGGGCGGCTGGGTTTCCTCCTGTAGCCCGGATGCTGTTCATCACAACAGTTTCCGGAGCCAGGGGTACGATGCGGGTCAACGATCCCCGGAACTGGTCAGGCGTCAGCTTATACCATCGGGAAATGGGCGGCTCGTTGAAGGCTACGTGCCCGTGGTAGCCGATGCCCCCATAGCAGGTGTCGATGCCTCCCAAATCTGCAATTTGCTGACTGACACGATCCAGGTTTCGAGGGTCGGGGAAATGAATCTGCTTATCCGGGATGCGTAATGCAGGATCAAGTTGAGCGAACACTTCCCGCCGCATATAACCCTCAAAGCTGAGCGGATGGTCCAATGATAAGGATCGACCTTGCCAATCGAGGTAATCATCCATATTGAAGGTATGCACGTTTTGCCAGCTAATACCTTCCCGGTTGCAGATCTTCACCAGCAGTGGGTATTGTCCGATTGGACCAACAGGCAAGATTAAACGCGTCGGCTCTCCAACCTGATTACGCGCTTTGATCTCATTGGCGATGCTGCGGGCAAAGTGCAAATACAGGCTTTCCAAATCTTGAACGATCTCTAAAGGAACTTTGCTATTTGCAGCCAGTTCTTCAACAGGAATGGAAAGGATTTGATCCAGGTGCTCGTTTGGCATACTATCATCCCTAGGCAAATTGGGGCAAGAACTCTGCAAAGGTGAGCAAGAAATCATCCAAGATAGCCCGAGCCCGGTCTATATCATTAATCATGGGATCCAAGAGCAGCGCTTGTAAAGCTAATTGCCGGTCTCCCTGTACGGCTGCATCCACTACTAACGAGCTTAGTGCCAGTTCACGGCGGCATAATTCAGCGATTCCTTCCGGCAGCGGGGGACATCCAATTCCCTGAATTCCAAAACTGGAGATCATACCGGGTACTTCCACGATCGCGTCGGCTGGCAAGTTGGGAATCAACCCGTTATTAGGCAGGTTGACCTGTTGATGATAGGCGTTAGTGTTGAAAACCATCGCCTCAACAATCTCTGGTACTCCCTCACTGATCGCATCTCGAAGTTCATCGACGGAGCGTTCTCCAGCGACAATGGCACGGGCTTGTTGCCAGCGATCGGCACGCCGCTGTCGATTTTCGGTCCAACTCTGCAATTTCAGGTTGTACTTCTCCCAGGGTTTGGTTGAAGGATCATGGGTCCATGCCAGGAACTCAGCCATGTGACTGTCACCGGCGGTAGGCATCAGCCCGAAGATCTCTAAGATTTCACGGCTCAGCGGCTCGAAATCGCGCCTGAAACCATGTAGCCAGCGTTGACGCAACAGTGGGTAAAGATCCTCACCCGTCTGTTTGTCACGGATATCATAGACCCATGAGAAATGGTTCAACCCAGCGGCTTTGATGTCTATGTATGCATAACCCTGCACAATTCCCAATAACAACTTCTGAGCATTACTGTAGTCCGTGTGGACATGGAAATCATCTGGGTATTCCAGACCCCAGCGATCAGCCAACACTGCTCCAGCCATCGCATAAGCCCAATTCAACTGGTGGCATAAACCTACTACTTTGATGGTGGTGTAGCGTGCCACCGCCCAGGTCAATCGGATCATGGGATTGGTGAAATTGAGAAACCAGGCGTCAGGACATAGCTCTTCCATATCCCGAGCTATTGACAGGATCAGGGGTGCATTGCGAGCGGTATGGGCAAAAGCACCCGGACCGCTGTTTTCAGCATAGGGCTGCCGGACCCCATGTTTGAGAGGTATCTGCCAATCCAACTCCCAAACATCTTCACGCGGACCGACCTGAACCGAGACGATTACAAAATCCGCCCCGGGTAGCGCCTGCGTGCGATTCGGCGTGCTCCAGATCTTCATCCCCGCGCCCCAGGCTTCATTCATTTTTTCAGCGAGTAGGGTGATGATTTCCAAACCAGCTTCATCGATGTCGACCAGAACAATCTCTGATCCACGCAAGCGGTCGCTACGGATAATGGTAGCCAGGTTGCTCAAGCCAAAGACAGCACTGCCGGCTCCAATGCAAACGATTTTTGGAAGTTTAGCCATGAATTGCCTTGTATAGTCAAATCGATAGAGCAGGTTTTTGTGTTTTACTTCATCCCGGTGGTGGCAATTCCAGTGGTAATATTGCGCTGCAGTAAGGCAAATACAAACGTAATTGGCAGCAGAGTCAATACAGTCATCGCCAGGATCAGGTTCCACTGCACGTTCAGCTCACCCTGAAAGGAGTTGAGTCCGACTTGCAATGTAAAAAACTCGCTGCGGCTCAGCACGATCAGCGGCCAGAGGAAGTCATTCCATCGCCACATCACAGAAAAGATAGTCAAAACAGCCAGAGCCGGTTTCGACAGCGGTAGGATAATCTGCGAGTAGATGCGCCATTCACTGGCTCCATCCATGCGGGCAGCATCCAGCAGTTCATCCGGGATTGTCAGCATGTACTGGCGCAATAGGAACAATCCTGTGGGTGTAGCAGCTGCCGGTACAATCACTCCCAGTAGGTTGTTGTTCCAATTAATCGTGGTGATGACCAAGAACACCGGCACCAGGATCACTGACAGAGGCACCATGAGTGTGCTGAGCATGATAAAAAAGATCGCCTCGCGGCCTTTAAAATGATATTTCGCCAATGCGAAAGCAGCCATGCTGTTAATCAGCAGCGTCAACAAGGTCGCGAAGATGGTTACAATGACACTGTTTCTTAGATATCGGGCAAAATTGAAAGATTCTACACCCTCGATATAGTTATCCAAGCTAAAGACTACTTTCTCAATGGGTTCACGTTGATCGATCGGCACCTTAATGATCTCGTCGGGGTTTGCAGGATCGATTAATTGAGATTCCAGGCCAATGCGGCGCACCTGTGCTAATTCAGCTGTTGATCCATCTTCAAGGGTGACCTCAAAGAGGGGTAGTGGGTCTTCATATCCCTCCACTACGACAGTTTCCTGGCGGTAGGGCAATAACCGAGGTGGGAAGGTAACAATTTCAGCCTGCGTCTTAAATGATGAGAGCACCAGCCAGATTACTGGTCCAAACATCAAAACTGTACCCAGGAATAGATAAAAGTATGTGATGATATCTGTAAAATGTAATTTCTTTGTGCCCCGTGTTCGTGTCAAGAAGGATGTGATGGTGCTCATAGTTCCTAGACCTCCTCTCGTCGAAGGCGGAGTTGAACCAGTGTTAGAACGACCAACGTCCCAGCCATCAGCAATGAAGCGCCTGCGGCTATGCCGTACAGCTTATTCGGACTGGCAAATCCATTTTCATAGATATATTGAACAATGTAGAGCGTTGCTGTTCCTGGACCACCACCTGTAAAAGCAAACACAATATCGAAGACCTGTACCGCTCTGATCAACGATAAAACCAGCACAACGATCATTGTTGGCATCAGAAGGGGCAGCGTAATTGACCAAAAGGAATTCCACTCGTTGGCGCCATCGATCGAAGCAGCTTCGTAAAGATCGGCTGGTATCGATTGCAATCCCGCCAGCAAGATCAGCGTATAAAATCCCATAAAGGCCCATACGCTGATCCCGATTACCCAAAAGCGTGCCCATTGGGCATCCACCAAGAAAGGTAATTTCTCGTAGCCCAGTGAAACGATAATGCCGTTCAGAAGACCATTCTCTTGAAGAATCCATTTCCAGATCAGTGCAACCACAATTGGTGACAGCAGCACTGGATAGAAAAATACGCTCCGGAAGAAACCTCTCGCACGGATACTCCGGTTGAGGATCAGTGCCGTAATGATGGATATCACCACCATCCAGGCTACCTGTCCAAGGACATACGCCATTGTGCCAAAGATTGATCGCCAGAAACGATCCTGGTAACAAGTATTGGGATCTAAAAAGTTGTCACAGGTGAGCAGCTGCTCGAAATTTGCTGTTCCGACCCAGGGGCGTTGGTCCAGAAAGAACTGTGATCCACCCGTAAAGGCATAAACAAAATTGAGCAGCATCGGAAAGAGAATGAAAATACCAAAAACAAGCAAATTTGGCAACACGAAAATATAAGGCATTCCTTTGATGCCAACCAAACGTTGAAGTGTACCGAAAATAAAATCCAGGATGGAGACAACAAGATTGGATATGGCATAGGAAAACCGACTGAAGCCTTCACTGATGCTACTGCCTAGTGATTGCGTTGTCATAACACACCTTCCCTGTGTGTAGAGGCTCTATTTAGGGGTGCAGGATTTGATTAATTCTTGAAACCTGCACCCCTAATAAATTCGTAATTTTTTATCCTCCCGCTTCAGCAATGGCGTCATCGATATCTTGCTGCAGCCGTTGGAGAGCTTCATCAAGGGTGAGCTCGCCCGTCAGGTACTGAGCGATACGATTGGCGCTGTTGCGGTAGTAAGCAAAAGCGAAGGGATGGACGTTGAGGGCCACGGCCTGATCCTGCAGTTTGGGGATCTCTGCGGTGTAGGTTGAGAGAGCGCCAAGCACGGATGGGTTATCCGACTGGAAGTCAACGCCAGCGGAAGCGACTTCACTGTGAGCCGGCAGGAAGAGCACATTGGAGACATATTGTTCGTAGTTGTCAGCCTGCATGAGGAACTCCATTAGCTTGCCGACCGCTTCGGGGTACTCGGTGTCGGCAAAGGCAGCCAGTCCAGCACCACCAGCGACACCGGTAGAGCCGCCGGCACCGGTCGGATTAGGAACCACGACCCAGTCAAAGGCGTCGCCGACGTCATTGGCGAGACCGTTGATCTGCCAGGAGCCGGACATGCATACCACCAGCTCGCCGGACTTGAAGAAGTCGATGCAGCTGTTGAGGCTGTCGCCGACCAGCCAGACCTCGGAGGGGGTGATGCCATCGACGTGCCAGCCGTTGAGTATCTCAGCAAAATCACGGAAACCTTGAGTATCGACGGTGAAGTTGCCATCCGCGTCGATCAAGGTTGCGCCCATGCTCATCGCTGGTCCGGCAAAGCGGTGACCGGTGCGGTCGATGGAGATGGCGTACTCGACACCAGTGGCGTCAGCGACCTGCACAGCGGTATCGGTCCACTCTTCCCAGGAGGCACCTTCACCGAGCAGTTCGATACCAGCCTGGTCGAAGAGGGTCTTATTGACATAAGGACCAGTCACGCTGAGACCATCGGGGAAGCCGCCATAGCCCATCGCCTCCAGGATCGGGGCGGGGAAGTTGGCTTCATAGTAGGCTGAATCCTCGAGGTAGTCGCGCAGGTCCAGCAGTTTGCCGCTGTAGGCGCCGAAGTTGGTGATGCGCGCCAGGTCGGGGCCTTCGCCAGTCTCCACCTGGACAGGCAGCTGCTCGTCAATGGTGGCGTAAGGCACTACATCGAGAACCACGTTGATGTCAGGGTTCTCCGCCATGAACTCATCCAGCAGCCCCTGCATCACATCAGCTTCGTTGCCATCGGCATAGAAGGTGAAACGCAGTTCGGCACCTTCCATGGCTTCAGGTTCTTCTTCTACTGCAGGTGCTTCCGTGGGCTGCTGTTCTTCAACAGCGGTAGGTTCGGGGGCTTGGGTCGCTTCTTCGCCGCCACCACAGGCAGCGAGAATAAATGCGAATGCCAACAACAAGATAATTAGTGATCTCTTCATGTTTATTCTCCTTCATGGATTTGGTTTTTCTGATTGGTTAGGAAAAGATTGGTTATTTTCAATAGAACCTCCTTAATGGGTGAGCTTTAGCACAGGGATTTTCAACACTTTTGCCAATGCTATCAGGACATCGAAGAAGTCACCATAGGTGATCGAGATATGATGTTCCAAACCTTCATTGAGAATTAGATCCAGGACTTCTGTTGCTGGACGATCAAATTGAAGCAAACCAGATGTTCCAGTAAAGCTCTTCGGACCTGGAACTATTCTCCCGCGCCCAATCACCAATCTATAATCTCTGGTTGATTCTGAAAATCGGGCTACGGTCACTGGTCCTGGTTTAAGCGTGAAGTCAAATAATAGCGGTAGTTTCCGGTTTGAGTGGATCGTAGTTGCTGGCGGCTTTTGAGGATCTGCCATCGAGAGGGGAGCCAGTCCACAATGCCAGAGCACAATCGCATCCCGTTCATTATCTATCGAGACGATATCCGTGCCAAAAGCGGGTTCCCCGCTGATCGATTGGAGAGTCAATTGAGTGATGGTGCCGTTAACATCCGCTTCGCAGCTGCAGGGAAACATATCATCGCTCAACAAAGACATGGCTCCGCAAGCAGCGCAGCCCATTTCGGTGAAGAATTCCGGCCAGCACCGGACAGCAAAACCATCAATTTGATCTTTGGATGCGATTTGTTGCAAGGCAGCATATACGCTCAAGGTGCCGCGGGTAGCAGTAGGTTCAAGATTGTCTAGACCAACGACTTTTTTTTCTAGCATTCGCTGGACAGCATTAATGCGGTTGGATTCAATCTTCTGAGCCAGTGGAAATATGTCATTGGCGAGGTCGAATTGTATAACCTGCATTCCAAATGTTTGGCGAATAAGGTCAGGATTGAACAGGCAAGTTTCGAAACCATCGGGGTTATCGCCTACACGCCCTAAGCGGGCGTCATGTAACACCTTTCGAGCGCGCCCAGCCAGCGCCAGATTCAGGATCTTATCCGCTGCTCTTGGATCATCGGGCGGTGCGAAGATGGTTTCATACCGGTATCCAGCTCGGGTCATTGCATGTGCAGCCAGGTTTATCCCACAGAAGGAGTTGAGCCGCAGGCGTCCACCGGTATGGTCTTCAGGGATTGCCCAAAGCAGCAATGGTGCGTCGATTCCTTCAACCAGGTTGGTGATCATAGTGCTGTCTGCAAAGGTTGCCTGGAAGACCAGGAGTAGATCCGGAGGATCCTTCGCCATCGATTCGGCAATCCTTTGCGCCCCAGCCAGATCAGTGATTAATTCAATCTTATCATCTAGAGTGATGGGAATTTGTGAAATGTGCTGGTATGCCAAGTCACTAACATCTTTGGCAAACTCAAGATCGAAGGTCGTTCGTGCAATAGATAGAAAGGCGACGCGTGGTTTTTTCATCAGATGGTTTCAGTGTGTTGATAGAAGAAAGTCGTCAACGCCAGGGCAGCTGCACCGATGACGCCAGCTCGCCAGCCGAAGCTGGTGGTCTTTAATTTCACTTTTTCACCCAAACCAGCAAACGCTGCTTCCTGCATCGTGGCTTCAGCGACAGGCAGGATTAAGTTACCTCCCTGGGCAAACATCCCGCCAACGATAATCAATTCAGGATTTAAGACGTTCACTAGATTTGCAAACGCAATGCCGAGATAGCGGGACCGTTCCTCAATAAATTGCAGGGTGAGTAAATCACCATCCATCGCTGCGGAAAAGATCAATTCTATTGGAGAACGTTCTTTACTTTGTTTCAGGTACGAAGCAAGCGTACTTTCAGGATGAGCTGCCGCTAATTGTTCAGCATGTCGAACCCAAACAGGTTCAGATAGGAGGGTTTCGAGGCAACCGGTATTGCCGCACGTGCAGGTCTCACCACCCTGTGGGATAATGATTGTATGTCCAATCTCCCCGGCACCGGCACCACTGCCGCGGAACAACTGTCCATTTACAACAATGCCTGCACCGACACCGATTCTTCCATAAACGAAAGCCAACACCTCCGCTTCCCGTCCGTCTCCGAAAATGGCTTCAGCCAAGGCCATCGCGCGAACGTTATTATCCACACATACCGGCAAATCCAGCTGTATTTCCATGATGTGCTGGATAGGGACATTTTCCCATCCAAGCCGAGGAGCCAGAACGTTAATTCCTTCTTCGTAATTCACTAAACCTGAAGCTCCGACACCGACCCCGATCACTCGCCCTGGTTCAATACCGCTCTTCACGATGGCGGTTTGGATTACACGCACAATCTCATTTATCACATCCTCTGGCCGGGTTTTAAGATCAAATGTCCCGATTTCGTTGTAAATAATCTCAGCGAACAGATTTGTTATCGCTACTCTAAATAATCCCACGCCAATATGTACACCGATCGCATATCTGGCGGAAGGTATCAGCCGCAGCATTCTCCTCGGTCGCCCAACACGCCTGTGTTCTTCATGAATCCCATTTTGTTCCTCAAGAACAATACCATGATCGATGAGTACTGAAATTATATTGGTGATGGTGGTGTTGGAGAGAGAAAGCTTTAATGCTAACTCGACTCTGGATATTGGACCTTCCTGCAATAGACTGAGCAGTATCGCTCTGGTATTATCCGATTTAACCAGATTGATATTACTGCCATGAAGGTTGTTCGATTGTGCCATAGATGAAATTGGAAAGAAATCTGTGTCAATTGGAATATATAATTATTTATTCAACTTGAAAAACTAATTATAGATTTATATTTATGGAGTGTCAAGCTTTTTTTGTCAAATTATTGTCTCAAAGGTAGCTGTTTATTTTTTACCATATTTATAATTGAATAATGCGATGAAAGAAGCAACTCCCCTACACACTTGAGTAGCAAACCTAAACACTTTGTGCCGTTGCAATCAACTCAATTTGAAGTAACCACGACATATTTTTCAGACGTGCACTTAGATTCCGGGCTTGGAAAATGAAAGGTTGAAAATATTTAATTTTATTTTGATCCTGCTACAAGTTGACGACTCCACTTGACCAACTGAGTAATTCTTTGCTAAACTATCAGACCAACAATCCTTGGTTATATACACAGAAGGCTGTTTGGAGAGAGTCGCTGTTAGGGGGCATGATGTTGCCTGATAGTGCGATCAGGAAATCAAAATGTGATTGTTTGGTTGGTTAGCTGGCTGAATTTGAAATCGATGTCGGTAAATAAAGTGTAGAATATTGTGCTTGGAGGTATCCATGAAGAATACTGAAAATAATTCTCGCGGAGAAACTGGAGAGGGGAATGGCTCTCAAGCAATATCTTTATCGAGTAAACTATGGGTTTACACAAATTTCGATTGCAATCTTTGGTGCAGGTATTGTGTTGCCGAGTCCTCTCCCAAAACCGCTCGGCGATCCCTCAGCCTAAAAACCATTCAGCAATTGGTTGATGAGGCTGAACTACTTGGTTTTGAGAGACTCTTTTTCACCGGTGGGGAGCCTTTTATCCTTGATGATATCTATGAGAAATTGGAGTATTCCTCCGCCCGATTAAAAACTACTGTCTTGACCAATGCAATGTTATTCCGGGGAAAGCGATTACAAAGATTGCGCGCTATTGCGAACGAAAATTTGAGTATTCAGGTCAGTCTTGATGGTGCCAGACCTGATATTCATGATGTTTACCGCGGGGCTGGCACGTGGGCAAAAACTGTTGAAGGGATTAAATTGTTGAAATTTAATGGATTTCATGTCTGCATCAGCACGACAGAAACACCTGCTAACAGTTTCCATTTAGATGAATTACGAGACTTTGCACGCGATTTGGGGATATCAGATGAGGACCACTTTATAAGACCGCTAACCAAGCGAGGGTTTTCAGGAGAGGGTTTGGAAGTGGGTGTTGAAAACTTGCTGCCAGAGGTCACCATATCCTCTGATGGTGTATATTGGCACCCGCTGGTCTCACCCAGTGATGGGGATATGCTGGTGAGTTTCCATATATTTCCATTGGCGAAGGCTGTAGAGTGTATCAAACAACAGCTGTTACGCCAGCAAGATGGTATGGGCGTAGAACGAACCGAAGTCCAGTGAGGTTAATAGTTCGCGGGTTCCCGTCGGGAACCTGTTATCCATTGATTGACCAATATACTGACCAGCGTGGGTAACTTGGAAATGATTTCCTGGAGATCATTGGAAACGCATTATTCATGTTGCTGTAAGGGTTTGATCGATTCTACCCACCTGAGATGATTTATTTTTTTATTTAAGTGCTTGAAATCGAAGATCCTTTTCTTTGGTATTGATTGGTTATTTAGACAACGATTAATTTGTGTTATATGTCTCTAGTTCTTCTTCTGAGACTGCACGAATCCAGTCTACTAACAATCTG